>Ga0335079_10001508_pt1 | contig 26510 bp, 22 predicted proteins | sample Lox_Sample_33_FD_206719 | JGI IMG/M metagenome (GOLD analysis project Ga0335079, IMG submission 206719) | Soil microbial communities from Loxahatchee National Wildlife Refuge, Florida, United States - Lox_Sample_3.3 | ecosystem: Environmental > Terrestrial > Soil > Wetlands | place: USA...
GCCGCCGTCAGTGTCCTCCCAGTACACCCTGACCGGCCAGGTGAACTCCCTCACCGCGGCTCCTCGAACAGCTGCAGCGTCGCGCTCACGCGCTCCGGGGGCTTCAGCCCGAAGTGCAGGTAGGACGCGCGCGTCACCATGCGGCCACGGGCGGTGCGCACCAGGAAGCCCTGCTGGATGAGGAAGGGCTCGGTCACATCCTCCAGCGTGCCGCGCTCTTCCCCGAGCGCCGCTGCCAGGCTCTCGATGCCGACCGGGCCGCCGTCGAAGCGCTCGATGATCGCGCTGAGGAGCTTGCGGTCGAGGGTATCAAAGCCCTCGCGGTCGACCTCCAGGAGGTCAAGTGCGGCGGTGGCCACCGGCTCGTCGATGTAGCCGGCGGCGCGCACCTGGGCGTAATCGCGCACCCGGCGCAGCAGGCGGTTGGCGATCCGCGGCGTGCCGCGCGAGCGCTGGGCGATGCGGCGCGCGCCGCCCGCATCGATGCCAACGTTGAGGATGGCGGCGGAGCGCTGCACGATGCGCTCCAGGTCCTCGGTGGCGTAGAACTCCAGGCGCTGCACGATGCCGAAGCGGTCGCGCAGCGGCGAGGTCAGCAGCCCCGCGCGGGTCGTGGCGCCCACCAGGGTGAAGGGCGGCAGATTCAGCTTGATCGAGCGCGCCGCCGGTCCCTCGCCGATCATGATGTCGAGCTGGTAGTCCTCCATCGCCGGGTAGAGGACCTCCTCGACCACCGGCGGCAGACGGTGGATCTCATCGATGAAGAGTACGTCGCGCGGCTGCAGGTTGGTCAGGAGCGCCGCCAGGTCCCCGGGGCGCTCGAGCACCGGGCCGGAGGTCTGCCGCAGGCTCACTTCGAGCTCGGCCGCGATGATGTGCGCCAGCGTCGTCTTGCCCAGGCCCGGGGGCCCGAAGATGAGCACGTGATCGAGCGCCTCGCCGCGGGCGCGCGCGGCGCTGATGAAGATCTCCAGTTGCGTCTTGACCGGTGCCTGGCCGACGTACTCCGCCAGGCGCCGCGGGCGGATGGCACGCTCGGCGGCTTCCTCCTCCACGCTGGCCGTGCCGCTGATGATGCGTTCGGACGTCACGATGCTGTCGGTCTACTCCCGCACCGCGCCCTGCAGGGCGCGGCGGATCAGTTCCTCGGTGGACTGTGTACCGGGACCGGCGCCTTTGAGCAAGCGTGTCGCCTCCGCCGGACGGTAGCCGAGCGCCACCAGCGCCGCGTAGGCCTCGGTCTCCGGGCTGCCCGCGAGCGCGCCCCCGGGCGCGCCCGCGGCGAGCTCGGGCGCCGTGAGCCGGTCGCGCATCTCGACGATGAGGCGCTCGGCGGTCTTGCGGCCGATGCCCGGCACCCGCGTGAGCGCGCCGATGTCCTGCGACTGCACGTGCTGGTGGAAGTCGGCGACGCTGATGCCCGACAGCAGCGCCAGCGCGATCTTCGGACCCACGCCCGAGACCTTGATCAGGCTGCGGAACAGGCGCCGCTCCTCCTCGCTGCCAAAGCCAAACAGCACGTGCGCGTCCTCGCGCACCACGAGGTGCGTCAGCAGGTGCACCTCGGCGCCGACGGGCGGCAGCTGGAAGAAGGTGGACATGGGCGCCTCGAGCTCGTAACCCACGCCGCCGACCTCCACGGTCAGCTGGGGTGGCGCCTTGGCCGAGATGCGTCCGCGGAGCGAGCCGATCACCGCCCACCCTGCAAGACGGGCACGGCGCGGCTCGTCAGCACGGCGAGTGAACGCGCGTGGGCGTGACAGACGGCCACGGCCAGCGCATCGGCCGCATCCGCCTGCGGCCGCTGCGCCAGAGCGAGCAGCACGCGGATCATGTGCGCCACCTGGAACTTCTCCGCCGAGCCTGAGCCCACCACGGCGAGCTTGATGGCGCGCGGTGCGTACTCGAACACCGGCACGCCGTGCGGGATGGCGCACAGCGCCGCGCCGCGCGCCTGGCCGAGCTTGAGCGCGCTGTCGACGTTGCGGCTCACGAACACGCGCTCGATGGCCACCTCCCCGGGCGCATGCTCCCCCATGAGGCGCTGCAGGCCCTCGAAGATCAGCCGCAGGCGCGCCGCGGGCGCAGCGCTCGCGACGTTCAGGCAGCCGTGCGCGAGCACGGTGAGCTCGCGCCCGCGGCTCTCGATCAGTCCGAAGCCCGTGCGGCGCGAGCCCGGGTCCAGGCCGAGGATGCGCACGGCGGTCAGGCTGCGCGCGAGCGGCGCGGGTGCGGGCTGCGGCTCGAACGCTCGCCAGGCCCTCCTGCGGTATCTCGACATCCGGATCGCTGTCCTCGCCCTGAGCCGTTAGTGAGGTGGCTTCACGGTGCGCGAGGTTAACTGAAAACAAGCACTTACGCATTCCCAGGCCGGTGCCCGACGGCCCCGGGACCTAGCAGCGCCCCAGCGCCTCCTCGCTGATCTCCACGTTGGAGTAGATGTCGCGCACCGCCTCGAGCTCTTCGAGCGCGCTCAGCAGGTCGAGCATGTCGAGCGCGCTCTCGCCGCTGAGCGGCAGCGAGTTGGCGGCGCGCTGGGTCACGGCCGCGCTCGCGGGTGCAAAGCCGCCATGCGTGAGCACCGCGCACACCGCCTCGAGCTCGCGCGGGTCGGCGAGCACCTCCACCGAGTGATCCTCGTGCGCGATCACGTCCTCGGCGCCGGCCTCCAGCGCCGCGTGCATGAGCGCCTCCTCGTCCGTGCCGGGCGGATAGACCATGAGCCCGACCGTGTTGAACAGGTAGCTGACCGAGCCCTCCGCGCCGAGGAGGCCGCCGTGGGTGGCGAAGGCGTGCCGCAGCTCATCACGCGCCCGGCTGCGATCGGCGGTCAGGCAGTCGACCATCACGGCGGCGCCGCCGGGCCCGTAGCCCTCGTAGCGCACCCACTCGAGGTCCGCCTCGGTGACCGGGGTTGCGGCGTGCGCCTCCCGGCGCAGGCGGGCGCCTTCATGGCGCTTGATGTTGGCCCACTTGCTGTGTCCCACTCGTGCCGTCCGGACTGGCCGAAAGCCGCCGCAGATCTGCTGTCGTATGATAGCGGCTTCCCGCGCGGACAACACGGCGCGTGTCCGTCCCGCCGCGCCGCAAGCCCAAGTCCGTGGAGACCAGCCTCACCTGCCCGCCTGAGATCCGCGCCGCGATCGCCGCCGCGCGCGAGAGCCTCGCGGCTGCCGGTTTCGAGGCCGCCGCGGCTGCCGAAGCGGCGACCATCATCGGCGCTCTCACCGAGAGCTCCGAGCTCGCGCTCGCGCTGCTCGCGCACGCCGCGCTCGCCGCGGGTCTCGCCGCGGCACGCTGTGCCGAGGCCGTCGGGCCGGGGCCCGCCGCGGTGGCGGCCTCCCTGGTGCGTCTCGGGAGCCTGGGCCTGCCGCGCGACTGGTCGCCCGAGCACGGCCTGGACACGCGCCAGACCGAGACGCTGCGCAAGATGCTGCTGGCGGTGGTGAGCGACCCGCGCCTGGTGCTGGCGCGCCTCGCCGAGGAGCTGGTCGCGCTGCGCCACGCGCGCGCCCTGAGCGCGAACGAGCGCGCGCGTCGCGCGCTGGAAGCGCGCGCCGTGTACGCCCCGCTCGCCAACCGGCTCGGCGTGTGGCAGCTGAAGTGGGAGCTGGAGGACCTGGCGTTCCGTTACCTCGAGCCCGAGGAATACCGCCGCGTGGCCGCCGCGCTGAACGAGCGGCGTGCCGACCGCGAACGCTACATCGAGCTGCTGTGCGAGGAGCTCACCGCGCTGCTGCAGGCGGCCGGCATCCGCGCCCAGGTCTATGGCCGGCCGAAGCACATCTACAGCATCTACCGCAAGATGCAGCGCAAGCAGCTGGACTTCTCGCAGCTCTTCGACGTGCGTGCGGTGCGCGTGGTGGTGGAGTCGATTCCCGAGTGCTACGCCGCGCTCGGCATCGTGCACGGCCGCTGGCCCTACATCCCGGGCGAGTTCGACGACTACATCGCCACCCCCAAGGGCAATGGCTACCGCTCCATCCATACCGCGGTGATCGGCCCGCACGCGCGCAGCGTCGAGGTGCAGATCCGCACCCGGCAGATGCACGAGCACGCCGAGCTCGGGGTGGCCGCGCACTGGACCTACAAGGAAGGCGGTGCCCGCGATGCCCAGTACCAGCGCAAGATCGAGTGGGTGCGCCGGCTCCTCGAGCCTGGCGAGGGCGGCGCGGCCCACGCCGACCGCGACCTGATCGAGGGCATGCGCACCGAGCTGTTCGAGGATCGCGTGTACGTGCTCACGCCCAAGGGCGAGGTGATCGACCTGGTGCGCGGCGGCACCGCGCTCGACTTCGCCTACCAGATCCACACCTCGCTCGGCCACCGCTGCCGCGGGGCCAAGGTCAACGGCCGCATCGTGCCCCTCACCCGGCCCCTCGCCAACGGCGAGATCGTCGAGATCATCACCGGCAAGCAGGAGGCGCCGAGCCGCGACTGGCTCGCGCCTGAGCAGGGTTATCTGGTCGCGGCCCGCAACCGCAACAAGGTGCGCGCCTGGTTCCGCAAGCAGGACGCCGGCGACAACCGCGCCGCCGGGCGTGAGATCGCCGAGCGCGAGCTGCCGCGCATCGGGGTGGGCCGCGAGCAGTTCGCCGCGCTGGCTAGGGAGCTCAAGGCCGCCGACACCGAGCGCCTCTACGAGCTGCTGGGTGAGGGTGAGATCACCGTGACGCAGCTGCTGCAGGCGGCCACGCGGCTGTTCGCCCCGCCGCCCGCCCCGGCGCTGCGTCCGCCCCGGGCGGGGGCGAAGCGGCGCCGCGGCTCGCCGGTGGAGATCGAGGGCGTGGGCGACCTGCCGATCACGCTGGCGCGCTGCTGCGCCCCATTGCGGCCGCAGCCGATCGTCGGCTACGTCACCCTTGGGCGCGGGGTCACGGTGCACCGCAGCGAGTGTCCGAGCCTCACGCGCATGGGAGCGCTAAAGCCCGACCGGCTGCTGAAGGTGGAATGGGCCACGGACGATGCGGAGAGCATGAGCGTCGTGCTCGCCGTCAGCGCCTACGACCGGCGCGGGCTGCTGCGTGACCTGACCGACGTGCTGGCGCTCGAGCGGCTCTCGATCGAGTCCGCGACCACGCGCACCGACCGCGCCACCGGCATTGCCGACTTCACCCTGGCGGTCGCGGTGCGCGACCTCGAGCAGCTGGCGCGCGTGCTGCGCCGCCTGGCCGCGGTCGCGAACGTGCTCAGGGTGCGCCGCCAGCGCTAGCGGCGCGCGCTGCCCCTTCAGCGGTTGAGCGTATCGATGGCGCGCTTGTCGGCATTCAGCGCCGCCTCGTGCACCGCCTCGGACAGCGTCGGATGCGCGTGGATCGTGCGCTGCAGATCCTCGGTGCTGGCCGAGTACTCCATCGCCAGCACCGCTTCGGCGATCAGCTCGCCGGCGAGCGGGCCGATGATGTGCACGCCGAGGATCTCGTCGTCATCGCGCGCTGCGATCAGCTTGGCGAAGCCGGCCGCCTGCTCCATCGCGCGCGCGCGGCCGCTGGCGAGGAAGGGGAACAGCCCGACCTTGTAAGCCCGGCCGCTGGCCTTGACCTGCTCCTCGGTCTGCCCGACCCAGGCGATCTCCGGGGCGGTGTAGATGACCGAGGGGATCACCTTGTAGTTGGTCTCGCCGTAGCGGCCGGCGATCAGGTCGGCGACCATGACGCCCTCCTCCTTGCCCTTGTGGGCGAGCATCGGACCGCGCACGCAGTCCCCCACGGCCCACACGCCCTCGGCCCCCGTGCGACAGTGCTCGTCCACCTGGATGAAACCGCGCTCATCGAGCCGCACGCCGCTGTCGCTGCCGAGCAGGTCCTGGGTGTAGGGGCGGCGGCCGATCGCCACCACCACGCGCTCCACGCTCACCTTCTGCTCGCCCTTGGCATCGGTGTAGCTCACCTCGACCGCGCCGCCTGCCACCTGCGCACCGGTGACCTTGGCGCCCAGGCGGATGTCCAGCCCCTGCTTCTTGAAATGCCGCAGCGCCTCCCTGGCGAGCTGCTGGTCGGCGATGGCGAGGAAGTCCGGCAGCGCCTCCAGCATTACCACCTGCGCGCCCAGTCGCCGCCATACGCTGCCGAGCTCAAGACCGATCACGCCGGCGCCGATGACCGCCAGGCGCTTGGGCACGGCGTCGAACTCGAGTGCACCCCAGGAGTCGACGAGGTGCGGCGCCTGAAAGGGGGCGCTGCGCAGCTCGATGGGGGAAGATCCCGAGGCCAGCACCACGTGGCGCGCGGCGAGCGTGCGCCGGGTGCCATCGTGCGCGCTGTACTCGACGCGCCGCCCGGCCACGAGCCGGCCGTGACCCTGCAGCGCCGTGACGCCCGCGGCCTTGGACAGCGCCAGGATCCCCTGCGTCATGGTGCGCACGATGCCCGCCTTGCGCTTCTGCATCTGCGCCAGGTCGACCGTGGCGGAGGCCACCTTGATGCCGTGGGTGGCGAACTCCTCCTGCAAGCGGTGGTAGAGCTCGGTGGACTCGAGCAGCGCCTTGGAAGGAATGCAGCCGGCGTTCAGGCAGGTGCCGCCGAAGGCCGCCGTGCCGTCGTGGTTCTTCCACTCATCGATACAGGCCACCTTGAGGCCGTTCTGGGCCGCACGGATCGCGGCCGGGTAGCCCGCCGGTCCACCGCCGATGACGATGACGTCGAATTCCTCTCGGGCTGCGTCGGTCTTGTTCTCGTTGGCCATCCGTTCCTCGGTGCCCAGCTGCGCGAAGGGCGGCGACAGTACCATAAAGAAGGAGCGCAACCGCGGGCCGTGCCCGTGGCGCACCCAAGCGCACCCCGCCGCAGAAGGCGGCCCGCGATTCCGGGGCGCCTTGGCGCTATATGCGGACGAATCCCCTCCCGCTCAAGTACTTAAGCCCTCCGGGGAGCTAGCGCGCCGGCGCGACTGTCACCGAAGTATCACATTGCCTGCCTAGGCTCGCTCACTCCCTCAGCCGCCGAAACCATACTAGAGAGTGCGCCATGAGCAGCGTCGCCGCCGAGAGCCTGAACCACTCCGCCACCGCGCGCCCCAGCCTCGAGCGCCGCCATGCCAGCGGCACGATCCTGCTGTTCCTCGCGCTGCTCGCCCTGGGCGTCGCCTACACCTCTTACAGCCTGGTGAGCGACATCGGTAGCACGGCGCACCCGATGACGCTGTTGCCTTTCCTGCTGCTCGGGGTGGCGCTGCTGATCGCGCTCGGGTTCGAGTTCGTCAACGGCTTCCACGACACCGCCAACGCCGTGGCCACCGTGATCTACACGCACTCCCTGCCGCCGCACTTCGCGGTGGTCTACTCCGGCACGCTCAACTTCCTCGGCGTGCTCTTCTCCAGCGGCGCGGTCGCCTTCGGCATCATCTCGCTCCTGCCGGTGGAGCTGATCCTGCAGGTCGGCAGCAGCGCCGGCTTTGCCATGGTGTTTGCACTGCTGATCGCCGCCATCCTGTGGAACCTCGGCACCTGGTGGCTGGGGCTCCCGGCCTCCTCCTCGCATACCCTGATCGGCTCGATCATCGGCGTCGGCGTCGCCAACGCGCTCATGCACGGGCGCGACGGCACGAGCGGGGTCGACTGGGCGCAGGCCACCAAGATCGGCTGGTCACTGCTGATCTCCCCGCTGGTGGGCTTCGTGTGCGCGGGGCTGCTGCTGCTGGTGCTGAGGGCCGTGGTGAGAAATCCCGCGCTGTTCCGCGAGCCGCAGGGCCGTGCGGCGCCGCCCGGGTGGATCCGCGGCATCCTCATACTCACCTGCGGCGGGGTCTCCTTCGCGCACGGCTCCAACGATGGCCAGAAGGGCATGGGGCTCATCATGCTGATCCTGATCGGCACGGTGCCAATGGCCTATGCGCTCAACCGCGCCATGCCCAAGGATGAGATGATTCCCTTCATCGCGATGGCCACGACCACGCAGCAATCGCTGCAGAAGTACGCGAGCGTCCCGGTCCCGGATGATCCGCGCGCCGCGCTCACCGCCTACGTGCGCACGCACAGCTGGAGCGAGTCGCTGGTGCCGGCCCTCGCCGCCGTCACCGGCAGCATCGCCGAGCAGGTCAAGGCGCGCGGCAGCTTCGCGCAGCTGCCGGCCGAGGCCGTGACCAACGTGCGCAACGACATGTACCTCACCTCCGAGGTCGTGCGGCTGCTCGGCAAGGATGCGCATGCCAGGAGCTTCGATGCCGAGACCACGAGCAACCTCGCCGCCTTCAAGAAGCAGATCGACCGCGCCACCAAGTTCATCCCGCTGTGGGTCAAGGTGGCCGTGGCGATCGCGCTGGGCTTAGGCACGATGGTCGGCTGGAAGCGCATCGTGGTCACGATCGGCGAGAAGATCGGCCGCACCCACCTCACCTACGCGCAGGGGGCCTCGGCGGAGCTCGTCGCCATGAGCACCATCGCCGCGGCGGACATGTTCGGGCTGCCGGTCTCGACCACGCACGTGCTGTCCTCGGGCGTGGCCGGCAGCATGGCCGCGAACCGCTCGGGACTGCAGATGACGACGCTGCGCAATCTGGCGGTCGCGTGGGTGCTGACGCTCCCGGCCGCGATCGTGCTCTCCGGGGTGCTGTACTGGTTGTTCCGGCAGATCTTCTGAGGGCGCGGGGTAGCGCCCGTTAGAGACCGAGGAGGATGCGGCCCGGGTCCTCGAGCGCGTCCTTGATCGCGACCAGGAACTGCACCGCCTCGCGCCCGTCGATGATGCGGTGGTCGTAGGTCACCGCCAGGTACATCATCGGCCGCACCGCGATCTGCCCGTGCACGACCATCGGGCGCTCCTGGATCTTGTGCATGCCGAGGATGGCGCTCTGCGGGGCGTTCACGATCGGCGTCGACATGAGCGAGCCGAACACCCCGCCGTTGGTGACGGTGAACGTGCCGCCGGTGAGGTCCTCGATCGCGAGCGTCCCCTCGCGCGCCCGCTTGGCGTACTCGGCCACCTCCTTCTCGATGACCGCGAAGCCCTTGCGGTCCGCATCGCGCACGATCGGCACGATCAGCCCGCGGTCGGTGGAGACCGCCACGCCGATGTCGTAGTACTCGTGGTAGATAATGTCGTTGCCGTCGACGGAGGCGTTCAGCACCGGGAATTTCTTCAACGCCTCGACGGCGGCCTTGACGAAGAAAGACATGAAGCCGAGCTTCACGGCGTGCGCCTTCTCGAAGACGTCCTTGTAGCGCGTACGCAGCTCCTGCACCGCGGTCAGGTCCACCTCGTTGAACGTCGTGAGCAGCGCCTGCGAGGACTGCGCCTCCAGCAGCCGCTGCGCGATGCGCGCGCGCAGCCGCGTCATCGGCACGCGCTGCTCGGCGCGCTCGCCGGCCGCCGGCCGGGCCGCGGCGCCCGCCGCCGGGGCGGCTGCCGGTGCCGGCTGCTTCAGATAGTCGACGACGTCGGACTTGGTGAGGCGTCCGTCGCGGCCTGAGCCCTGGATGGCGGCGGGGTCGAGGCGGTTCTCCTCCACCAGGCGACGCACCGAGGGACTCAGGCCCTTCGGCTCCCGGGGCTCGGCGGCCGCGCTCGGCTTCCTGGCGGCGGCGGCTGCGGCCGCGGCCTTCGCCGCTGTCACCGCTGCGGGCTTGGCGGAGGCGGCGGGGGCCGCCGGGGCGGCCGCGCCCTCCTCGATGAGCGCGAGCAGCTGGCCGCTCGTCACCACCGTGCCGCTCTGCACCCGCAGCTCGCGCACCACGCCGTTCGCGGGCGCCGGCACCTCCAGCACCACCTTGTCGGTCTCGAGGTCCGCGAGGTTCTCGTCGCGGGCGATCGGGTCCCCGGGCTGCTTGTGCCAGGTCACCAGGGTGGCGTCCTGGACCGACTCGGGAAGCTGCGGGACGCGGATCTCGGTACTCATGAACTCTTTCTCAGCACGGTGGCGGGTGCGGCCTTGAGGCGCTGCGTGTCGCGCGCCGAGTCCTCGGTGGCGGTGGCGTGCAGCGCTGCGGCCACGAGGCCCTGCTGCTCGAGCGCGTGGATCTTGCCGATGCCGGTGGCCGGGGCCGCCGCCGGGGCGCGCCCGGCATACAGCACGTCGCCGCGGGCGAGTTCCTGCAGGCGGTGGCGGATCTGGTACCAGGCACCCTGGTTCTGCGGTTCCTCCTGGCACCAGACGATCTCGCGCACGTTGCCGTAACGGCCGAGCACCGAGGCGTATTCCTCGCTCGGGAAGGGATACAGCTGCTCGATGCGCACCAGCGCCACGTCCCGACGGCCCTCCTCGCGGCGCGCCTTGAGCAGATCGAAGTACACCTTGCCGCTGCAGAAGACCAGGCGGCGCACGTCCTTGGGCGTGAGCTCGTCGGCCTCGCCGATGACGCGCGCGAAGCCCCCGCGGGTGAGCTCCTCGAGCGCCGACACCGACAGCTCGTGCCGCAGCAGGCTCTTGGGCGTCATGACGATGAGCGGCTTGCGGAAGCCCTGGCGCATCTGGCGGCGCAGCAGATGGAACATCTGCGCCGGGGTCGAGGGCACGCACACCTGCATGTTGTTCTCGGCGCACAGCTGCAGGAAGCGCTCCAGGCGTGCCGAGGAATGCTCGGGACCGGCGCCCTCATAGCCGTGCGGCAGGAACAGCGTCAGCCCGCAGAAGCGCTCCCACTTCGCCTCGCCCGAGCTGATGAACTGGTCGATGATTACCTGGGCGCCGTTGGCGAAGTCCCCGTACTGCGCCTCCCACACCGCGAGCGTGTTGGGATCGGTGGTGGCGTAGCCGTACTCGAAGCCCAGCACGGCCTCCTCGGACAGCACCGAGTCGATGATCTGCACGCGCGGCTGCGGCTCGGCGATGTGCTGCAGCGGCACCCAGGTGGCATCGCTGTTCTGATCGTGCAGCACGGCGTGGCGGTGGAAGAAGGTGCCGCGCCCGCTGTCCTGGCCGGTGAGGCGCACGCCGAAGCCATCCTGCACCAGGCTCGCATACGCGAGCGTCTCGGCGCAGCCCCAGTCGAGCGGCTGCTCGCCGGCGAGCATCTTCTTGCGGTTTGCGAGCAGCTGCGTCACGCGCGGGTGCAGCACAAAGCTTGAAGGAAAGGCGGTGATGCGCTCACCGAGCGTGCGCAGCCGCGCCATCTCCACGCCGGTCACGACGCGCTCGGTGAAGTCCGCCTGCGCGTACGCGCTCCAGTCCACCGTGTACTTGTTGCCGATCATGCCGAGCGAGGCGCGCGCCTGCGGCCGTCCCTCATCCAGCCCGGCCCGGTACTGCTCGGTCATCGCCTGCACGTCGGCCTCGGTGAGCACGGCGGCGGCGATCAGCTGGTCGGCGTACAGGCGGCGCGCGGTCGGGTGCTGGCGAATCGTGCGGTACATCATCGGCTGCGTGGCCGCCGGCTCGTCGGCCTCGTTGTGGCCGTGGCGCCGGTAGCACACCAGGTCGATCACGACGTCCTTGCGGAAGCGCATGCGGTATTTCAGCGCCAGGCGCGTGACGAACACCACCGCCTCCGGGTCGTCGGCGTTCACGTGGAAGATCGGCACCTCGAGCATCTTGGCGACATCGCTCGCGTACCGCGTCGAGCGCGCGTCCCTGGGCTCGGAGGTGGTGAAGCCCACCTGGTTGTTGATGATGAGGTGCACCGTGCCGCCGGTGAAGAAGCCGCGCGCCTGGCTCAGCTGCAGCGTCTCCATGACCACGCCCTGACCGGCAAAGGCCGCGTCCCCGTGCACCAGCACCGCGAGCACGTGCTCGCCGCGGGCATCGCCGCAGCGCTCCTGGCGCGCGCGCACCGAGCCCTCGACCACCGGGTTGACCACCTCCAGGTGCGAGGGGTTGAAGGCGAGCACGGTGTGCACGTTGGCGTGCGCGGTGCGCAGGTCCGCGGAGAAGCCCTTGTGGTATTTCACGTCCCCCGAGCCCTTGAGGCGGCTCGGGTCGTAGGCGCCCTCGAACTCCGAGAACAGCGCGGCCGGTGACTTGCCGAGCAGGTTCACCAGCACGTTGAGACGCCCGCGATGCGCCATGCCGATGATGACTTCCTCGATGCCACAGGCGCCGCAGTTCTGGATCAGGTCATCCAGGAGCGGGATGAGCGCATCGCCACCCTCGAGCGAGAAGCGTTTCTGGCCGACGTACTTGGTGTGCAGGTAGCGCTCGAGCCCCTCGGCCGCGGTGAGCTGCCAGAGGATGTTGCGCCGCTCCGCGGCGGAGAAGCGGCCCTTGAGGCGCCCCTCCTGGAACTCGTCCTGCAGCCACAGCCGCTCCTCGGAGTCGGACATGTGCGCGAACTCGGCGCCGACGTTGCCGGCGTACACGAATTGCAGCTGCGCCAGGATGTCGCGCAGCTTCATGCGCCGGGGCACCGCATCGATGCGGCTGCCGGTGAAGAACTCCGCATCCAGATCCGCCGGCGTCAGGCCGAAGTACTCCAGGTCGAGCACCCGCGGCCGCGGCCGCGGCTGCAGCCCCAGCGGGTCGATGCTCGCCAGGAGATGGCCGCGATTGATCCACACCTGGATGAGGCGTGAGACGGCGGCCTGGCGTGCATCCGCGCCGCTCGCGGCGGCAGCCGCAGGACCTGCGGCCGCGCGGGCCGCGAGCTCGCGGCGCAGCGGACCGTGGGCACGCTCGCTCCCCGCCGGCCCCAGCGCGGCGAAGTAGCCGCGCCACGCCTCGCTCACGCGCGCCGGATCGCGCAGGTACTCTTCGTAGAGCGCGTCGAGGTAGTCGGCGTTGCCGCCGTAGAGGGGCGTGGGTTCCAGCATTGCGGGAGGAAAAAGGTTCGGCAGGCCAATAGTTTAGCGAAAAACGGGCCTGGCCGGAAAAAGCCCCCGCGCGCGCGGACTTAGAGCATCCCGAGCAGATCGAGCTCGTAGAGGATGAGCGCCCCGTAGATGCCGAGCACGATGTACAGGAAGAACCCGACCGGGATGGAGCCGAAGGCGCGGATGCGAGCCAGCTGCGTGAGCAGGACCACGCCGCCGGCCGTCAGCACCACCTTCACCAGCGCGAACGCGAGCGCCGAGTGCCCGAGGAGCGGCGCCATCAGCGGGTTGGCCTCCACCGCCAGGCCGCGCTCGACCAGCACCAGCGTGAGCAGCGCATCCGTGCACGAGCCGATGACGATGAGCATCGCGATGGCGAGCCATTTGGGATGGTGCCAGTCGACCGCGCTGAGGCCGCGCTCGTCCGCGCGCCGCGGCCCGCGGCGCCGCGGGCGAAAGCTCCCGTACAGGAGCGAGCGCAGGATCTCGGAGCGGCGCTCGCCGCGGCGCCGTTCCGGCAGTCCGGCGCGCGCGCGGACAGGTTTGGGGTCCTGGGCATCCATCAGCACAACGCCCTTCTCCTGGTGGCCGGCTTATCACGGCATAACCTTCTCATTGTAGCCACGCCGCCGGGCGGTGCGGGGCGGCGCGCGTGACCCAGTTCACACTGCCCCAGAAGCCTGCGCCGATTCAACTTATGCCATACCGGAGCCACTCATATATATGATGCGCGGCGCATGGCCGTTCCCCCCCAGAGTGCTTCCGGGCCTGCCGTCCTGACGGACGGCCTGCCGACGCCGCGCCGCTACTGGGCGATCGCGGTCATCATCCTGGCGATCGCCATGTCGGTGCTCGACAGCACGATCGTCAACGTGGCGCTTCCCTCGATCGCGCGTGAGTTCGCCGCATCGCCCGAGGCCTCGGTGTGGGTGGTGAACGCCTACCAGCTCGCGATCCTCACGCTGCTGCTGCCGCTCGCCGCGCTCGGGGAAATCGTCGGCTACCGTCGCGTTTCGCAGGCCGGCATGGCGCTGTTCACCGCGGCCTCGCTCGGCTGCGCGCTGGCGCCCTCGCTCCTGACGCTGAGCATCGCGCGGGTGCTGCAGGGAGTCGGCGCGGCCGGCATCATGAGCGTGAACCCGGCGCTGGTGCGCTACACCTACCCGCAGCGCGCGCTCGGCCGCGCCGTGGGCATCAATGCGCTCGCCGTCGCCGTCGCCGCCGCGCTGGGCCCGACGCTTGCCGCCGGCGTGCTGGCGATCGCCGACTGGCGCTGGCTGTTCGGCATCAACGTGCCGGTGGGCCTGGTGACGCTGGCGATCTCGCTGCGCGCGCTGCCCTCCTCGGACACCGCGCGCCGCAGGCTCAACTACGGCGGGGCGCTCCTGTACGCGCTCGCGCTGGCGCTCTCACTCAGCGGGCTGCAGGCGCTGGCGCACGATGCGGCCACAGCCGCGGCCGTCGTGCAGATCCTCGCCGGCGTACTGCTCGGGTGGCTGCTGCTGCGCCACGAGCGCGGCCGCAGCGCGCCGCTCGTGCCCTTCGACCTGCTGGCGCGCCCGATCTTCGCGCTCTCGCTCGCCACTTCCGTGTGCAGCTTCATGGCGCAGATGTGCGCCTTCGTCGCGCTGCCGTTCGAGATTCAGCGCTTCGGCCACTCGGCGGTTGCAACCGGACTGCTCATGACGCCCTGGCCGCTCGCCCTCGCCTGCGTGGCGCCCATTGCCGGGCGGCTCGCCGACCGCCACCCGGCCGGGATCCTCGGCGGGATCGGGCTGCTGCTGCTCTCGCTCGGGCTCGCGCTGCTCGCGCTCTACCCGCCCCAGGGGCCGCCGCTGTGGTTTCTCGCGCGCATGGCGCTGTGTGGGCTCGGCTTCGGGCTGTTCCAGGCACCGAACAACCGCACCATCCTGGCGGCCGCGCCGCGCGCGCGCACCGGCGCCGCCGGCGGTATGCTCAGTACCGCGCGGCTGAGCGGGCAGACACTCGGCGCGGCGGGCGTGGCGCTGCTGTTTCGCGCCGGCGGCATTGAAGGTGCGCACCTGGCACTGTGGCTCGCCTGCGTGCTCGCGCTCGCCGGGGCCACCGCCAGCCTCGCGCGCCTGAAGCACGTGCCGCCGCCCTAGAGCCATCGAGGAACCGCTGCCATGAAAGAGCCGACCAGCGCCACGCCGGTGAAACCGCCGTTCACGCTCGCTTCCGCCATCAGCAAGGTGCGCATGGCCGAGGACGCCTGGAACAGCCGCGAGCCGCAGCGCGTCGCACTGGCCTATAGCGAGGACAGCCTGTGGCGCAACCGCGCCGAGTTCTTCCAGGGGCGCGACGCGATCCGCGAGTTCCTCGAGCGCAAGTGGGCGCGCGAACTGGACTATCGGCTGATCAAGGAGATCTGGGCCTTCGCCGAGAGCCGCATCGCCGTGCGCTTCGCCTACGAGTGGCACGATGACTCCGGCCACTGGTTCCGCTCCTACGGCAACGAGAACTGGGAATTCGATGCCGCCGGCCTCATGCGCCGCCGCCATGCTTCGATCAACGACCTGCCGATCCGCGAGGGCGAGCGCAAGTACCACTGGGCTGCGCCCGGGGCGCGTCCCGCGGATCACCCGGGACTCAGCGACCTCGGGCTGTAGGCTCTCTCAGGCGAGCGCGGACTTCAGCAGCACCAGCAGCCGCGCCCAGGCGTGCTCGGCCTGCTCGGGGTTGTAGACCTGCGAGTCGATCGGGCACCAGCCGTGCTTGGTGCCTGAGTACACCTCGATCTCGGCCGGCAGCTTCGCATCCGCGAACGCCTGGCGCAGCGTGTCCTTGGCCTGCGGCTCCTTCTCATCGTCGTTGGCGGCGATCGCGACCAGGTAGTGGGCCTTCATCTTCGCGATCAGCCGGTGCGGGCTGTCGGGCTTGTCGGTCACCAGGCCGCCGCCGTGGAAAGATGCCCCGGCGCCGACACGCGCCGGCACGGCCGCGGCGGTGCGCATGGTGAGGGCGCCTCCCATGCAGTAACCGGTCGTGCCCACCTTGCGCTTCTTGTCCACGGCTGGCTGCTGGTCGAGCCAGGCAACGAAGGCCTTGCCGTCCGTGAAACCCATCTCCTGGGTGAGCGAGGTCATCATGCCCATGAGGCGGCTGCGCAGCTCCGGGTCGTTGAAGTCCGGGTGCTCCGGCGCGGTGGGTGCTTTCTGCTGGCGATAGAAGGGATTGACGACCAGTACGGCGTAGCCTGACTCGGCCAGCCGCCGCCCCATCTGCCGGAAGGCCGGGCGCAGGCCGAAGATGTCCGGCCACACGAGCACCGCCGGGTGCGTGCCCTGCGCCGGATGCACGAAGTAGGCATCCGCGGTGCCATCGGCGGTCTGGATCTCGACTTCCGCCTCGCGCATCTCGGTGCCGGCGGCAGCCGCCGGCAGCACGGAGAGCACGCCCGCGCCCAGCGCCAGGGCACCAAAACCGCGGCGCGAAACCGTGGCGCCCCCCAGCTGGTACTGCGACATCGCCTCAAATGCATCCTGATCGCACACGTGCACCTCTCCTTATCGTTGTTCGCGTTATGGCACCGCGCGGCCGCGGAGGCCGGATGTTGCCGGAAGCCGCGCGGCGCCCGCAACCGCACGCCGGAAAAACCGTAAAGGCCCGCCTCACGCTTACCCTCGGCGCGGCGGCCCACGCGCCGCTGTGACCGCTTTGCAACCGCCGCTCCACCGACTCATGACCGCCGGCTGCCTAGACTGTCCGGCATGGATGCCACAGACGCCGCGCGAGCGAAGGATCGCAGCATGAGCCCCAATCCCCACACCCTCGTCATCATCGGCGCCGGCTTCAGCGGCAGCCTGCTGGCGCGCGAGCTCCTCGCCCGTCCCGCCGCGCTTCCCCTGCGGCTGCTGCTCATCGACCGGCTGGGCTTCGCGCGCGGCGCGGCGTACGCGCGACGCGAGCACCCCTACCTGCTGAACGTCCCGGCTGCGCGCATGTCCGCGACCGCGAGCGACCCGGCCGGGTTCCTGCGCTTCGCACAGCAGCGGTTGCCGCGCGCGCGCGGCAGCGACTTCCTGCCGCGCGAGCTGTATGGCGAGTACCTCGAGCAGCTGCTCGATGAGGCCGAGCGCAGCGCGAGCCCGGGCATCGTCTTCGAGCGCCGCCGCGGCGAGGTGCTCGCACTGGAGCGGCTGCACCGCCCGCAGCGCTGGCGGCTGCATTTCAGCGACGCTGCGCGCCTCGAGGCCGATTGCGTGGTCGTCGCCTCCGGCAATTCGCCGCCCGCAGCGCTCCCCGGCGCTGCCACCCTGGTGGACTCGCCGGCCTACGTCGCCGATCCCTGGAGCGCGCCGGTGAACTGGCGCGGCGCCGAGAGCGTGCTGCTGGTCGGCACCGGGCTCACCATGGTCGATCAGGTGCTCGCCGCGAGTGCAGCGGGCGCTCCCCGGGTGCGCATTCATGCGCTGTCGCGCCGGGGGCTGCTGCCTGAGCGGCAGCGTCCGCTCGCGGAGAGTGGCAGCGCCCCGGATGCCCAGCGCCTGCTGCACGCCGCCTCGGCATCGTTTCTCGAGCTGTGGCGCGCGGTGCGCGCGCAGGCGCGCACGCTGCAGCGTGAGGGTGGCGAATGGCACGACGTGGTGGCGCACGTGCGCGCGCTCGCTCCGCAGCTGTGGCAGCGTCTGGGCACGCACGAGCGGCGCCGCTTCCTGCGCCACGCGCGCCCCTACTGGGACGTCCACCGCCATCGACTCCCCGAGAGCAGCTGGTCCTGCGTGCAGGAGCTGCGGCGCTCCGGGCAGCTCAAGCTGCACGCCGGGCGCTTGCTGAACCTCGAACGCACCGGGACGCGCGTCCGCGCCATCTGGCAGGTGCGCGGGCAGAGCACCTGCCAGCAGCAGCTGTTCGAGCGCGTGATCAACTGCACCGGCGCGGACTTCAACGTGCGCCGCAGTGCCGACCGCCTGCTGCGCTCGCTGCTCGCCCAGGGCATCGCCGCAGCCGACCCGCTGGAGTGCGGCCTCGTCACCGCCGAGCACGGTGCGGTGGTGGCCGCCGACGGCCGCGCGGCGGATGACCTTTTCTACCTCGGGCCGCTGCTGCGCGCCGCGCACTGGGAGACCACCGCGGTGGCTGAGCTGCGCACGCACGCGCAGCAGCTGGCGCAGCATCTGCGCGCGCGGCTGCGACGCTGGAGCCCTCCGCCGCGCTCGCTTGCCAGCGCACCGCGGCTGCGTGCCTGAAGCGCGGTCATGCCGCGCAGGCATGCGCTCAGAAGCAAGCGGTGTTGGCGCCCGCGCCATACGGCGCGTAGTTTCTCCGGTACGGGCGTCGTGGCGCGCGAGCGCTTGCCGGTGAGTTGGATGACCCCCTCGTTCGATTTTCCGTACCCTCGCGCGCCACGAATGCCCACCCGCCGGCGCTGACCCCACGCGCGCCGACCGCCCGTGCCACCGCGCCATGCTATCGTGCGCGCGAAGGATCACAGCTGCGGAAGGAAGTGCGGCATGTCCGCCGAGCTCAGTGTGTTTGTGCTGCTCGTGGGCGCGCTGCTCGTCGTGGCCGGGGCCCTGGGCCGGCGGGTATTGCGGCGGCCGCCCTCAGGGGTCTGGCGCGCAACGGCCGTGCTGCTGCTCGCAGCCGGGATCGCCCTCGCCGGCTGGGTGGGCTGGGCGAACTACGCGTCGCGGCTGCAGAGCCGTGCTTCCGCATCGAGCCGCGTTGCCCCGGAGGCCCCCGCGGCGCCGCGCGGCGACCCGGTACCGACGGCTATTTCCGCGCTGCAGAGCTGCCCCAGCGCGGCACGGCCGGCCCCGCCACCGGATGCCGCCAAGGCGACCCGCGAGCAGCTGCTCGCGGCGCGCAGCAGCTTCCAGCAGTACGACGCGGCCACCAACGCCTACCTGAAGTGCGTGGACGAGACCATCGAGCGCGTGAGGAAGCAGTTTCCCGAGGCGGAAGCTGCCGACCTTGCGACCCTCAAGACCCTGCAGACCGGCGCACACAACACGGCCGTCGACCAGGAACAGGCAGCCGCGGACCAGCTGAATGCCCAGGTGCGCGCTTTCAAGGCGCAGCATCCGGGCTCGTAGGGTCGCCGTCGCAGTTGCGCAGGCCGGAAGCCTGCGACTGCGAAACCGCCGTGGAAATGACCCCGGGGGCCCCGACTTAAGGCAGAATTAAGCAGCTCGGTGCTCAAATGCCGCGGGAAACCTCAAGGGGAAGCGGTGCGCATCCTGCTGGTTGAAGACGACGAGCTGCTCGGAGAAGCCGTGCGTGACGGACTGCGTCAGGACGGCTGCGTGGTGGACTGGGTACGGGACGTGCCGTCGGCCCTGGCGGCGCTGGCGACCTCGGCCTTCAGTGCCGTGGCGCTCGATCTCGGCCTGCCCGGAGGTGACGGCCTCGCGATACTGCGCGCGGTGCGCCAGAACAGCCGCCTCACCCCGGTCGTGATCACCACGGCGCGCGATCGGGTCGCCGACCGCATCGCCGGACTGGATGCCGGAGCGGATGACTACCTGATCAAGCCCTTCGATATCGAGGAACTTGCGGCGCGCCTGCGCGCCGTGACACGCCGCGCCGATGGCTGCAGCGAATCGCTGCTGGTGGTCGGTGATGTGACACTCGACCTGCGGCAACGCATGGTCACGTACCAGGGCGTGCCCGCGGCCCTCACGGCGCGCGAATATGCGGTCGTGGAGCTGCTGATGCGCAAGGCCGGGTGCCTGGTGACGCGTGCCGAGATCGAAGGAGAGATTTATGGTTTCGAGGACGACATCGCCAGCAACGCGATCGAAGTCCACATCCATAACCTACGGCGCAAGCTCGGTTCCGGCTTCATCACCAACCTCAAGGGACGCGGTTACCGCGTCGAACCCGTCCGGCACGAGTGAGCGCCCCTGGTCGCTGCGCCGCCGCATGGCGCTGGCGGCGGCGGGCGCGGCGTGCGCGGTGTTCGTGCTGCTCGGGGTTCTGGTCTCGCATGCCGTCGCCAGCAGCACCGCGATGCAGTTTGACGAGCTGCTGCAGCAGCATGCGGCGCTGGCACTGCGCTACGCCGAACATGAATACCTGGAAGGCCAGAGCCTGGTGCCCGGTGCGGCGATCGAACCCCCGCACGTCATGCCCTTCGAGGTCGTCTACCAGATCACCAACCGCGCCAACGAGATCTTGTACCGCTCTGCGGACGCCCCGCAGGCGCCGCTCGCGGTCGGCGGCGGCAACGGCTACTCCAACATCACGCTGAACGGGGAATCCTGGCGGGTGTACTCGCTGGTCTCCGCCACCACGCCGCTGCAGCTCCACATGGCCGAGCCGCTGCGCTACCACAGCGTGCTCATGATGCGCACGCTGAAGGCGGTCGCGCTGCCGCTGTTCGCAGCCCTCGGGCTGCTCACGATCCTGATCGCACTGGTGACCGAGCTCGCCTTCCGCCCGGTGCGCCGCATCGCCGCCGAACTCGCCGTCCGAGGCGCCGATGACCTCTCGCCGGTCAACACCGCGGAGATGCCAATCGAAACGCACCCGCTCGGGGTGGCCCTCAATGGCCTGCTGGCGCGCCACGCCGAGGTGCTGGCGCGCGAGCGCCGCTTCACCGCCGATGCGGCGCACGAGCTGCGCACGCCGCTCGCCGCGCTGCGCGCCCAGGCGCAGGTGGCCTCGCGCGCCACCACGGCCGCCGAGACGCGGCACGCACTCGACAAGCTCAAGGCCGGCATCGATCGCACCACCCACCTCATGAGCCAGCTGCTGGCGCTGGCGCGGGTCGAGCCAGGGGTCGGCAGCGCCAGCCCGCAGTCGACCGCGGCCAGCGTGATCGTGGATCTGGTGCTGGAGGATCTGAGCGCGGCCGCGCGCGAGAAGAAGGTCAGCATCAGCGCCGGTGACTGCCAGCAGCATCTGCCCGGGTCGCCCGAGTTCCTGTACCTGCTGATCCGCAACCTGCTGGAGAACTCGATCCGCAACGTGCCGCCGTACGGTCAGGTGACGCTCAGGATCCGGCGCGATGCGCAGCACGTCATGCTGAGCGTCGCCGATAACGGCCCGGGCATCCCGCCAGCCGAGCGCGCCCGGGTGTTCGAGCGCTTCTACCGGGTGGCCGGCAGTCCCGCCGGCGGCAGCGGCCTGGGACTCTCGATCGTGCGGCGCGTAGTGGAGCTGCTCTGCGGCAGCATCGAGCTTTCCGAGCCTGCCAGTGGCACCGGCCTCATCGTCACCGTGACACTGCCGTACGCGGGCGATCCGCAGGCGAGCCAGTCGGCCGCCTGAGGCCGCCGGTCTGCGCCCGCGCGCGCAGCGCTCAGCTCTTAGCGCCCGTGGGCTTGTATTTGAACTTCTGGCCGGCGACCGAGGCTTCGAACATCGCGCCGCCCTTGGCGATCGTGAATACCGCCATGCCCTTGTAGTACTTGCCCACGGTGGTCGCGTCCTTCTTGCCGCCGCTGGCCCCGGCGCTGGCGCCACTGGTGCCGACGCCGCCGCTGGCGGCCGCGGTGATGGCGACCGCGCTCGCGTCCGCTCCGAACTCGTAGCTGCCGGCCGTGAATTCCTTGAAGGCGCGCTCGTCCTCGAAGAAGATGATCTGGCTGTAGGCCTGCCCGCCGGCCTGGAAGCCGACGCTCACCTGCGTCACCGACACGTCGCCGACGTGCTGCTCGTGCGCGTACACGCGGCCGTTGCCATAGGCGCCGCCAACCACCAGGCCGCCCTTGCCGATGGTGGGAAACACCGCGTAGCCATAGCACTTCTTGAAGAAGGCCGCGCTCTGCCCGGCGTTCTTGAACAGCTCGGTGGTATCGCTGTACTCGTCCGCCCGGCTGGCGGCAGTGGCAAGCAGGAGGACCGAAGAGAGCAGAATGCCGAACCAACGTTGCATGAGCGAGCTCCTGGGCAATGGGGTTGAGGCCGTCCCGGTACCGACCGGACGCAGCGAAGCGCGTATTAATCCACAGCCGCGGCCATTGTGCACGCCCCGATCCGGCAGCCGCAGACGCGGCCTGCGCTTGCCCCTTGGGGAAGGCGTGCGGCGCGCGCCGCCGGCCGTAGAATGGACGCCAGTCCAGTCACCGGCGTGCAACTTGGCCGAGCCATCATCCGCCCTCACACCCGCCCCGGCGCCGCGCGCCGCGGACGCGGCCTTCCCGGCGCCAAGCGCGGCGGCGCTCGCGTACCCGTGGCAAAGGCGGCTGTTGCGCACGCTGCGCTTCGGCCTGGCGCGCCTGAGGGCGCGCGATGGCTACATCAGCGCGCCGGCCGGCCCGTTCGAGGCGACCTTCCTGGGCCCGGCACGCGATGTGATCACGCGCCACATCTACCGCTTCGGCGCCCACGAGCCCACGATCACGCGCTACGTCATGGAGCACGTGCGCCTGGCCGATGGCGAAGTGGCCCTCGACATCGGCGCCAACATCGGCTGGTACAGCGTGCTGCTCAGCCGCCTGAGCGCGCCGCAGGCGCGCATCTACGCGTTCGAGCCGGACGTGGAGTCGTTCGTGCTCCTGCAACGCAACCTCTATGCCAATCATGCGGCCAACGTCACCGCCGTGAACTGCGCGCTCGGTGCCGAGCCGGGGACCGGGGAGCTGCGCCGCTACAAGCACAGCAACAACGGCCGCCACTCGCTCCTCGGCGCCACCGACGGCCGTGACACGCTGCAGGTCCGCATCCGCACGCTCGCCGGCTTCTGGCAGGAGCAGGCTCTTGAGGAGCGGCCGCTGCGCTTCATGAAGATCGACGTGGAGGGCTTCGAATACTTCGTGCTGCGCGGGGCGGGAGCGCTGCTCGGGCGATGCGCGCAGCTGATCCTCGAGTACTCGCCCGAGGGACTGCGTTGCGCGGGCCTGCAGCCCGCGGACCTGACCGCGCTCCTGGCGAGCAGCTCGTTCAGCGTGCAGGTGTTCACCGGCGCCGGCCTCGCCCCGATCAGCCTCGAGGCGTTGCACTCGCTGCAGGCCCAGCACGACCTGCTGCTCACCCGAAGGGATTGACAGTGCCTCGCCCAACGTCACACTTTCGCCTACTCCCCAAGCTCCGGAGCACACCCATGCGGCATCCCGCCCAAATCCTTATGCTTCCCGCGCTGGCGCTGGCAGCGTCCTCACTGTGCGCGCAGCAGCCCTCGTCCGCCCCGCCGCCAGCCACGAGCGCCCCAGCCCACGCCGCCGCCACGGCGCCGGCCGCACCGGCCCCGGCGGCGAGCTCGCTGTCCTCCAGTCTCGGGCTGTACGTCTTCCCCGCGAAGGACCAGAGCGCCACGCAGCAGTCCAACGATGAGACCTATTGCTTCGGTTGGGCGAAGACGCAGACCGGCATCGACCCAATGGCCGTCAAGCCCCAGGCGCCCGATCAGCAGGCGGCGGCCGACGCGGCGGACAATGCCACCAAGGGCGCCCGGGCCGGCGGTGCCGCCCGCGGCGCCGCCGCCGGCGCGGTGATCGGCGCGATCGCGGGGGATGCCGGAACGGGGGCCGCCATTGGTGCGGCCTCCGGCACGATGGCCGGTGGATCGGCGCGGCGCCAGGCGCGGCGTGATGCCCAGGCAGGCGCGCAGCAGCAGGCGCAGGCGTCCGTGGCGCAGCAGAAGGCCGCCTACAACAAGGCGTTCTCGGCCTGCATGGAGGGCAAGGGCTACACCATCAAGTGAGCGCCCGCCCGCGCGATGGGCTCAGCGCGAGGGCGTGACGCTGACGGCGATGGCCTCGTTGAACGCGACGTCGACCTGATCCCCCGGATGCAGCCCGGCGATGAAGGCGCGGCCTTCCTCCGAGCGGATGTCCGCCGTGTCCTCGGTGCCGTCCTGGCGCAAAAAGGTGACGGTGTGCGCCTTGGTGTCGACGCTCTTGATCGTCACCGTCTCTATGACGGTCGTATCCGTGCCGGCGGCGGGACGCTGGCCGGGCGCCGCCCGGTAGGCACCGAGCGCCATCTGCTGCGGGATCGGCGTGGCACCCTTCGGGCTCACCTGCGCCGCGATCGCGATCGAGTAGCTCACCGTCACCTTGTCACCGACCTTGATCTGCTCGAAGTTGCGCACGTCGGGACCGGCGCGCAGCCAGGTCGAGCCGTCACTGGTACGCAGCTTCAGCAGCCGGGTGACCGGCTCGGCAACTTCGACGGTCGCCGTCACGTGGCGGGTGACATCGCGGTAGACCGGCTCCGGCGGAGCCGGCGGCGTGCTCTTGCAGGCGGCCAGAGCGAAGCCAACCAGGGCGATCAAACGCAGCGGCCAGCGAAACTCACGACGGCTCATGATTCTCTCCTTATGGCGGGCGGGCCGCGCTCGGGGGCTGTAGTGTACCGTCCTGCGCGCTCGGCGCCGCACCCGCCGGTGCATTGGGCGCGGCCAACCATCCGGCAAACCCCTGCTGTCAGGTCACCACCCCGGGTGGCAGAGGCCCGGGCCGCTCCCTAGAATTGCGCGTCCGCAGCGGCACGCGCGCTACCCGTGACCGAGTCAGGAGGCAGTCCCATTCGTCTGCGCATCGATCGCGAGATCCTGGGTACGCCCGTCGGGCTGCTGCTCATCGGCGCGACGCTCATCGTGCTGCTGGCGGCGGCGTTCGCGGCCCTGCGGCCGCTGCCGCCGCGCGAGATCGCCATCGCCACCGGGCCTGCCGGCAGCACCTACGCGCAGGCCGCCGAGCGCTACCGCCAGATCCTGGCCCGCGACGGCGTGCGCCTGCGCCTGGTGCCGACCCATGGCGCCGTCGACAACGTGCGGCTGCTGCGCGATCCGAACTCTGGCGTGGGCGCAGGCTTCGTGCAGGCGGGCAGTGTCAGCGCGGCCGATGGTCAGGGCCTGCAATCCCTCGGTACCCTGTTCTACGAGGCGGTGTGGCTGTTCTGCCGCTGCAGCGAATCCATCAGTCCGAGCCGTCTGCCGCCCGGCTGGCGGGTGTCAATTGGTCCGGATGGCAGCGCGGATCGCCCGCTGGCGCTGAAGCTGCTGTCCCTGAACGGCATCGACGTCACGCAGCTCAACCCTCTCGCCTATGCTCCCGATGAGGCCAAGAGCGCACTGCTCGCCGGCCGGCTGGATGCGCTGGTGATGCTCAGCGGCTGGGACTCTCCGGTAGTCCAGGAACTGGCGCGGGCCCCGGACATCAAGCTCGCCGGCTTTCCCCGCGCCGATGCCTACGTCGCGCTCAACCCGTTCCTCAGCAAGCTAATCCTGCCGCGGGGCGTGGCGGACCTGGCCGCCGATCGGCCGCCGCAGGACACGCCACTGCTCGCGTCCAAGGCGAGCCTCGCGGTGCGGGCCGACCTGCACCCGGCCATCCAGTACCTGCTGCTGCGGGCCGCCGTCGAGGTGCACTCAGGTCCGGGGATGTTCCAGCACAGCGGGGATTTCCCGGCCCCGGAAGCGATCGACCTGCCGATCTCCGAGCAGGCGCGCAACTTCTATCGCTCCGGGCCGACGTTCCTGCAGCGCACGCTGCCCTTCTGGCTCGCCGAACTGGTGCAGCGTCTGCTCATCCTCATCTTGCCGCTGGTCGGCATCATCTACCCGCTGTGGTCGCTCGCGCCGAGGCTGTACTTCTGGAGCCAGCGCCGGCGGCTCTATCCACTGCACCGGGAACTGAAGCGCCTGGAGCAGCAGGTGCGCGGCGGAACCAGCGAGTCTCTCGCGGCGCTGCGGGCGCGCATCGATGCCCTGGATGCACGCACCTTCGAGCTGCAGGTGCCGGCCGGACTCAGTGACAGCCTCTACAGCCTGCGCAACCGCATTGACGCGCTGCGCGAAGGCATGGCGGCCCGCGGCTAGCGAGGTCCGCAGCGACGGCGCGCGGCGCTTTCAGCGCTCGAACGCGAAGATCTGCCTCCAGTCCTCCTTCATGCTGATGACGATCCAGCCCTTCTTCTGGGCTTCCTCGTCGAGGGCTGCCGGGAAGCTTCCTACCCTGGACTCCGGCAGGCCGCGCGCCGGGCCGTAGGCGTACTCGCGCGTGGCGTCATCGTGCAGCACCAGCATGGCGAGCCGGGCGCCCTTGCCGGCCGTGGTGTACTCGAGCATCTGCCGGTCGCCCACCGAGTTGCCGAAGGCGGCATGGGGACGGCGCCCGATCATGAGCTCGATTCCCTGCGGCTTGCCGACATTGTCATCCATCAGCACCAGCTTGGCCTCCTTGGTGAGCACCGGATTGCCGTGATCGTCGTAGCCGTAGCTCGTGCCGCCGGCGCTGCCGACCACCTGCTCGGGCGGAATGCCGTAGGTCTCCTCGGCGAACACCCGTACGAACGCCTGTCCGCCCCCCGTGACGATGTAGGTGCGGTAGCCGTTGGCCCGTAAGTACCGCATGAGCTCCTGCATGGGCAGGTAGGTGAGCTCGGTGTACTTGCGCTGCCAGCGTGGGTCGCGCGCGTGCTCGAGCCAAGCCCGCACCTGGGATCGGAACTCCTCCACGCTCATGCCGGCGAGTGCCGCCTCGAGCACCTTCATCAGGTCATCCTTGGTGAGCCGGACCAGGGCGCTGCCGTCACCCGAGAGCACAGTCTTGAACGGCTCCTGCGTCGCCAGTTGCGGCCTTGTCTTGATGAGGGCCGGCACGCGCTCGAGGCAATAGATCACCTGCGAGTAGATCGGCTGCTCGACCCAGAGCGTGCCGTCCTGGTCGAACGTCGCGATGCGCTCGGCCGGAGGGACGAACTGCGGACTCGCCGGGTCCGTGGTGGTCTGCACGAACTGGACGATCGAGCGCTTGGCGGGACCCTCATTCCAGGACGGCAGACCCGCGCCTGGGGCAGCGGCTGCGGGATGCGCGGCGAGTGTCGCCAGCGCGGTGAAGGGCACCGGCCAGGCATGTCTCTTCACATGGACTCCGTTGTGGGCAACACGCGCGGCCGCGGGAGAACCCCCGGGACCGC
>Ga0335079_10001510_pt1 | contig 26503 bp, 16 predicted proteins | sample Lox_Sample_33_FD_206719 | JGI IMG/M metagenome (GOLD analysis project Ga0335079, IMG submission 206719) | Soil microbial communities from Loxahatchee National Wildlife Refuge, Florida, United States - Lox_Sample_3.3 | ecosystem: Environmental > Terrestrial > Soil > Wetlands | place: USA...
GCCGGACGGGCGCTGGGCGTGGTGGCCATCGATGCCGATGGCGATGGCTGGACGGATCTTTTTGTAGCGCGCGATGCCGACCCCAACCTGCTGCTCATCAATAAACACGACGGCACTTTCAGAGACTCCGGTCTGAGCGCGGAAGTGGCCCTCAACATGGATGGGAACGCGCGCGCAGGCATGGGTGTGGATACCGGCGATATCACAGGAAACGGCTGGCCGTCATTCGTGATTACTAACTTCAACGACGAGCATCACGCTTTGTTCGTCAACCCGGGGCATTTCCCGTTTGAGGAGCGGACGGCGCCGTCGGGCCTCGCCGGTTTGACGCGCACTCTCGTCGGTTGGGGAACTCACTTCATCGATTACGACAACGATGGCAACCTGGATGTGGTGATCGTGAACGGGCACATCAACGAGGTGATCGAGCGCACGCGGCACGATGTTTCTTACCGCGAGCCGCCGATCTTGCTGGTGAATTCCGGCGGCGGCACATTCCGAAGTTTGGAAAGACTCGCCGGTCCTGTGTTCCAGAAGCGATTTCGCGCACGCGGGCTTGCCGTAGGCGATGTGGATAATGACGGCTGGCCGGACGTGATCTTCACATGTCTGAACGATGCGCCGGTGCTGCTGCGGAACACCGGGTCGCGGGAAAATTCGTGGATTGGGTTCCAACTCGAAGGGACGCGAAGCAATCGGGATGCGATTGGCGCAAAAGTCGTTGTTGTGTCAGGTACCCGAAAACTCGTGCGATGGATCACCGGCGGAGCGAGCTATTTGTCCTCGCATGACCAGCGGCTGATCTTCGGACTGAGACACAACCCGGCGCCGGTGAGCGTGGAAATCCACTGGCCCAGCGGCCAGTCGCAGACCCTCAGCGGGCTCGCCATTAACCACTATCATAAGGTCGTGGAACCGCGATGAAAGGGGCCGGAAACCTCCGGCCCCCCTCCTCAAAAATACATCTTCAAGGCCAGCTGCACCTCTCGCGGTGAGTTCGCTGTGCTGTTAATCACACCGAAGTTGCCGCCATTGACTTGGACGTTCGGCCCACTGAACTGCGGGTGATTCAGCGCATTGAACGCCTCGATGCGGAACTGTAGCTTCGCTCCTTCCCGAAGCTTCGACAAGGGAAACTCTTTGAACAAGGAGAGCGTGGCATTCTGTTGACCGGGTTGCCGGCAAGTCCCAACCGCCCGCGGTGCATTGCCTAGCGTGAAGGGAGCCGGCACTACGGCGACCTCCGGGTTGGTGAAATAGTTGGTCAGAAAATCGGAGCCACTGTTGCAATGAAGTGGGCCAGTCAGATCGGGCCGCTGAGCGCCGTAAGTCGGAAGGCTCTGGCCTCCCGAGAGGCCCAGCAGCAGAGGCCTGCCATCATTAAACCGCCAGATGCCATTCGTCTGCCAGCCGCCGATGATCGCGTTGAGCACCGGGTTCATATTCCCGCCCACCAGTTTGTTCCGGCCGATCGGCAGCTCATAAACATAGCTCAACTGGAGCACGCGCGGAATGTCGAACGTCGACAGGCTTCGCTCCAGGCGTCGATTATTGGGATCCTGCAGGCTCGTAATCCCGCCCAGCCAGGTGGTGCCGCCGTCGGTCGTGGACGCATCGTCGAGCGACTTAGACCAAACGTACGATACCAGCGCCTGGAGTCCATGAGAGAATCGCTTCTCCGCGCGTATCTGGAGCGCGTTGTATATGGAATTAGCCCATGGTGGCGAATCGCCGCCGAAACCCCCGAACTGCGGGTACGGCAGTTGGAGCTGAGATGCATTCACCGTTTGTGACTGGCCAAGCGAACTGGTCGGGTCGATGATGCCGTAGAACGGATTAGGGACTGGTGTGTTGAGTGCGGTGATCTGGTCTGAGTTGTAGTGCTCAATCTGGGAACCGAGGTAATCCAGGCTGCCCGCGCCTCCAAAGTACAGATGGTGGCCCGCCTTACCGATGTAATTTGCATCCACCAGGAAGTTGCCCGGCAGCTCTCTTTGCAGGCCAAAACTCCAGCTCTGCTCATAAGGCACCGCGGAGTCGATCGTCGGGATCGGGCCTCCCGCCGAGTTCCCGACGTCGTTCAACAGGCCCAGTTTGCTGCCAAGGGGAAGCAGCACTCCCGACGGAAACGGATTGCTCGGTCTTCCCCATGGGACGGCGCCCGCACATTGCGGATCGGTACAGCCCGGATAGGTGTTGACCCAATTTGTGGCTTGGTCATAGCCCGCATAGCCAGCAGCACCCACTCCCGCGGCGCCGGACCTGACGGTTGAATAGTAGATTCCATAACCCACGCGTACCACGGTCTTCTCCATCGGTCGATATGCGATGCCAATACGCGGGCCCAAACCATTGTAGGCGGTCGTAAAACCGGGGGAGCGATTGCTGGAACTGGCAAAGATCTCGCCTCCGTGGAGCGTCCCCAGTCCGGGAGCCTGCACCGGCGATACCACTGACGGATCGAGCCCTTCCATCCGGTTGTATCGTTCGGTGCGTGGAAAGTCGATGTCGTAGCGCATGCCGATGTTGACGGTCAGTTTCTTGCTGACCTTCCAGTTGTCCTGGACGAAGCCTCCGACCTGAAAGCTTTGCGTGCTCACCAGGTTCGGGACCTCGTACTCGCCCCACGTTCCCGGGCCGCCGTTGCCAACCAGAAAACTCGCCATGGCGTCGCCCCCGCCGGAATACGGTTGCTGCGACGTGCCGGTGAAATCGAAATAGAAAATGCCTGCCGGAACCCCAGGCTGCGTGAAATTGTCGCGATGCATGCGGCCTTCAGCTCCGAACTTGATTTCATGCTGCCCTCTAACCCAGCTCACCGTACCCAGCAGGTGATGCGTTTCCTGTCCCTGGCGCAAGTAGCTCCAGGGCTGCGTTCCAACGGAGTCGGAACCCTGGCTGTAGGAGCTGTTCATGTTAATCGAAGGGATGAAAGGGACTCCGGAAGTATCTATGTATTGGGGCATCCCTAAAAGTTTCGCCGGGTCCAGATTCTTATAGTCGCCCGCAATGCTGTGCGTCCAGACCGCGCCTCGCGTGAATCCCCACGCCAGGTTCAGCAATAGCGTCGGGGTGAAGGTGTGCGTGAGGTTCACGGCAGCCAGGTGAGCCGTGCCTGTGTTCGGGCCTGAAGTGCACGGATCCGCGATATTGCCAAAGCAATTGAATCCGTGGCTGGCATTACCTTCCCTGGAGTATTTTGCGCTAAATAGATCTTTGTCACTAAACCGATGGTCGATCTTGATGTCGTACTGATTGTTGGAGCTCTGGTTCGATCCCGAACCAATCCAGTTGGTGTATGGGTTGTAGCTTGCAGTCCCCACGCCTTCGTTGGGAAGCGGATAGTACTGCATGAGCTTGAGGGAGACCGGATCGATCAGGTTTCCCGGCTGGGCTGGAAGCTGGAAACCGGTCCCGTTTAGGTAGGGGCTGCCGGGGCTCATGTAGGTGCTCAGGTTGTTGAAAGGAATGTAGCCCGAGCGCACCGGACCGCCCGCTGCAGCACTGTAGAGTCCCGTGTAAGGATCCCAGAGCTGGCCGTCAGGGGAGGAACACCTGCCGGCGGAATCGAAACTCCCTCCTGAATAGCCACAAAGCTCGCCAAAGTTGCCTGTTCGTTCAGCGGCGCTCGGCACGCCGAACTGGTCGGTGGTTGCTGTTCGGCTCCGCGTGCCGTCATAGTCGAAGAAGAAGAAGGTCTTATCTTTCTTGATCGGCCCGCCTACCGTACCACCGAAATTGTTGTTCCGCAGCGCCGCGATGGGCACGCCGCTCTGGTTATTGAACCAGTTGTTGGCGTCGAGTTTCTGATTGCGGAAGAACTCGTAGAGGCTGCCATGGAACTGGTTGCTGCCCGAGCGTGTCACCATGTTGACGATGGTGCCGCCTGAGAAACCATACTCAGCGCTGAAATTGGTCTGTTGGACCGTGAATTCCTCGACCGCGTCCACCGACGGAGTGTAAGTCGGCACCTGGATGCCGCTATTCTGCTCGAAATTCGTAGTGGTGACGCCATCGAGCAGCATGTCGGCCGTGGCATTGCGCCCACCGTTTGAAATAAAGTTATTCGCGCTGCAGCCCTGGCATTGCGTGTCGACTTCGGTGATTCCGGGAGTGAGAAACGCCAGGTCCATCACAGAGCGCGAGACCAGCGGCAGATCGTTAATGAACTTGCGATCCACGGTCTGGCCCGTGACAGCGTCCTGAGTAGACAGCAGAGGCGCCGACTCGGAGATCTCCACGGTCTGAGAAGTCGCGCCCACCTGTAACGAAAAGTTCACTGTTGCATTCTGGCTGACATCAAGCTTCACACCGGACTGCTCTTGTGTCTGGAACCCGGGGGCCCCCACAGAGATCTTATACGTGCCGGGAGGTACTTGCCGGAACACGTAGCGGCCGGCAGAGTCGGATGTGGCTGCAAAGGAGAAACCCTTCGCTTCATCTACAAGCCGGACTTGCGCATTCGGCACAACCGCGCCCGACGGGTCGGTCACCAGCCCGGTTACCGAGCCTGTGTACAACTGAGCCAAGGCCAGCGCTGGTACCAGCAGCGCCAGACTCACTAAAATCACCAGCATCCGAAAACGGCTTTGCGGCAACGGCTGCAGCGACTTAAGTACGTTCATAGTCTCTCCCCTCACGTTTTTACGACTTTGCTGGATTTTGAGGCGATGGCAGGTCCCCGGGCCGCTCTGGCACAACTTTCACGACGGTCCCCTGTTCAGCATGCGAGTCATCGAGCTCTAAACCCCACCCACCCCTATGCACGAACTAGTAGATTCGTGTTAGCGGGGATTATCACTCTGCCTTTGCAGCCGTGTCAAGCCGATGGTTCGATCTGGAATCGGATCAGTTGTAAATTCCGGGACGCTGATTTTGAACTCGCCGGAGATGATATCATCGGTTCCGCTGGTCCTGAAACATGGACGAATATTTGAAGGCGAAGTGGGGCGCTACCCCGGCATTAGTTCCGGCACGGTGCCGCCGTCTGAGAACCACCCGTTGCCCAAGCTACTGAATATTGCCTTCCCGGTCTTGTTTGCCGCGCTGGTGGTGCGCGCAGCAACCGCGCCGGAAATCGACGCAGGCAGAAAACAGTTTCAATCCCGATGTGCCGGATGCCACGGCGTCGATGGAGGCGGCGGTGAGTACGGCCCCAATATTGTGGACATGCGCCGGTGGGGCGCCCGCTCCGAGGGAAACCTTCCGGAAATCATTAAGAACGGCATCCCGGATTCGGGCATGCCGGCCTTCGCGTTGCCTCAGCCGGATGTCGACGCCCTCGTGGCGTTCGTAAATTCCTTGCGAGCACCGGCAGCCGACCATCCGGCGCCAGGCGATGCGGATGCGGGCGAGCGGTACTTTTTCGGGAAGGGACGTTGTTCGGGCTGCCACATGGTCAAGGGACGAGGCGGCAATCTGGGCCCGGACCTCTCCAATCTGGGGCGTCAGCGCAGGCTCGCGCAGATTCAACAGGCCCTGCGCGACCCAGCCGCCTTGCAAACACCAGGGTACAAACTAGTCTCCGTGCGCCTGCGCGACGGCGCGTCCATTCAGGGCCTGGTGAAGAATGAAAGCAATTATGATTTGCAACTGCAAACTCTGGACGGATCTCTGCGCTTGCTGAGCCGGGACGAAATCGCGGACGAAACACGCGAATCGTCGTCGCTGATGCCGAAAGTGCCCGCAACCGGCGACGAACTGCGCGACCTGGTGGCATTTCTCAGCCGCCTCACCGCCGGCAGTGCAGTCGCCGCCTCTGCCAAGCTGGGTGATGCTGTTCCATTCTCCAGAATCGCCGATCCGAAACCCGGCGAGTGGCCCACTTATCAGGGAAATTTGAGCGGCAACCGCTACAGCCCTCTACGTGAAATCGACACCGGGAACGTGGCGCATCTCGCGCCGAAATGGATGTTTCCCATCGCCAATTCCAAGCGGCTCGAGGTCACGCCGCTAGTGATAGATGGCCTGATGTATGTCACGGCCGCGAACGAGGTTTATGCTCTCGATGCGCGTTCCGGCCGGCAGATCTGGCGTTACTCGCGTCCGCTGACCAAAGGTGTGATCGGCGATGCGGCATCCGGCATCAACCGCGGCGTGGCGGTGCTTGGCGACAGCGTTTTCTTCGCTACCGACAACGCTCACATGATCGCACTCCACCGCATTACAGGCCATCTTCTCTGGGACACCGAGATGGCGGACTTCCACAAGGGTTACGGTGCGACCTCGGCGCCGCTCGTCGTCGGTGACTTAGTTCTCTCCGGCACTTCCGGCGGCGACGAGGGCGCGCGCGGATTTATCGGCGCCTTCAACGCGGCGACGGGCGAGCGCGTCTGGCAATTCTGGACCATGCCCGCGCCGGGCGAGCCGGGGTCCGAGACGTGGGTTGGAAGAGCCATCGAACATGGGTGCGTCACCGGATGGCTTACGGGCACCTACGACCCGGCGACAGACCTGGTCTACTGGCCCACCGGCAACCCTTGTCCCGACTACAACGGTGACGAGCGCAAGGGCGACAATCTCTATTCCAGTTCGGTGGTGGCGATCGAGGCCAAGACGGGCAAGCTGCGATGGTATTTTCAATTCACCCCGCACGACTTGCACGATTGGGATGCCGCGGAAACGCCCATGCTGTTGGACGCCGCGTTTGGCGGCCGCCCGCGAAAGCTGCTGGTGCAGGCCAACCGCAACGGATTCTTTTACGTGCTGGATCGAGTGACCGGCGAGTTTCTGTTGGGTCAGCCGTTTGTCCACAAGCTCACCTGGGCGAGCGGGATCGGCGCTGACGGGCGCCCGCAGGTTCTACCGGGCTCGGAGCCGACCTTGCAAGGAACGAAGGTGTGTCCTTCGGTGATCGGAGCGACAAACTGGAATTCGTCGGCTTACAACCCGGCGACCGGTCTGTTCTACGTGATGGCTCTCGAATCGTGCGCCATCTACACGAAATCATCGGCCTGGTGGGAACCGGGCAAGTCGTTCTATGGAGGAGGCACCCGGCGCATTCCCGGCGACACGAGCGAGACGTTTCTGCGCGCTATCAATATCCAGACGGGAAAAATCGCTTGGGAGTACCCGCAGATTGCGCGCGAGCACGGCTTATCCGGCGTGCTTACCACCGCCGGCGGCCTGGTGTTCTTCGGGGATGACAGCGGTGCGTTCGCCGCGGTGGACACCACAACGGGAAAGCCGCTCTGGCATTTTCACACCAACGAAAGCTGGCATGCCTCGCCCATGACGTACGCGGTGGACGGGAAGCAGTACGTCGGCGTGGCGTCGGGACCAAACATCATCGCGTTCGCTCTGCCGTAAACGAGATCCGAATGAAACGCACATATCTAAACCTTGCTGTCACGTGCCTGGCATTATTTCCATCCCTCCGGCTGGAAGCCCAGTCGCGCCCGCAGCGCCAGTTCCAGTTGAAGGCGGAATCGCCGCAGTTTTGGAAATTGATCGACCGCCGCGCCACGCCACGGAAAGTGGCGGGTGCATTCGGATTTACGGAGGGACCGGTATGGGATCCTCGCGGATTTGTATTTGTCAGCGACGAGGAGCAGAACAAGATTTTCCGCGTGTTCCCCGACGGCCGCCGCGAGGTGGCTTTCGAAACCGGAGATCCTGACGGCAGCACGATGGACCGGAACCACCGTCTGATCACCACCGCCAGCGTGCTGCGCGCGCTGGTTGAAGTTCGGGCGGACGGCTCCTACAAGGTTCTGGCCGACAAGTACGAAGGGAAGCGCTTTAACAGTCCCAATGACGTTGTGCTGGGACCGGATGGCGCACTGTATTTCACCGATCCCACGCTCGATCTACCGAAGGGCGAGAAGCAGGAGATCCCGTTTCAAGGCGTCTATCGGCTCGGAACGGATGGATCGGTGCGCTTGCTGACTCAGGAACTCGTCCAGCCAAACGGCCTCGCGTTTTCCCCGGATGGACGCCGCCTGTATATCGATGACAGCAAGACACGCGAGATTCACGTTTACGATGTCGGCTCCAATGGCGACCTGCGCAACGGGCGGCTTTTCGGGAAGGAAGAGGGGCCGCCGCGGTCGGGAGTCCCCGACGGCATGAAGGTTGACCTCAAAGGAAATCTCTTTGTGACCGGGCCGCTTGGAATCTGGGTGTGGGACGCCAGCGGAAAACACCTGGGGACGATCGTCATGCCCCAACAACCGGCGAACCTCGCTTGGGGCGACGTGGACTTCCGCTCGCTCTACATCACCGCCACAACTTCGGTTTACCAGCTGAAGACCAAGACCCGTGGATTTGTTCCGTACATGGCGGAGAAACACTGAAAGCCACGCGGGTTCACACGACCGCCCACTTCCTAAATACCTTGACACAAAACGTGCCGAACGGGGATACTGGTTCACCAACCGCACAGGTTTCAGTTGTGTAAACTGTTGGTCCTCGTTCGACACTCGCACGGTTTGCTGCTTAAGGGGGCGTGAATGCTGGCTAGAAGAGCGTTGTTCGCGGTAAGCGTTTGTTCGCTTGCGCTGTTTCTTCGTCCGTTCGTTTACGGACAGGCCACCGGGAGCATTTCGGGCACTGTGTCGGACCCCACCGGCGCCGTGGTTTCCGGCGCCAAGGTCACCATCACTGCCCAGGCTATCGGGCTTGCGCGCGAATCCAAGACCGACGACACCGGCCACTATCTTATTCCTCTGCTGCCCGTGGCCCTTTATACGGTCCGAGTGGAACTCCAGGGTTTTCAGACCGCCGAAGACAAGGACGTTCGGCTGCAGGTGGATGAACGCCGCGAGCTGGATTTCAAGCTGGCCCCCGCCTCCGTGCGGGAAGCCGTCGAGGTCACCGCGACCGAGGTGGCGGTGGAGACCAGCACTCCCACTCTGGGTCAGGTCATCAACTCCCAGCAAGTCGCCGAACTCCCTTTAAACGGCCGCGACTTTGTCCAATTGGCCACGCTCACGCCAGGCACCACCCAGGAAACCAACACGCAGAGTTTTTTCAATGGCGGCCCCAGCAGCGAAGTCTCGGCTCGCGGATCTTATTCTCTTTCAGTCGGCGGGTCGCGGGCCAACAGCACCGATTGGCTGCTCGATGGCAACGACAACAACGAACTCACCGCCGGCGGCATCTCGATTCTGCCTTCCATCGATGCCATCCAGGAATTCAAGGTCCTGACCTATAACTACTCCGCGGAATGGGGAACGCGCGCGGGTCCCACTGTTTTGGTCACCACCAAGTCAGGGTCGAACCAGTTGCATGGGTCCCTGTTTGAGTTTCTGCGCAATACCAAACTGGATGCCCGCAGTTTCTTCGCCGCCACAACCGAGAAATTCAATCTGAATCAGTTTGGCGGTTCTCTGGGCGGCGCAATCCGCAAAGATAAGACCTTCTTCTTCGCCGATTATCAGGGAAAACAGCAGCGGCACGGGATTCCCTTTGTGGGCTTGGTTCCGACCGCTGCCATGCGAAGTGGCGATTTCTCCGCGGATGCATTCGGGAATCCTCGCTCGGGCTTCCTCAACAATCCTCATGTGAGCGGAGCCACGGATACTAATTTTCAATGCGACGGCTCGGGCAACCCGCTACCCGCGGCGCCGGATGGAAGCCAGCAGGCTGGTGTCGACTGCAACAAGATTCCGCAGGGGGTCATCAACCCCATCGCCCAGAAGATGATTAACCTCTATCCTCTGCCCAATGCCAACAATTCGTCGCTGGGCTACAACTACGTGAACCAGCCTGTGCGGAAGCTCAATGAAGGAGAGTTCGACGTCCGGCTGGACCACAATTTCTCCGCCAAAGATTCGGCCTTCGCGCGCTTCAGTTACGATCAGGCAGTTTCGTTCGTTCCGGGCGGTTCGCCGGGATTCGCCGAAGCTTCACCCTTTGCCAGCACGCAAGGCATTCTCAACCACGGGCGCAACGTAGCGGTGTCGGAGACGCACGTTTTTTCGGCAAACACGGTCAATCAGGTCAGCGCCGGTTACAACCGGATTTTCAACTATATTTCGTCTTACGGTACCGGAAGCTGCGAAGCGCAGTCGCTGGGCATTCCTGGAGCCAATTTGGGCGGCATCAGTTGCGGCCTCACTTCCACCCAGATGGATGGTGGTTACTGGTCGCTGGGCGACCGCGGATTTGCCCCATTTCAGGGCGGCACCAATGTCTTCTCCATCTCCGATTCGTTCGACATGATTCGCGGCAACCACGATATTAAAGTGGGTGGAGGAATTCGCGCCAACCAGATGAATGTGCTGACCGAGGGTTTCCAGGACGGATATTGGATCTTTACCGGTCTCTGGGGGGGCGAGCCCATGGCCGATCTTCTCGAAGGCCTGCCCAGCCTGGCCATCCACGATCAGACCTTTAATGGCAATGTAACCGGCCGCCGGTGGAAAGTGTTTCGTCCGTTCGTCGAGGACGATTGGCGCGTAACCAAGAACTTGACTTTGAACCTCGGTCTCGCGTGGGCTTTGGTAACGCCTGTCACCGAGGCGGCCAATCGCCAGGCGGATTTCAACCCCGCCAATGGCCAATTTCTGATTGCCGGACAAGGGGCAAATGCCGCGGCCGGCATTCAGATGGACAAGACGGCTCTCGAGCCGCGCCTCGGGCTGGCCTGGAAGCCATTCGGCAGCCCGAAAACCGTTATCCGCGGCGGGTATGCCATTTTCCACGATTCGTCGTGGAACCAGGGCGGGCAAGGCTTGTGGCAGAACCCGCCGTACTACGCGGAGTCGGACGCCTTCGCATTCGGCGGCGCCTGCACGTTCGCCACCGCCGCCTGCGCCACCAGGTACGGGTTGTCGCCCTCAGCCCTGAGCGTGTCCAACGGGTTTCCCATTTTCACCGCGCCACCGAACCCTCTTGATTTCACCGGGACCCTGATTGCGCAGAATCTCAATTTCAAGCAGGGTAGGGTCCAGCAGTTTAACGTCAACGTGGAGCGCCAGCTGCCAGGCGAGATCGTGCTGACTGTTGGGTATGCGGGGTCCCGCAGCTCCCACATTTTGGTCGACGGCAACAACCTTAATGTTGGATCTCCCGCGGCGTGCGGCACTGTAGCCGGCTACACGGCAGGCTGCGGAGCGGGCGGAGCCGCGTTTGGCGTCCCATTCACTCAGTTCCCGTATTCGACCATCTCCAACGCCTTCGACATCGGCAAAGCTCACTACAATTCTTTGCAGATTAAGGCCGAGACTAAGAGCGCCCGGCACGGCCTCTACGCGCTTCTGGGCTATACCTTTGCCCGAGCCTATGACAACGGGTTCACGGATGGTTTGGGTTCAAGTCTGGGAGCGACGTTCTGGCCTCTGCCCGGAAACAGCAAATTGGATTGGGGGCTGTCTCAAATCAACCTCAATCATAATTTCACAGCCAGTGTGATCTACGAACTGCCCTTCGGAAAAGGCAAACGATTCGGCAGTTCCTGGAATAGCGCAGCCAACACGGTCTTGGGGAATTGGGAGCTGACCGTGATCGAAAAGGCCACCTCCGGATTTCCGGTTTTCGTGGTGGATAGCAACAACCAGTCCGGGGTCAACTTCCAAAACAACGGCAACAGTCTCAACCGCCCGAACCAGACTTGCAACCCCGAGGCGAGCCATCACGCCTTGAGCGAATGGTTCAATACCTCATGTTTCGCCGCTCCGGCAGCAGGCGAGTTGGGATCCGCGTCCCGGACACCGGTGTCCGGTCCAGATTTCGTCAACACGGATTTCTCAGTCATCAAGCACTTCATGCTTCCTTGGGAGGGCATGCGGCTGGATTTCCGGGCGGAGGTCTTCAATCTCTTTAACCATCCGCAATTCGCGACGCCCGGCTCGGATTTCAACTCTCCGGCCACTTTCGGCGTGGTCAACTCGACGGTGAATAACCCGCGCTTGATTCAGTTTGCCCTCAAGCTGGGTTTTTGACGCGAGCTTATAGGCCCTTTTTCGCCAGAAACTCGATCAGGTCCACCACGCGGCAGGAATAACCCCACTCGTTGTCGTACCACGACAGAACGTGGACGAGATTCCCGTCGAGCACCTTCGTCATGTCGCTGTCCACGATCGAGCTGTTGGGGTTGTGCAGCATGTCGCTCGAAACCACGGGATCGGCGGTGTAGGCCAGGATGCCTTTCATCCCATTTTCCGCCGCGGTCTTCAATGCACCGTTGACTTCTTCCGCCGTTGTCGGCTTGCTGGTCACCACGACAAGATCCACCACCGACACATCCGGTGTGGGTACGCGCATGGAATACCCGTCGAGCTTCCCTTTCAGATGCGGCATCACCAGGCCGATGGCCTTGGCCGCACCCGTCGTGGTCGGGATCATGTTGATGGACGCCGCGCGCGCGCGCCGCAGGTCTTTGTGCGGAAAGTCGAGCACGTTCTGGTCGTTGGTGTAGCTGTGGATCGTGGTCATCGATCCCTTTTGAATGCCGAAATTGTCGTCGAGCACTTTCGCCAGCGGCGCCAGGCAATTGGTAGTGCACGAAGCGTTGGAGATAATGTTGTGCTTTTTCGGGTCGTACGCGCTGTCGTTCACGCCCAGTACGATGGTGATGTCTTCGCCCTTTGCCGGAGCCGAAATGATGACTTTCTTAACCGTTCCGCGCAGGTGCTTGGCGGCGTCCTTGGCTTCGGTGAACCGGCCGGTCGATTCCACCACGACCTGTGCGCCCACCGAAGTCCAGTCCAGCTCGGCAGGATCCTTGACGGCAAAAACCTTGAGGTGCTTGTTGCCGATGCGCAGACCATCCGGCACGACCGTAACCGTCTCGTGCAAAGGGCCAAGGACGGAATCGTATTTCAAGAGATGAGCGAGCGTTTTGGTGTCGGTGATATCGTTCACCGCCACGAAATCGACATTGGGATTATTCAAACCCGCGCGGACTACATTGCGACCGATGCGTCCGAAACCGTTGATGCCTACTTTTACAGCCATATTGTGGGTGATCTCCTAGGATGTAGGGGTTAAGTCCTAGGATAGCAGGTGGGAGCACGTCAACGCGCGGCTCCCGCCAAGCGAAGGGAGCCGCGCGCGATGATCCGCCGCGAACGGAGAGGAAAGCGGCCGGTCGTAGACCAGCATTACAGCATCTCCAACGAGGCTCTGAAATTCCGTCCCGGTGATCTGGCACGAAGGCCAGTCACTGGGCAAGCCTTTCTAGGGGCGCCGGAAACCAGTATCATCGAACTGAATCCGTCCGGGGGAGAACGGCTTCAGCTTGACGGTGAGCATTGCTGCGCAACAACACGGGTGGCATGGAAGACCACACCACCGTTTGATTCCAGAATAGGACCGCCCGTCAAGCATCCGGAGTACGCCGGAACGCGAAGCTGCTGCAATGGCGGCACTAACGCGACACGCAAGACGCGTGACTGCCGTTGTCAGCCGACGGATCCCTCGCCGCCATCCACGCGGATGATGTTGCCGGTCATCCAATAGGTGTTTTCGTGGCACAACACGCCGATGCATTTCGCCACATCTTGAGGGGTGGTGAGGCGCCCGTGAGGATTTCGCGCCTTGGCAAAGCTGATGAGCCGTTCATTGCCTGGGATTTTACTCAGCGCGGGCGTCATCGTGACGCCGGCCATGATGGCGTTGGCGGTGATGCCGTGCGGCGCCAGTTCCAGGGCGAGCTGGCGGATATGGGCCTCGAGGATGGCCTTGGCCGCGCACACCGGCCCATATTGCGGAACGGCCTTGCCGCCGCCCTCGCTAGTCATGGCGTAGATGCGTCCGCCGGCGTGGATCAGACGGTTCGCGACCAAGTCCTGCACCCAATAAACCAGGCTGTGCCCCATCACGTCGCTGGTCATTTCGATTTGGCGCTGTGACGCGACGTCTTCCGCTCCCACCAGTGCTTTGAGGGCGCCGAACGCCAGAGAATGGAGAACCACGCGCACGGTGCCGGGCGACTCATCGAACCGGCCGCGGATCTGTGCGATCGCGTCCCGCCGTCTGTCAGGATCAGCCGCGTTCATATTGAAAAAGACGGCTTCGCGCCCGAGCGCGCGAATGCCGATCTCAACCTCCTTGGCATGCGGCAGCGTCTCGCGGCGATCGAGATGCACACCGAATATATTCATACCGTGCGCCGCCAGTTCGAGTGCCGTGGCCTCGCCGAAGCCGCTGCTGGCGCCCAATATCAAAGCCCAATGTTGTTCGCTCATGCCGTGATTGGTGTTACCGTAATCTCCCTCTGGTCGCCGTCGCCGGCCTCGATGCGAATCTCGATTCGATCGGCGGGCATGATCTGTGGAAACCGCTCTCCCCACTCCACGAGCACGACCGAATCCTTTTCGAACAGCTCTTCCAGCCCCAAGGCGGCCACTTCGCCCACGCGATCCAAGCGATAAAGATCGACGTGGTAGAGCTTGTGCTGATTGCCGTACTCGTGGATCAGCGTAAAGGTCGGGCTGGAGACCTGGTCCGGTTCCGCCGCGCCCAGGCCCTTCGCAATTCCCTTGGCCAGCGTGGTCTTGCCCGCGCCCAGGTTGCCAATGAGCAAGACGGCCGCGCGGCGCGGTAACTGGCGCGCCAGTTCTTTTCCGAGCGCGATGGTTTCCTCCTCAGAAGCCGTCTTGAACGTGGGCACACTGCTCCATGGCCGCCGGCAGATATCGCAACAGATCGGTGGCGATCAGGCATTTCTCTCCCATTGCCCTGGCTCCGATTTCGCCCGCGAGCCCGTGGAGATACACCGCCGCCGCAATCGCCTGTTCCGGTTGGAGCGGAAACTGCGCGAGGAAACCGGCGATCATCCCGGTGAGAATGTCGCCAGTGCCGCCGGTTGCCATGGCCGGGCTGCCCGTTGGATTGATCCAAACCCGCCCATCCGGAAAGGCTAGCAAGGTTCGATAACCCTTCAGCACCAGGTGCACCTGGCGCAGGCAGGCAAAGTCGCGGGCAATGGCTATACGATCGTGTTCAATTTCCGCAACGGATCTTCTGACCAGCCGCCCCATCTCGCCAGGGTGCGGCGTGAGAACGCGCAGGCGCTCATCGCCCCTCCATTGGGCCCCCGCGAGTGCGTTGAGCCCGTCGGCGTCGATCACGACAGGCTGTGAGAAGTCCACGAGAGCGCGGAGTACGACGGAGACCGTTTCGTGGTCGGTGGTGAGTCCCGGGCCGATTGCCAGCACGGTTTTGTCTCTGGCGATAGCGGGCAAAATCCCGGAATCGAAGGCGCGTAAGGAGATGGCGCCGCTCGCGGTTTCCGGCAGGGGTTCGGTCATCAGCTCGGGTGCGTGCGAAGCGATTACGGGCAGCGCCCGCTCAGTGGATGCGACGGTCACCAGGCCTGCGCCGGCGCGCAGTGCGGCCATTCCAGCCATGGCTGCCGCCCCGGTCTTTCCGCGGGATCCAGCCAGAACCAGCACATGCCCAAAACTGCCTTTATGCGCCGCGCGGGGCCGCGGTTTGAACAGACTGTGGAACTGCGTGGGATCGACCAGCGATAGAAAGATGCGGTCGTCGTTTTCGTACAGTTCGGGCGGGCTGCCGATCGAGCAGACCAGCAGTTCGCCCACGCGCTCGCAGTTCGGCGGCAACATTTGGCCGACTTTCGGGGCGGTGAAAGTTACCGTATAGTCCGCTCGCACGGATTCCCCCAGCCGATTTCCCGTGTCGCTGGCCAGTCCGGAAGGAATGTCGACCGCCACAATTTTGGCGCCCGGAAAACCCGTATTGATTCGCCGAATGACTTCGAGAATCGCCCCTGAGGCAGGCCCGTGCAGGCCCGTGCCCAGCAGCGCGTCCACAACGATCGTCACAGGTCCCGGCTTCCTGGGTTCTTCGCTGAGAACCGGGCAGCCAGCCCCTATGAGCATGTGGTAGTTCTCCGCAGCCTCACCCTTCAACTCGTCGGCGGATCCCACCAACACTACGTGGAGCGACTGGGGCCGGTAGCGCGTAAACAACTGACGCGCAACGACCAACCCGTCCCCCCCGTTATTCCCTTTACCGCAGAACACCATGATGTGATGCCCATCGAGCGGCGAGAATTTTTCATCGAGGAACTCGACGACTCGCGTGCCGGCATTCTCCATCAGTTCGGCGGCGGGAATACCGCCCTCGATAGTGCGCCGGTCGACCTCGCGCATCTGGGCTGCGGTTAAGACTTTCATTTGGATTACACGCTGCGCGCCACAAGTATCGTCATGTCGTCGAACAGTTCCACGGTGCCGGTCCACTGCTCGACCGTCTCCATGACGCGAGCGATGATCTCCTTGGATTCACGCTGCCCGTACCGTGCCAGCAGGTCGATAAGACGATCCTCGCCAAACGCCTCGCCATATTCATTTTCCGGTTCGACAATGCCGTCGGTGAACGCCACCAGGAGGTCACCCTGCCGGAGTTCCACGCTCTCCTCCCGATACGCCGCAAACGGAAACGCTCCCACCACGGTGCCGGTGACCTCCATGCGTTCTGCGCGCCCGTCGCGCATCACAATGGGTGGAAGGTGTCCCGCATTGGTGTAAGTGAGCATCCGGCTCTGGTCGTCGTACAGGCCGAAGAAGAAGGTCGCATACTTTTCCGCTGAGGTGTTCGCGTAGACCTGCTTATTCAACTGCGAAATCAGTTCAGCCGCCGAAAACGCGTTGTGCGCCTTGCCATTTCCGCCTCCGGAAGCGGCCACGGCGTGCACTGGAATCCCGGCGGTCAACTGTGTCCGCATGATGGATTGGATGGCCGCCATCAGGAGGGCCGCCGAAATCCCCTTTCCCGCCACGTCACCAATCGCCAATGCCAGGTTGGAATCTCCCAGGCGCACAAAATCGTAGTAATCGCCAGATACCATTCGTGCCGGGTGACAGACACCCGTCAGCTCGATGGTTTTCATGACCGGAGAACTGCGCGGGAAGAGCTGGCTCTGCACCTCGCGTGCGATCTCAATCTCGGATTTCAGGCGCTCCTGCTCCTTTTCCACGACAATCAGCCGCTCAAGATTCTCGGTCATGCTGTTGAACGAGCGCCCGAGTTCCGCCAGTTGATCGTTGCCCTCGACGGCGATGCGATGAGAAAAATCTCCACCCTTTACGCGCTCCGTTCCCTCATAGAGATTGTGAACGGCGCTGGTGATGGTGCGGGTGAGCGAGACGCCCATGATGAAAGAGACCACCCAAACCAACAGGAGTAATCCCGCCACCAGCAGAAAGATAGCTAACACGCCCGCAGCCCAGTTCACTTGAGTAAACACGGTTCCAAGCACCACCGAAGGACGCGTGCTCACCAGGAGCACCCAAGTGTTTTGCCGGTCCGGGGAATCCCAGTAGCGAAAGTAGAGCGGGGTGTTCCAGTTTACGTTGACGTCCAAACGATTGGACGGACCGGGAAGGCGCCCGGATCTCAGTGTCCTCCGCGGATGCGTTGCGCCCTTTGCCGGGCCGGCTGACAAGGGGTCAGAGGGGAAAAGGGACACCTCGCCAATGCCGGGCGCCAGTTCCGGCAGCAGATCGCTGGTGATGGGCGCGAGCAGGGTGACTTCGATATTCGCTCGCCTGACGTGAGCCCAGCTATGCACGCGCGCGTCTTTGATGATCAACCCGCTGGAGTCCGGCCACGCCGCAGGAGGCGAGGATAGCTGCGAACCGGGAGGATAGTGGAAGCTGGTTTCGTCGCTGATGACCACTTCGACATTGCGGAACAGACTCTCCAGGTAGGGAATCACTTCGTGCACGGTGCTTTCCCGTTTCGCCACCGGCGTTTCTGCTAACAAGTGCGCCACTCCGTTTAGATTTTCCGTGCGGCGGTCGAGTGCCGACGTCACCAGGTAAACAGCTACCTGGCCCACCAGGAGATACGAACCAATCGCCACCAGAATGCCAATCAGGACGATGGGCACGAAGGCGATGAAAAGATAGGCAACGATCAGCCGATTGCGGAGCCGCCATATGATGCGGCGCACGTTGCGGCGCAGCAACTGGAGTCCGAAAAGGAAGCCGGTTAGATACAGCGCCAATGTGGTGAGGAGAGAAAGAATCCCGCCCGGCGAGAAGAAGGACAGCACCAGGTAGAGAGCCAGCAGCAGCAAGAAGGCGACTCCCAGGCGGCCGAGCCTTTGCACGACGTTGTTCAGAAGCGGCGGCAAGCTTCAGGATATCGCAAGGCCGAGGCGACGAATCAGCCGCAGCCCCCGCCTACAATCCCAGGTGCGTGCGCGCGTAGTACAGGCATTGTTTGATGTTCTCTTCTTCCAGTTGCAGCAACCCCGCGCGGCTTTCGTGGTCCACGGTCGGCAAATGCTGCAGGCGGCTGGTTGCCTGATGAACCATGCGGAGCGTACTGGCCAGATACTTGCCGTTGCGGTCGGGGAACGTCGCCCAATATTTGCCGGTCAGGCACGGCACCTGGAGCGGATTGCGTGTGATCATTTCGAGAGTGAAACGGGCCTTGGGGCGAGCCCGCTCGACAGCGGCGATCGTGCGCTTCAGATTGATAATTCCTTCGCCGAGGGGCACCTCCGAGAGCAGAAACCCGTCGGCATAAGGTTCGACGGCCATATCCTTGAAGTGGGTGGACAGGGCGTAAGGAGCCAGCGTCTCAATGGCTTCCATGGGATCGTCGAGCAGGGCGATGTTGTTGCCGGTATCGAGGCAAACACCGAGGTATTCGCTAGACCTTTGTTTGATGAGGGCGGCAAGCTCGTCGGCCGTCCAGTCTTTGTGGTTTTCGATGGCGAGGGGCAACTGCACGCGAGTGGCGACAGCCAGCGCGCCATCGATCGACGCTAAACTTCGATCGACGAACGCCTGCCAGTCACGCAAGTCAGAGAAATTCTCGTACCGGCGTCCGCCCAGCGCCGTGCAGCGCACGCACAGTGCTCCGGCGTCTTTGGCTGCGCGAACGGTACTCTCGAAAGCGCTGCGGTCGTCCTGTTTAGGCAGCTCCGCCATCACTTCGATGTACATGCCGAGCTGCTCGGCGCGCGCGCGCAGCTTCTTCAAGTATTCGGGATCGAGTGACGCCAGCGATGCCTGAATACCGCCCGCTCCGAGCGAATGGCAGTACTCCAGAAATTCGTACGTATCGTGCGGGCGCCGCGCCGTCATTAACGAAGTCGTCGCGATCCCCATGCCGGTTGATGGAAAACCAAAAGCGGGCGTCGCAGCGGCAGCCGCTCCGAGCAACAGTTCTCTTCGCGTCATAGATGAAAACTCCGCAGCACTTCATCCCACGGTTTGCGGTAGGGCCGTTCGAGCCATTGCGAGGCTTGGGGATCACCGATGATCTCGTTGGTTTCGGGATTCCACCGAATTTTCCGTCCCGTACGCAAGGAGATGTTTGCCAGGTGGCAGGCGGTGGTGACCTGGTGGCCCTGCTCCACATCGGCGATGGGACGCTCCCGCGACTTCACGCAATCCAGAAAATTGCGGGCGTGCAGATCGAACTGCTCCCGCGAGGAACCCTCCATCTGGTACGGCTGGATCCACGGCTCGGGCTTAACGTTCGAGTGTACGGGCCCGCCCGCCGGATGACCGATGAATTCCGGAATGGCATTGGACGGATCGATCTTCATGTCCGGATAGACTTCAAAGCCGAGGCGATCGATGCCCAGCGAACCTTTCGTGCCGAAGAAGTCCAGTTTGCCCTCGCCGCGATGCCCGAGCGCCGCCTCGCGGAGCGAGAACAAAGAAGTGAACCCTGGGTATTCGAAAAGCGCATCCTGTGTATCGGGTGTCTCGCCATCATCTTTGAGCGCGAAGCGGCCGCCGCTTGATGAAACCGCGGCCGGACCCTTCACCTGCATGGCCCAGTGGACGATGTCGATTTCGTGCGCGCCCAGATTGGTCATTTGGCCGCCGGAGTAATCCCAGAACCATCGGAAATGATAAAGCGAGTGGTGAGGGTTGTAGGGCCGTTTGGGCGCGGGGCCGAGCCACATGTCGTAATCCAGATCGTTGGGCGGCGCGGAATCGTTGGGCGCGCCAAACCCCGGCATGATGTTGCGGAACGATCCCATGCGCACACTGGTTACCTTGCCGATATATCCCGCCCGCAGCATCTCGACGGCTTTTTGATAGTGCCTTCCCGAGCGCTGCTGCGTGCCGACCTGCACGACGCGTTGGTATCGCCGAGCGGCCTCGATCATCCACTGTCCTTCCCGGATGAAAAGGTTCAGCGGCTTTTCAACGTAGACATCCTTCCCCGCGGCGCACGCCATGATGGTCATGAGCGCGTGCCAGTGGTCGGGTGTCGAGATCACGACAGCTTGAATATCTTTGTCGTCCAGCAGCTTCCGGAAATCGCTGTAGGCTTTGGCGCGCCCGCCACACGCCGCAATGCCCTGTTCCAGGCGCGGCTGGTAGACATCGGAGAGTGCCGCGAGGTCTGTGTCGGGCTGGTTTTTGAAATCACGAACGTGCTCGCCGCCGATCAGGCCATATCCGATGAAGCCAACCTGGACGCGATCATTGGCACCTGCGATGCGTGTGTAGGAGGCTGCGCTGAGTGCTGTGAGGAAAGTCCGACGGGTGGTAGGATCAGATTTTCCTATGCCCATAGCCTTCGAGAATATCATTGATTCCGGCGACGGCTCGCTCTACGACGTGCGCACGAAGGCGCCGGGGCCGAAGGGAACTCTTCCCATCACGCCGGAGATGCTGCTCGAGCGTCCTTCGGGCGACCTGTTTGGCTGGGCGCAAAACGCCGGGATGGGCTGGGATCCGCGCGCCATGGGCGGCAAAGAGATTCTGCTTTTGAGCACCCACGGCGGGATTCGCAAGCCGGATGGACCGCCGGTGGCGCTGGGCTATCACACCGGACACTGGGAAGTCGGGTTGCTGATGGAAGCGGCCGCGGAAGAACTGAAGGCGCAGGGCGCCGTACCTTTCGCCGGATTCTGCACCGATCCATGCGACGGGCGCACGCAAGGCACCACGGGGATGTTCGACAGCCTGCCGTATCGCAACGACGCGGCCAGTGTGTTCCGGCGGCTGATTCGTTCGATTCCTACGCGGCGCGGCGTGATCGGTATTGCCACTTGCGACAAAGGCCTGCCCGCGATGATGATGGCGCTGGCGGCGATGCATGACTTGCCCTGCGTGCTGGTGCCTGGCGGGGTCACGCTGCTGGCCGAAGACGGCGAAGATGCGGGGCGCGTGCAATCGGTGGGCGCGCGTTTTGCGCATAACCAGATCACGCTCGAAGACGCCGCAGAGAATCTGTGCCGCTCGTGCGCCACGCCAGGCGGCGGCTGCCAGTTTCTGGGAACGGCGGCGACTTCGCAAGTAGTGGGCGAGGCGCTGGGGATGACGCTGACGCATGCGGCGCTGGCTCCGTCAGGGCACCCGATTTGGCTGGACATGGCGCGGCGGTCGGCGCGCGCGGTGCTCGGGCTCGATTCGCGCGGCATCACCATGCGGCATATTTTGACGGATGCTGCGGTGCGCAATGCCATGACGGTTCACGCGGCGTTCGGCGGATCGACGAACCTGATCCTGCATATTCCGGCTATTGCGCACGCCGCCGGTTTGAGGCGGCCGACCGTGGATGATTGGGTTTCAGTGAATCGTAAGATTCCGCGGCTGGTGGATGTGCTACCCAATGGTCCGAGGTCGCATCCAACCGTCCAGGTGTTTCTTGCGGGCGGGGTGCCGGAGGTGATGCTGCATCTGCGTCGCGAGGGTTTGCTCGAATTGGACGTGATGACGGCGAGCGGCGAGACGCTGGGGCGCATGCTCGACTGGTGGGAGAAATCCGAGCGCCGTGTGCGACTGCGCGAGGTTTTGCGCGACCGCGATGGCGTGGATCCGGACGACGTGATCATGGATCCCGATGGTGCGAGCCGTCGCGGCCTGACGTCCACCGTCACGTTTCCGCATGGCAATCTTGCGCCCGGGGGCGCGGTCATCAAGAGCACGTCGATTGATCCGAGCGTGGTGGATGCCGACGGCGTGTACCGTAAGACGGGACCGGCGCGTATCTTTCGAACTGAGATCGCGGCGATCGCAGCCATCAAGAGCAGCGGACCGGATCGCATCCAGCCTGGCGACATCGTGGTACTTATGTGCCGCGGGCCGATGGGCTCGGGTATGGAAGAGATTTTCCAGATCACCTCGGCGCTCCGGTATCTCGATTTCGGTAAGCACATTGCGGTGCTGACGGACGCACGCTTCAGCGGCGTATCCACGGGCGCCTGCATCGGGCACGTGACGCCGGAAGCGCTGGCCGGTGGGCCGATTGGGAAGCTGGTGGATGGCGATGTGATCGAGATTACGATCGATCGCGTGCGCCTCGAGGGCTCGGTGAACCTGGTGGGCGCGGGTGGCCGGATGTTCGGCGCCGAAGAAGGCACGCGGGCGCTGGCGTCGCGGCCGATGCGGCCGGATCTTGCCCCCGATCCTCAATTACCGGCCGATTCCAGGCTGTGGGCGGCGCTGCAAAATGCGAGCGGAGGAACGTGGGGCGGGTGTGTGTTTGATGTGGAGGCGATTGAGAAGGCGCTGGAAGCGGGGGCGAAAAAGTAGCACGCCTCGCGTTACCCTGAAATCGTGGGACGCGCGCTGATTACCCTTGGCATCCTGCTGGTCGTCGTCGGGCTCGCCGTCGAGTTCGGTCCTCGGCTGCCCTTTCGCATTGGCCGGCTTCCGGGGGATATCTACATCCACGGCAAGAACACGACCTTCTATTTTCCGATCGTCACGTGCATTTTAGTGAGTGTCGTGTTGACGCTGGTGATGTGGCTTTTCAACCGGCGGTGACTACTTCAGGCGGCCCATCTTATCGAGAGGCCAATAGACGAAGACGGCTTTTCCGTAGATGAATTTCCGCTCGACGGTGCCCCAGGCACGGCTGTCGTTCGACGAGCTGCGGTGGTCCCCAAGCACAAAATAGTTATCCGGCGGAACCGTCACCAGCGCCTGAGACTGCCGGTCGCGGTACTCGTTCGGAACGTAGGGTTCGTCAAGCTGCGTTCCGTTCACGTACACCGTTCCGCTATCGATCTGTACGGTGTCGCCGGGCAGCGCAATCACCCGCTTGATGTAGGACTTGCTGCGGTCGAGCGGGAACCAGAAAACAACGAGGTCGCCGCGCTCGATATTGCCGGAGCCGAACCGGTAAGTAAACTTGTTGATGAAGATGCGCTCCTGGTCAGTGAGCGCCGGCATCATGCTGGTGCCTTCCACTTTCACCGGCTGATAGATAAAGACGATGAGGATGACGGCGAGGAGAACCGAGAAGGCAAGATCGCGAATCCAGGAAAGAGCCGCGAAGATTCCGGAGCGTGAGGAATGTCCCTGGTTTGGCTCTTCCATGATTCCTTGGTTTTGAAAAACGCCCTCAGCTACGCATTATAGAGCAATGGCGATGTTATCCATGGCTAACCGGGCGGCCTTAATCATTCCGGCCCTGGACGAGGAGCCTGCCATCGGCCAGACCCTGGACCGTGTGCCGCGCGATCTATATTGCGCGATTATCGTCGCCGACAACGGCTCGCGCGACCGGACGGCGCAGATTGCCCGGGCGCACGGCGCCACAGTGGTTTCCGAGCTGGAACGTGGATACGGTGCTGCTTGCCTGCGGGCCATCTCTGTGTTGCCCCCAAACGTCGACGCCGTGGTTTTCATGGATGCTGATGCCAGTGACGATCCGGCCGAAGCAGTTCTGCTGCTGCAACCTATATACCAGGGACGCGCCGATCTAGTGATCGGTTCCCGCACACTCGGCAAGGCCGAAAAGGGGGCGCTCGAGCCGCACCAGGTGCTGGGAAACCGGCTGGCCACCGGGATCATTCGCGCGTTTTATGGCCACCGCTACACCGACCTGGGGCCGTTCCGTGCCATCCGTACTGAGGCATTACACAAGCTGGCCATGCGCGACCGCAATTACGGCTGGACGATCGAAATGCAGATCAAAGCGCTGCGCCACAAGCTGAGGGTTCTTGAGGTGCCCGTATCGTACAGGCGGCGCGTGGGCGTCAGCAAGATTTCCGGGAACTGGCGTGCGAGTATCGCGGCCGGCGTGAAAATTACCTGGACGGCGTTCCGGCTGATGGCAGCGCGTTAACCCACCAACGGGCGGGCCGGGCGAGGCTGCGCGGCGGGCGATGCAGTGGGGATCATGTTTTTCTTGAGTTGCAATTGGTGAATTTGTTCGAGCGCACGACTGCCCTCAACACGGGCGTGCGCGATGGTCAGCCTCTCGACTAGGAGGCAGCCCCACAGCATTCCCGTCAACACTGCGATCCAACAGACACCTTGGCCGGTGATTTTCGTCAGGGGCATCGTTCGAAACATTCGCACGACGCAGATGGAGCAATCTACGTTCCATTTTTCATGTCCTCTGTTATCAGCCAGATCAAATTCGGTCGGTGTGTTGCTTGAATTCACAAGCGGGCAGAACTTGCACAACCGTGCCGATTAGCGGCTGCTCGCGGCTGTCTTTTCCGGAACCGCCACAAGCGCCTGCTCGAGATCGGCGAGGATGTCGTCGACGGCCTCAATTCCCACGGAGAGCCGGACCAGGCTGTCACGGATGCCCATGCGTTCGCGATGCTTGGGCGACAGCTCGCGATGGGAACTCATGGCGGGATAAAGCATCATGCTGTGTACATCGCCGAGCGAAGTGGCCGGAACCACCAGCCGCAACGCATTCATGAACCGGAAGACTTCCGTGCGCGTGGCGTCCTTCAGTTCGAAGCTGACGACGGCGCCATACAGACCGTCGGGCAGCAGCCGGCGAATGGTTGCGGCATCGGGATGCCCGGGGTCGGCCGGGAAATAGACTCGCGCAATTTCGGGACGCGCCGCCAGCCAGGATGCCACCCGGCACGCATTGGCGCATTGCCGTTCCACGCGAACCGCGAACGTCTTGATGCCGCGCATCGCAAGATAACTTTCGAATGGCCCCAGTACCGGACCGAAGACGCGTGAGAGCGTGCGCAGCGTATCGTAGTGCGCGGCATCTGAAACGACCACGCCACCCAGCACGTCGCCATGGCCCGCCAGAAATTTCGTCAGGCTGTGCACCACCAGGTTGGCGCCAAGTTCAAGCGGTCGCACCAGGAGCGGAGTGGCAAACGTGTTGTCGACCACCAGCGCAGCGCCGGCGCTTTTCGCCAGAGCGGCCACACGGTCAATCTGTCCAACGCGCAGCAACGGATTGGAGACCGTCTCCATCAGGACGCAGCCGGGCTTGGTTTCCGCTATGGCGCTTTCGACTTCACTCAGGTTACAGATATCCACGAAACGCGCGGCCACGCCCAGCGGCTCAAGCACGGTCATGAGCAGGCTCACCGTAGCACCGTACAGGGCATTCGCGGCCACAATGGACTTCGGGCGATCGGTCAGCGCCGTGAGCAAAGCGACGTGAATCGCTGCCATCCCAGAGCTGCAGGCCAGCGCGCCCTGCCCGTTTTCGAGCGAGGCACACAGTTCTTCGAGCGCCTGATTGGACGGGTTGTCGTAGCGCGAATAGCTGAAGCCCGGTTCCTCGCGCCCGAAGACGCGATCGAGCTGCTCCATGTTTTCGTAGAAGTAGCTCACCGCGGTGTTGACGGGGGTGGTGACCGGGATGTGGCGGCCGGACCGTTTGCGGTCTCCGGCATGCACGGCCTTGGTATGCGGTTTTACTTTCTTTTCCATCGGACTCCGTCCTTGGTGTCTTCGAGAATAATGCCCTGCGCGAGCAGTTCGTCGCGAACGCGGTCGGCTTCGGCGAAATTGCGCGCCTTCTTAGCCTGCGTGCGGGCGGCAATTTTCGCCTCCACTTCGGCGTCTGAGAGCGAGCCCTGCTGCGCGGTTGGTCGCAAGACGTCGAAAATCCTGTCGAACCGGTCGAGAAAATCGCGCGCGGCCGCCGCGTTGCCTTCGCAGAACTCCCCGGCGTCCATGGCCACGTTGGTTTCGCGCAGATATTCGAACACTGCGGCCAGCGCTTCGGCGGTGTTCAGATCGTCGTCCAGGCTGTCGCTGAACTGCGTTTCCGCCTCGGCCGTTCGCACGGCGATTTCTTCATTCTTGCCGGGCGGGAACTTTTCCTTTTCCAATCGCAGCTTGAAATTACGCAGCCGGTCAACTGAGGTCTCCGCCGATTTCAGCCCATCGAACGTGAAATTCAACTGTTTGCGATGCGGGACTGAAGCCAGCAGATAGCGCACGGCTTCCGGCGGATAGCCGCGCGAAAAAATGTCGCGCAGTGTATGAAAATTTCCCAGCGACTTCGACATCTTCTGGCCGTCCACCAGCAGAAACTCGCTGTGCAGCCAGTAACGCGCAAACGGCTTTCCAGTGAGCGCCACCGATTGCGCGATTTCGTTCTCGTGATGCGGGAAAATCAAATCGACGCCGCCGGCGTGGATGTCCAGAGTCTGACCCAGATAGCGGATGGCCATCACCGAGCACTCGATGTGCCAACCGGGCCGCCCCGGACCGATGGGAGTTTCCCAGAATGGCTCGCCATCCTTCGGCGCTTTCCAAAGGACGAAATCTCGAGCGTCGGCTTTGTCGTAGGTATCTACGTCCACGCGCGCGCCGGCGCGGATGGCGCTGAAGTCGTTATGGGAAAGCCGTCCGTACTCCGGGAACTTTGCGATGCTGTA
>Ga0335079_10001511_pt1 | contig 26502 bp, 16 predicted proteins | sample Lox_Sample_33_FD_206719 | JGI IMG/M metagenome (GOLD analysis project Ga0335079, IMG submission 206719) | Soil microbial communities from Loxahatchee National Wildlife Refuge, Florida, United States - Lox_Sample_3.3 | ecosystem: Environmental > Terrestrial > Soil > Wetlands | place: USA...
CGCGTTGCCCAATCCATTGATGGGTGGCGGCGGAAACACCAGGGAGATCGCCTCCGGGTACGCTGAGAATTTCTGTTTGATGTTGGCCAGGATCGCCTTCAGCCCCTCCTCCTTGCTGTGCCGGTCATCCCAGGGCTTGAGCATGATGATGATGGAAGCGTTGTTGGACGTGTAGGCGTTGGTCATCAGGTTCAGTCCGCCCAGCGTGAGCACCTCTCCTACGCCCGGAACGGACTTCAGATCGTTCTCCGCGCGCCGCATCAACTGGTCCGTGCGCTCCATCGACGCCCCGTCGGGAAGCGTGAAGATGCTGAAGAGATAGCCCTGGTCTTCGTACGGAACGAAGCCGGTGGGCAGTTTCATGAGGAGACTTCCCGCGCCGAACCATAGGCCGGCTAGGCAGGCCAGGGCGATCGCCACGCGCCGCAGAAAGAAGCCCACTCCGCCGAGGTAGCCATTCGTGGTCTTGTTGAAGACCTTGTTGAAGCCTCGCAGGAACGCGCCCACCGGACCCCGTATTTCCTTCCGCGGCCGCAGCATCATGCGGCACAACGCAGGCGTCAGGCTGAGCGCGACGATCACCGACAGGATCACCGATATCGAAATGGTGAGGGCGAACTGCCGGTACAACTGGCCGACAATTCCTCCCATGAAGGACACCGGCACGAACACCGCGCAGAGTACCAGACCGATGGCCACCACCGGCCCGCTGACTTCGTCCATTGCCTTCTCTGTGGCCTCCAGCGGGCTCAAGCCGTGCTCGATGTGGTGTTCGACGGCTTCCACCACCACGATCGCGTCGTCCACCACGATGCCTACTGCGAGCACGACCGCCAGCATCGTGAGTGTATTGATGGAAAAGCCCAATATGGCGAACGCACCGAAGGTTCCTACCAGCGAGACCGGCACCGCCAGCATGGGAATGAAGGTGGCCCGGAAATTCCCCAGAAAAATGAACACCACGATCAGCACCAGGATGATTGCATCGCGCAGGGCGTGAAACACTTCGTCGATCGCCACCTTGACGAACTCTGTGGTATCCAGCGAAATGCGGTATTTCAAGCCGGGAGGAAACGTCTTCGAGCTTTCCTCCAGCAGTTTCCGGACGTTGTTGGCCGTTTGAATCGCGTTGGCGCCGGGAAGCTGGTAAACGATCAGCACGGTTGCCGGAATGCCGTCTTTGCGGCCAAAACTGGTATAAGTCTTGGCCGAGAGCTCCGTCCGCGAGACGTCTTTCATCCGGAGGATGGAACCGTCCGGAAGCGTCCGGACAATCATGTCCTCGAACTCGGAAGGGTCGGTAAGACGGCTCTTGACGTTGACCGTGTACTGGAACTGCGTGCCGGCCTTCGCCGGCGGCTGGCCCACCTGGCCGGCGGGCGTCACCAGGTTCTGCTCGTTGATCACGTTGGCGAGATCGTTGCCCGTCAGCCCGAGTTTGGCGAGTTTGTCCGGCCGGACCCAGAACCGCATCGCATAGTCGCGCTGGCCTACGATCATCGTGGAACCGACGCCGGACGTGCGTGCAATGGGGTCTACCAGGTTGATCGAAGTGAAGTTCGACAGAAAGGTGTCGTCGAACGTGTTGTCCGGAGAGTAGACCGAAATGGCCAGCAGCATGTCCGGAGACTTCTTCTTCACGGAAATGCCATAGTTGATCGCCTCTTTCGGCAGCTTGGCCTGGGCCTTGTTAACCCGATTGTTGATGTCGACGTTCGCCAGGTCGAGGTTGGCTCCCACCTTGAACGTGCACGTCAGCACGTAGCGGCCATCGCTCGACGACTTCGAAGACATGTAGATCATGTTCTCGGCGCCGTTAACTTCGGCCTCCACGTTGGTGGCAATGGACTGCTCCACCGTCTCGGCATTCGCGCCGGGATAGTTGATTTCAACTTCGACCGTGGGCGGAGAGATCTGCGGATATTGCGCGATCGGCAGCGTGAAGATGCTGATGCCGCCCGCGATAAGGATGACCAGCGAGACGACGATCGCAAAAACCGGCCGGTGGATGAAGAATTTCGCCATGGCTAGTCACCCTTCTTCGCCGCTGCACTCTCGGAGCTGGCTGGCTGCTCGGTGGGATTCACCGTCGCGCCCGGACGGGTCTTCTGGAGTCCTTCCACAATGATCCGTTCGCCGGCCTTGAGGCCCTCGGTAATGATGTAATCCTGGCCCACCCGCGCGCCCAGCATTACGCTGCGCAGCGCCACCTTGTTGTCCGGGCCGACCACGTACACGACCTTCGTGCTTTGGATCTCGGTAACCGCCTTCTGGGGCGCCAGCAGCGCGTTTTCCGCCACGTCTGCCGCAAACCGGACCCGGCCGAACTGCCCCGGCCGCAGCACGTTATTCGGATTGGAAAACTCGGTAACCAGGCTCAACGTGCCTGTCTTCAGGTCCACCGCCCGGTCCGCGATAATAAGGCGGCCCTTCTCGGGGAACACCGTCCCGTCGGCCAGAATCAACTCCAGTTCGGCAGACCCGACCTTCAGTTTGCCCGCGGCTTTCATGCGCTGGTACACCAGGTATTCGCTTTCGCTGATGGCTACAAAGACACGCATCGGATTCACATTGGAAACCGTGGTCAGCAGCGTGGGCTCGCCCGATCCCACGAGGTTGCCGGGCGCTACCTGTCGCGTGCCGGCGATGCCTTCGATGGGTGTCGTGACGTTGCAGTACTCCACGTTGAGCTGGGCCTGGCGAATGTTGGCTTCGGCGGCTTCCACAGCTGCCTTTGCCTGGTCGATGCTCGCAACCTGGTTCACCTTCGTGGTGTTCAACGATGCCGTCTTGGCCTCGACATCCGCTCTCCCGGCCTGCTGTTCGGCCAGGGCGTTATCGTAGTCCTGTTGCGGCACGGCCCGTTGCTCGGCCAGCGGCTTGAGCCGCCTGACATCGGTATCCGCTTTGTTCAAGCGGGCGTTGGCAATTCCCAGGTTGGCCTGGGCCGTTTCCACGACCGTCTTGTCCTGGGCTTGCTGCAAGTCCGCCTGGGCCTTGGCCAGTTGCGCTTTGGCCTGCATGAGCTGAGCATCGTATTCGCGGCTATCCAGCGTGAACAGGGTCTGGCCCTTCTTCACCATGGTGCCTTCTGTGTAGTTCTGAGTTTGCAGGTATGCCTTCACGCGGGCGCGGATATCCACCGAATCGTTGGCGTCGGTGCGTGCCGTGAGCTCGGTAAAAAGGGGCACGGTCTTCTGAACCACCGGCGCGACGACGACGGACACCGCCGGGGCGGCGGCGGCCGCGGCCGCGGTCTCTTCCTTTTTACTCCCTCCGCAGCCGGCCAGCAGTATGCTTGCAGCCACGGCGGCCCCAGCGATTCTCACCCGCGGTGTGGATCGCGCAACACATCTCTCAAGTGACGTACGCATGCGACTCCTCGGACTGAAGCTAGTCCTTACGCCGCAAACGATGACCGCCGGAACCGCCGGGATCTAGAGTATTTTGCGGCGGATCGCCATGCCGTTCCCCGGAGTTTGAAAAATTTTTGCACCTGCCTGCCAACAACTTGCACGCTCCCCCGCCCGGGATGCTTCCTCACGCCTGTTAGCGTGGCTTTGTACCGCGGGCCTCCTGGCCCGCAATTTTTTTGCAAGGAGCTCCACCAATGTCTACACCCGCTCAAATCGCAGCCAACCGCGCCAACGCGCTGAAGTCCACCGGCCCCCGCACCCCCGAGGGCAAGGCCGCCTCCCGTTTCAACGGCCTCAAACACGGCCTCGACGCCGCCTCCATCGTCATCCCCGGCGAAGATCCCGCCGATTACGAAGCCCTTGCCGCGGACTTCCGGCGCCAGTTCCACCCCGCCTCCGCCCTCGAACACTACCACGTCGAGACCCTGATCCGCTCCGCCTGGCTCAAACGCCGCCTGCAGCGGACCGAAGCCAAACTCTACCGCGCCCTCCTCGCCGAAGGCTCCGACCCTGAGGATCTCGACGTCGCCCTCCTCTGCAACTCCCCTGCCGCCAAACTGATCCACAAAGTCTTCGCCCAGATCGCCTCGCTCGACCGCGCCTTCTTCGCCGCTATCAAGGAGTTGCGCCGCATTCAGAGCAGCGCCGAGGCCGCGATCGATCTCCTCCTCGAGGCCCCCCTACCCGTAGATCTCAGCCGGTTCCACCGCCCGCCGGCTCCCTCCGAACCCCAGCCTCCGGCCGTCCCGGCAGTCCCGGCCCGTGACCCGGACCCCGCTCCCTGATAGCGTTTTTCTCTGCGTCTCAGCGCCTCTGCGGTGAGTGGGTCGCCTTCTCCAGCCGGCGGAAACGGCGGTAGGCGCCGACGGTCAGGAAATTGACGCAGATGGCGATGAGGTTCCAGGCGATCACCGGCCGCGACGCAATCAGCAGCCCGTAGTATACCCAGAGAATTTGGAAGACCCCCATGATGGCCGCCATTCGCGGATTCATGCCCGCGCTCGACCGCCGCTTGAGCATGGCGATCAGGTCCGGCAGCCCGGCAAAGGTGGTTCCAAGGCCCGCCAAAAACCCAAAGATCTCCGAGCGGAGGAGCCTGGGCGCAAGCAGGCTTTGGGTGTCACGGGGAACCAGATCCTCACAGCCAGTAAGTACAAACGCGGTCAGGATCACAACGGCAAGCGATAGCCTGTTGAATCTGCTCATAAGATCAAGCCCTCCTGGCCCGGCACAACAATCCCGCGCTGCACAGATGATGGGCGTCGCCTCGTCGCTGCAAAGATTCTAATAGGCCTCGGCTCAACCGCCGGTGCTGCGTCCCTGTCGAGCCAGCCGCACACACGTTTCGATGGCCTTCCTTAATGGCGGCGGAACCCCGCCGGCGCCGCGGTCGATGACGGCGTCCAGAAGAAGAACCGCCAGGAAAGGCTTCGAATGGCGCTGAATCGCACGTTGAATCACGACCTTGGCCGGCGCATTGGCGTGCTGCTCCGCGCTGGTGGGGTAGGCAGCCTTGCGGAAGACATCCGCGTATCCGTGACGCCAGAAGCAGGCTTCGATATCTGCCTCCCTGAGTAGGGTGACGCGATCCCGGAGACCGCCCTGCTGCGCATGCTGGCCGGCCGACCGCGCATAATCATGCCCGGCCCGGTCCCCGTCGGCCAGCAGGTGCCATTGAATGCCGAGATGCCGGGCAACCTTGATCAGGGCGCCCAATCCGCACTGCGCGAATTCGACGCAGGCCACGCCCTCGCTGGCGAAAACGTACCCGCAAACTCGCGCCAGTTCGCTCATCAGCCAGTACTCGGTCTCACCCTCCACCAGGAGCCAGCAGCGGGCAAAACTGGCGGCCGCCCTGCGGCTGCGCAGATGATACGAGTATCGGCGCAATTCGTCGCCGGTCAGACTGCGCTCCGGCACGCGCCATTCACGGACCGCGCCGTCGTGGCGGGTCAGTCTCCTCACCGAAGACAGCCGCGCGGAGGCCAGTAGCGTTCCGGAATGCGTCGCGATGACCTTCTGTCCGGCCACGCGATCCATGATCGCCCAGATGGAAGCCAGCGTCATCGGATGCAGGTGCGCCTCCGGATCTTCGATCAGGATCAGTGGATCCACGCCATTCTCCACGACGCCATGGCCGGACCGGAGCAAGGCTCCGACCAGCAGGAGAGTTCCGATCTTCTGCGCCGCGCTTCCCTGGGTCCGGAATTCTACCGCGGCACGCTGTCGCGACGCCTTTCTGCTGCCCATGATCTCCTCCAGCACCGCACCCATGCCGGTTCCGGGACGGGTCAGAAGATCTCCGCGGGCAATCAGGAGCCGCCGTGCCGCTTCGGCGCCGGCTTCAACCGCCGATTGCATATCCGGAGCGGTGCCGGCCATGAGGTTCCGGTAACTGTGGCTTACCTCATCCGCGAGTTCGCGCACAACTCCCGCCGGCAGAGGTTTTCGGTCTGCTCCGGCGAGATTGCCGGCCAGCATTCCCTCTGTCGTCCGAAACACCGGCATGCGCCGTCGCAGCCAGGCCAGCAGGTCGCGGTCGCCGGCGCGGGCTGTTCCTCCCCCGGACCGCAAGCTCCATCCGGTTTCGGCTTGGGATGGGCGGGCCGTCACCTCCAGGTAGAGACGCCTGTCTTTCCCGACCGCGTCCGGCAGGCATGCCCGCAGGATCTGGAAACCCTCGCCGTCCCACTCGCCCTTGAAGCTCTCGACGAATTCGAGGTCGATGCGAATCGGGGAAGGATCCGGATCGCTGCCACGATGCACGTGAAACGGTTGGAACAGAAACGCGCCCTCCGGCGCATTCCAGCCCAGGGCCAGCGCGATCGCCTCCATGATGCTGGACCGCCCGCAGTCGTTCTCGCCGATGAGGACCGTCGTCGGGTCACAGGAGATTCTCGCGCACTGGATCGCGCGAAAGTTCTCGACCGATACGGAGCGGAGCAGCATGGCCGCTCAATCGCCAAAACAAATGTCGAGGGTTCTGGCGGCGAGAACGGCCTCGCCATCCAGGGGAACCGGCCGCTGGCGGACAACTGCGTCAGCCAGCGGGACGAATTCGATGCGCGGCGGGTTCAGTGCCACCATGACGCCATCCATTCCTTTCTTCAAGGCGTGAATGGCGCCCGCGCCGAAACCCATGCCCAGTATCCGGTCCTGCGCCACCGGCGACCCGCCGCGCAGCAAGTGCCCCAGGATAACCGCGCGCGCCTCCTTGCCGGTAAGCCCCTCGAGCTCGTTGGCGACCGTCTCTCCGATACCGCCCAGGCGCTCGACGCGCCCCGGTTCGCGGCTCTTGACCGTCACATCCCCTCCGGCCGGCTTGGCGCCTTCTGCGACCACGACGATGGCGTGCTTGCGCTCCCCTTCGGTGGCCTTCAACAGGTGGCAAGCGACCTTGTTCAGGTCATACGGAATCTCGGGAATGAGGATGGCGTCTGCCTGTCCGGCGAGGCCCGTATAAAGGGCGATCCATCCGACATTCCTGCCCATCACCTCCACGACAATGATTCGCCGGTGAGCTTGGGCGGTCATGTGCAGGCGGTCGATGCACTCCGTCGCGAAGGAGACGGCGGAAGCGAAACCGAAAGTCACGTTCGTCGACTCGAGATCGTTGTCGATCGTCTTCGGGACGCCAACCACCCGCAGGCCCTTGCGATGGAGCTGGAGCGCGATAGTCAGGCTCCCGTCGCCGCCGACCGCGACATGGGCGTCGATCTCGTGCCGGCGGAACCCTTCCATCACGCGATCCGACAGGTCGGCCTCGGTCGGAGTCCCGCCCGGCCCATCCACCAGGGCCCGGAACGGGTTGCCCCGATTCGTTGTGCCCAGCATGGTCCCGCCGAGATGGGGAATGTTCTTGACCTTCTCGAGAGTCAGTTCCATGACGCCGCCGTCGGGGTACAGGTCGGGATACATGAGACCGTCGTAACCCTCGCGGATGCCGAGCACTTGCCAGCCCAGGCGGGATGCGGCGTGCACCACGGAATAAATCACCGCGTTCAAGCCGGGCGCATCGCCCCCGCCGGTATTGATACTGATCCGTCGGATCGGCTCGCTCATGCCGTCTCCAAGACCCCCGGTGTCCTGGGTTCCAACCGGTCGATCACCTCGGACGGCTGGCTGGCCAGGATCATCTGCACCGCCTCGCCGGGCGAGTCCGTCACGAAGCCGAAGCCGGTGTCTTCTTCCGAGATGGCGCCTTCGTGCAGCATGTCGTACATGAGCTGAATCAGGTTCTTCCAGAACTTCGTGCCGATGAGGATCAGCGGGAATGGTCCGATCTTGTGACACTGGATCAGCGTCGCGGCCTCGAACATCTCGTCGAGAGTTCCGAAACCGCCCGGCAGGCACACAAACGCGCACGAATACTTCACCAGCATGACCTTGCGCGCGAAGAAGTAATTGAAATTGACCACTTCGTCAAGATAGGGGTTGTGCTTTTGCTCGTGGGGCAGGATGATGTTGCAGCCGATGCTCGCACCGCCGGCTTCCTTGGCCCCGCGATTGGCGGCTTCCATCATCCCGGGGCCGCCTCCCGTGATCACCGTGAAACCGGCCCGCGCCAGTTCGCGGCCGACTTCTACTCCCAGCCGGTAATAGGGACTGCCTTCCGGAAAGCGTGCCGAGCCGAACACGGTGACCGCCGGCCCGAGGCGGTAGAGCTTCTTAAACCCGTTGGAGAACTCTTTGAAGATGCGTTCGAGGCGCTCCACCTCTTTGGAGGGAGTCCTGGCCTGCCCCAGAAACTCCCGTTCCCAGTCCGCGCCGGCCTTCTTGAGGTCCGGAGCAAGCTCGAAGGTCGAGCCGGCCTTGCTCCAGTGCTCCTGCCAGGTGGCGCGCCACTGACTCAAATCCCGGGATTTCGCCATGAGAATGTCCGCTCCGTGCGGCGGACGATCGCTAATCGTCGTCCGCCCGGCCCGGATGCCGGCTTACTTCTTCACCGGGGGCGGATAGTTCTTCAACAGCTTGGCCATGGCCTTGTCCAGGTTCTTCTTCTGCTTGTCGGGCTTGGCCTTGGCGTCGAGCGTTTTTGATGCCATTCCACGCCACACAAGCTTTTTCTGCCCCATGTCGTACATGTCCAGCGCAAGGTTGCCGATCTGAATCGTCGAAGTGGTTCCAGTCGTGGTCGACATACCCATGCCGCCGCCCCGGTACCAGCCGCCGCCCCAGCCGGCGCCGTATCCAAAGTCGCTGCTCATCGAGGTGAACTGCTTCTCCTGCGTAAGCGCGAACTGATACCCGATATCGAGGTCGGCGTTGTCGCTTTCCGTCTTGGTCAGGCCCTTTCCCGCGAGTACGGCATCGATGGAGGCCTTCACCTGGCTGTCCATCATGTCGTTTAGCTGGTTGGATGCGTCTCCAATCTTCACCCACTTGTACGTCTTGTACTTCGAAAAATCCGTCCCCTGGGCGAAGTTATACCGGACGTCCTGCGCAAACCCGCTAACCGCGAGTATCGCAACAGGAAGAATCATTCTGATCGATCTCATGTGTTACTTCTCCTTCTCACGCGAATTGGAATTTGAATTCATTGGTTGTCGTTGTCATCGTCCACCAGGGGTATCTGCCACGACGGATCCGGGTTGAAGGCTTTCATGGCCTTCGCCAGAACACCGGTTTGCGGACCCAGGTCCTTCTCGTACACGATGCCGTCCTGATTGACGATGAAAGTCTTGATGCCGGAAACTCCATATTCGGCCGGCCAGGCAACCAGTGCGAAGCCGCCGAGCATGATGTCGTGCGCCAGGTAGTCGCGCGCCCCACCCTGGGCCGCGGAGCCTTGTGCAGTCAGTATCCTGTAGAAGTATCCGTGATACGGCTTGGGAGTGCCCCCGGTAAAGGTATAGCCCTGCCCGGCCGCCCGCGCGACCGGTCCGGCGATGGGGCTATCGTCGCCCTCCCAATAGAGCCCGTCCTTCTTTCCCGGGGTGCTCATAATCCGGCTGGCGTAGTGAGGGATGCCTCTCCCATCCGGATCCATTTCGGCGTAGTCCTCCTGGGCTTCCACGTAGCCGCGGCAAACCTGGATCGCATCCAGCTCGTTGCCGCCGATCACGCGGCGCCGCAGTTCGGCCTTTCCCTCCTGGATATCGAAGTACCAGCGGCCGTTCTTGACCACCAGCGGTATCGGAAACAGCCACTCCTGCTCGCCCAGCACGAGGATGGTGTGATTAATGTTCTCGTCGTCGGGTTCCAGCACGCTTTTCTCGGCCGCGAGCTTCACAAACTTAGCGAGACGGTTCTTATCCTCAACCGGGTCGCCGCTTCGAAGGAGATCCGCGGAACCGGGACCGAAGATCTCGATCACCGCCTCCGGGCTTGTAGAGACGGCCTTGATCAGAGCATCCTTGGCTTCCTCCGCGCTGGCAAACGTCTTGGGTCCCGTCGCGGGCGCACCGGAGAGGGCGGCCATCGCGAGCAATGTAATCACGATCGACTGTCGCATCATGGATTTGATTCCCCCTCTAGCGCCGGCGTCCGCCGCCGCCGCTCCTGGCCCCGCCGCCTCCACCGCCGCCGCTCGATCGCTGGCTGGAGAAGCCGCGGTTGCTGGCCGCGCTGGACCGCGAACGGGATTCGGAGCCGCCGAACGCATCTCGCGAGCTGCGCTCGCCTCCGCTCACGCTCCGGTTGCCCACACGGTCGCCGCCGCCGGCTTGGCCGCCCCGGTTGGAATCCCTCGCCTGGCCGCCGCCTGCTCCGCTCCGGTTGGCGCCTCCACGGTCTCCGACGCCTCCACGGTCTCCGACGCCTCCACGGTCTCCGACGCCACCGCGGTCACCGACGCCACCGCGGTTTTGGCCGCGGTTATCGGAGCGCTGCGTCCGGCCGCCGGCATCCCGCGTCGAGCCGCCGAACTTCTGGGCCGTGTTGCGGTTGGAGTACGGCACCGACTGCCGGTGCGACGGGTTGTGCTGCCAGCTCGAGTTTCCGCTTCCGACGTTGGTCCGATTCCCGCCGTTGATGTTGGTGCGGTTTCCGCCGTTAATGTTGTTAACGTTGTTGTAACCGTAGCGGGTGTTGAAGTTGTTGTTGATATTGATATTCGCGGTTCCGCCCCAACTGCAGCCCCAGCCGTAGCCGTGATACCCGCAGCAGCCGCCCCACATCGCGCCCATCGCCACGCCCAGGCCGAAGGATACCGCCGCCGTCGCAATCACCGCGCCGGTGCTGGGCGGCGGCGGATAGACCACCGGCGGGTACGCCACCACTGGCGCACCGTAAACGACCGTCGGGTTGTACGACGGTACATAAATAACCTGCGGGTCCGATGGCTCCACCACGACAACGGTCTTCTGCTCGACCGTTTTCACTTCCACTTTCTGCTCTTTGGAGGTCTTGAGCTGGCCTCCGTCATAGGCCTTCTTGCGCATCCGCTGCACGGCATCCATGACGTCCTGCTGCTGATCCAGGAACGCGTTGCCCAGGTCGGTCACCCACTGGATTCCTTCATCCAGCCGCTTGAGCACGTCGGGAAAGGCTACAAGGGCCTGAACACTCGGATCCCATGGCTGCTTGGCCGCAGCTTTGGTTAGTTCCTCGCCCTTCAGAGTCTTGTTCTGATCGAGCCAGCGCCGGCACTGGACAATTTCCAGCGGGTAGGTCGATGCCGCGAGCACCTGCGCGATCAATGGGTCGGGATACAGGGCGATCGGTGCCACCAGGCTGTCCAGTTGATCCGGCGTGCGCGGCTTGGCGGCGGGCTCCGGATTCTGTGCTGGAGCCTGCGTTTGTGTTTGTGTCTGCGCCGTGAGTGGCACGTCGCCCGGCACCAGCAGAATCGCGCAGAGGATTGCCGTGACTTGTAACCATCGACGGTGCTTGCCCGAGTCCGGGTAGCCTACACCTGTTTTCACGCCAGCCTGATTCGCTCGAGTTGTTGCCTGATGCACTTTTTTTGAACTCAAGCCGGCGACAAAAAATGATTCAGCCCTCGGAAGGCTGTCATCTTTCTTCGGGAACCGCTAGTAGGGAGGACTATCCATGGCAAAACCCGATTGGACACTGAAGACAATTCTGCTGCTGATTGCAGCGTTTCTCGGGATGATTGCCCTGCGGCCGGTCATCGAGCCGGCGGGGGTGATGGCACAGTCCGCGAGGTTCGATCACGTAGTCATCGTCTCGCCGATGTTCCTGTACAAGGGTCGGCAGGGACTGCTGGTGATGGATAAGCGCAATGCCAACGTCTGGTTCATCCCGAAGGTAGACGACGATTTCAAGGATCCGGTCTTCGTTCTTAAGCTTCCGTTTGAAAAACTGGATCAGACTCCTCAATAGTCTGGTATTCCGAATATGGTCTTACGATTCGCATTGGGAGCCGCACTCTGTTGCGCCGCCTGGAGCCAGCAACGAGGCGCGGCGGTGATCGTAGACGGCAAAGAGGTGCTGCGCGTTTACCAGCCCGCCCCTCCGTTCACTGCAAAGGAGCGGGCGGACGAGATCCACCGGCGCATTGTAGCCTTGGCGGAAAAAGGCTATACGGGCGAAATCACCACTCGAAGGCGTCCCGGCGAGAACATGACAGCCGTGCTCGCGGGAGACGTCGCGGTGATGACCCTGCTCGACGACGACGCCAAGGCTGCGGGCATAGCTCAGCAGGATTACGCCGGACAGTGCGCCGCGGCAGTCCAGAAGGCGATCTCCGAATACCGCGCCAGTCACACGTGGGTAAACTTCTCCATAGCCGCCCTCAAGACGGCGATTGCCTGGTCCCTGTTCTGCGCCCTCGTATGGGTACTGAGAAGGGGCAGCAGGTGGTCCAACGACCGCATCCAGCAGCGCCTCCGCCGCGAGTCTGAGGCGCGTCATGCGAGCGGCCTCCACCTGCTTATCTGGCAGCGCAGCGAACTGGTGCTCGTCCTGGCCCTGAGAGTCCTAGTCGGTGTCTTTCTGATCTTCCAGTTTTCTTTTGTCATCTCCTATACCTTCGGCTTGTTTCCGCAGACAGCCGGTATATCCACCACGCTGCTCGACTACCTGGAGTCTACGGCTCTGGCCATGGGCAACGCCGTCGTCAACTACCTGCCCAGCGGCGGGGTCGTAGTCATCGGCTTGGTGCTCGCACGCTACCTGCTGAAGTTGTTGAAGTTTCTGGCTACCGCAATCGAGCGCGGCGAACTGGCCGTCAAGGGCCTGCACCCCGAAATGGCCAAGCCCACCTACCAGTTGGCCCGGATCTTCGTACTGCTGTTTACCCTGGTCGCGGTTTTTCCCTACCTGCCCGGCGGAAATTCGGAGGCCTTCAAGGGCGTATCGATTTTCCTCGGCCTGCTCCTCTCTCTGGGGTCAAGCTCGGCTGTAACCAACATCCTGGCGGGCCTGGTGCTCACGTATATGCGCCCCTTCCGCGTGGGCGAGTATGTGAAGATCGCCGACAGCACAGGCGACGTTCTCGAGAAGAACCTGCTTGTGACGCGCCTGCGCACCGTCAAGAATGTCGAGGTGGTAATTCCGAACGGCGCCGTGCTCGGAAACCAGATCTTGAACTACAGCGCCATGGCCCGCAAGCGCGGCCTGATCCTCAATACCACGGTGACCATCGGCTACGACGCGCCGTGGCGGACGGTTCACGAATTGCTGAACTGCGCCGCCCGGCAAACCAATGGGATCCTGGCGGACCCGCCGCCATTCGTACTGCAAACTGCCCTGAACGATTTCAACGTGAGCTATCAGTTGAACGCCTATACCGACCGTCCCAACGACATGGTCGACATCTATTCCCGCCTGCACGAAAATATCCAGGACAGCTTCAACCGCGCCGGTGTCGAAATCATGTCGCCGTCCTACTATGCACTGCGCGACGGCAACACCGTGACCATCCCGGAGAGCGACCGGCCGCCGGATTACGACGCGCCATCGTTTCGGGTCAAGAACGGCAGTTGATTCAGGCCGTCGGCTCTGGTTCGGCTCTCGGAAACAAAATCTCGAACACCGCTCCGGCTCCCGGTTGGCTGCGAACCACGATGTACCCGCCGCTTTGTGTCACAATCCCGTAGACCGTGGAGAGGCCAAGCCCGGTTCCCCGCCCCGCCCTCTTGGTTGTGAAGAACGGGTCGAACATCTTGGCCCTGATCTCTTCGCTGAGCCCGACGCCCGTGTCCGTCACCGAGAGCCGCACGTACTCGCCGGGCGGTACCCCCGCAGCCTGGTGCCCCGGTGTCTCGTCGATCCGCACATTGCCTGTCACGATGGTTAGCGTTCCCCCCAATGGCATGGCATCGCGGGCGTTGGTGGACAGATTTGCCAGGATCCGGCTGACCTGGAGAGGATCGGCGTAAATCAAGCCCACCGCCGGGTCCAGTCTCATCAGCAGTTCTACCGAAGAGCCGATCATGTTGCGAAGAATGGCCTCCTGGCCGGCTACGATCGTATTCAGATTCAGGCACTCGGGTTTGAGGACCTGGTTGCGTCCAATGGTCAGCAACTTCTCGGTCAGCTCGGCGCACTGAACGCTGGCCGTTCGAATCGACGCCAGGGCCCGCTTCTGAGAATCGGATTGACCGGCCCCCTTCAAAAGCAACTCGGTGTGCCCGATCACCACCGTCAGAAGATTATTGAAGTCGTGAGCGATCCCGCCGGCGAGCCTGCCGATACTCTCGAATTTCTGTGCCTGCAAGACCCGCGCTTCGAGCTCCTTCTGGTCGGTGATGTCGCGTCCGATTGCTGCCAGGCTCGCCGGCGCGTCGTCGCCGTTCCGCAGACGCACCGTGTTCCAGGCAATGAGCCGCGGCGCGCCATCGCGGGGCATGATCACTCCTTCGAAATACCGCCGTGAAGACGGCTGGCCGGGACCGCCGGAGATGAGAGCGGCCCAGGTATCGCTTTCCTCCGGAGAACCGACGAGCTCGAACCAGCTCTTGCCGAGCAGCTCTCCCACTGGCCGGTTGGAAATGCGCGCCATACAGTCGTTGCAGAAAGTAATCGCGCCGATCGGATCGAGAATCACGGCCGGCAGTTGAATCGACTCGAGCACCTCCCCAAACCGCCGCTCCGAGGCTTCGAGAGAGAGTTCGACCTTCTTTAGTTCGGTGATGTCTCGCGTCGTCCCCCAGATCCGGACCAGCTTGCCGCCTTCGACGATCCCGCTTTGAGTCCGCACGCGGTAGCTCGCCTTACCCTCCAAGTCGAGCAGCGACGTCTCGATGGTGGCGGTGCGGTAGCCGGAGCGGATCGCGCTGCGCAGCTCCTCGCGAATTCGAGTGTCTTCGCGGGAAACAACCTGATCCAGCCGGGCGCCAAGCAGTTCGTCGATCGAGCTGACCCCGAACAGCCGTGCGGTCGCCGGGTTGCACTCCGCGATATAGCCGTCGCGGAAGATAGCTTCGATCTGTTGTTCTTCGCTGAGTTCGGTGGAAACGGGGTTCTCCAGCTCGATGCGCCACATCGCGTCGGAGCTGGAGCTGATGAATACCCGGTAGCGCTCTTCGCGCCGGCGGAGGGCCTCGTACGCACGGATTCGTTCTAGCTCGGCGGAAGCGCGCGGCGCAAATGCCTCCAGAACGGCTTTGACGAGGGGCACGTCCGGTAGGGCCTGGGTGTGAATCACCGCGATCAAGCCGAGCACCTGGCCGTCTGAGTCCCGCAGCCGCAGGCCGACATAGGCATCCCCACCGAATTCCTCCAGAATCGAATCCAACGGAAACAGCCGCCTTGCCTCGCTGCTCCAGGCCACGGTACCGTCCGCAATGACCTGCCCCGACGCGCTGGCCCTCAGGGCCTGTTCGAAATTCGCGGAACGGGCGCCGTCCCGGTACACCGCGAGGGTCCGGATTCTGTCTTGGTACCCCTGTGGCAGTTCGCCGACAAGCGCGCAATCCACATTCAGTGCCTTGGTGAGATGCTCCACCAGGGAATAGAAGTAGTCGCCACCGAGCGTGGCTGCCACCTCTTGGGCGACCTTCAAAACGTGCCGGTGTTGCCGCGCCAGAAGCTGGGAGGGCCTCGGAGACCGGGATCTTTGTGTCTCAGGCATGATGATCCGTCGATATCTCCTACGGTCATTTGGTCAGGCGGAGAATAGCGCCGGCGGCCGTAAACCTGACCGTATCCTCGTCATCGTTCAGTAACGGCCAGACCGCCTTCAGGAGAGACGGATCACCCCGCTTGGCAATCGCATCCACCACCGCGGCCCGCACCAGCCATTTCTTGTCGGATGCCATCTGCATCAGGGCCTCCGCACTCTTGGGATCCGGATCGCCGGCCAGTTTCAGCGCGGCGGCCGCGCGGACGGGAGAGGTGTCGTCCTTAGTGACCATCTTGAAGACCGCCAGGCCCGCCCCGCCGAAGGGTATGAAGCCGACACCCGCTTCGAAACCCATCCTGGCCATCGCCTTGGGGTCTTTGATCATCTTCATCTGCGAGTCCACCAGGCCTTCGCCGGTTTTCCTCTCCCCCATCAGCACGGCATAGTAGATCTCGTATGCCCTGGGGTCTTTCAGAACATATAGGGCGTTGGCCGCGGCGAACACGACGGCCGCGTCGTTGCTCTTTATGGCTTCGATAAGTTTCGGGATGGACTGCCTGGCGCCCATCTGGCCCAGAGCGTCGGCAGCGGCGGCCTGCACATCGGTCTTGGGATCGGAAAGGGCATGCTCGGCAAGCTGCCGCGCGCGCGCGTTATTGGTGATCAACCCGAGTGCGCGAACCGCCTTGCCACGAGGGTCGGTCTTGTCGCTGCCGATGGCATCTTCCAGGATTTTCCACGACCTGTCGGCCGGCGTCTGGGCCGAGAGCAAAGAAACGGAGGCAACTGTGATTAGGAAAAATCTCGTCATTTTTTCCTCCCTGGAGCAGGTCCAGTTCAGTCTCCAACCGCTCCTTTGCTCTATCGGCCTACGGTTGGATGCGGCCCGCGGTGCGGAGATGTAGAAAATCGTTATGTGTTTTTTCAACCCGGGGACAATATTCTGAACCCGCCCCCCGAGGCGGGAATCCTGAATATTCCATGCATCTGAAAATCATTCTGTGTCTGGCGACCGCTCTGTTAATGGCGGCTCCGTGCTTGGCAGGCAACAACGCCAAGAACGATTTCGATCCCGACATTGACTTCTCGCGGTTTTCGACTTTCAGCTTCATTGGCGGACACGAACTGGAACGAACGGGAATCCTCAGCAATCCCGAAAACCGCGAGCGCTTCAAGAATTTCATCGCCGGCGCTCTCGAGACGAGGGGCCTGTCGGAGATCCCCCACGACCAGAAATATACCCTGGCCGTCCGCTATTGGGTGGCTTTCCGCCAGAAGCAGGACGTCAGCGTGATCGACCTGGGGGTATCGAGCTGGTGGGGAGGATACCCGCCCTACTGGACCGGAGTGTGGGGTTACTCGTACCAGGAATATGTTGTGGACAACTACGTCCAGGGGACGCTGATCGTCGATCTGATCGATCCCGGCACCAAGGACCTGATCTGGCGTATCTTTCTGCGGCAGAAGATTGAGGACCGGGCTAAGGCATATGCCGAGGCCAAGAAAAACCTCTACAACGCGATGGCAGTGTGGCCGCCGTCCGAGGCGGAGAAAGGGAAGATGCGGCAGGCGCGGGCCAAACGGGAGGCGAAGTACAGCCGCGAAATGCAGGCTCGCGGCGGGCAATAGGTTACATGACGACAGGCCCGCCGCGGGGCCTGATGGCATCGTCCAGGATCCTCGATGGGTCGCCTCGGGACAATCCGGCGCAGGTTGCTGCTCGGCGCCGGCTCCATGCTGGTGCTGGCGGGTCTATCCCTCTGCGTCGTGCATACGCAGTTGGTGCGGCGCTTTGCCCTGGTACGCATCCAGTCCCTCCTGGGAAATACCCAGGGACTGGTGCTCCAGGCCACGGACCTCGATTACAATCTTTTCCAGTCGCGGTATGAGCTGAAGAACGTTTCCCTCCGCGGTGTCCGCCTAGCGGACATGCCCGCCCCTCTCGAGGCAAAGCGCATCGTTGTCCTGATCCCGTTCTGGGACCTGATTCACGGCTCGTTTCAAGCCGCACGGGTACAGGTGGATGGGTTATCGCTGCGGTCGGTCACCGACCGCAACGGCCGGACCAACCTGCCGCCATTGGGCGGCTCCGGGGGCGGCGGAGGACAACCCGCCGGGCCCGCGGTAATCGTGACCAACGGACAACTCTACCTCCAGGACGATCGCAATGGGTTAGTCCTCGATCTGCGAGGCGCGCAGATTTCGACAGGCTGGAGCACGGCTCAAAAGGCGTACTCGATCGCCCTCCAAACGTCCGCCGGGCGGCTCCAATGGAACGCGCTCCGGCTGCCGCTCGAACTGGTTCGCGTGAAATCCTCGATCACCGGCGCGGGAATCTCGCTCGAAACGCTTCGCGTCGTCTCCGGCGATACGCTCATCGAGGCCAGCGGAGCACTGTCCGGTTCTCCAGCCAGGCTCGATGCTTCGGCCAGCCTCAACCTCGACTCCCGTATGGTGATGGAGGCCCTGGCCGCAAAGACCCCGCTCAAGGGCGCACTGGAAGCGCGAGTCACGGCCTCAGGTCCGCTGGACGCCCTCCTGTTGTCGGCGGCCCTGCGGTCGCCCCTGCTCACGATCGATAAAATCCGCCTGAACCGGCCGGAAATCGCGGCGAGATTCGATACCAAAACGGGAGAAGTACAGATCCGGGAGCTTACCGCGGGGCTGTTCTCCGGCCAGGCAAGAGTACGCGGCAGCCTGTGGACAGGAGCGAAGAAAGGCCGTAGCGAGCTCACTGCCGATGTGCTCGGCATCGATGCGGCGCAAGCCGCCGCTGCATTCGGTGCTGAGGGGATTCCCTCGCGCCGCGCAGCAATCCAGTTGCGCGCCTCCTGTCCCGGATTGGATTGGCGGGCGAGCCAGGCGTCGGGCACGTTGCAGGTAGCGCCCGCCACCGTCGCATTCCGGGCCGCACTGAACAAGAACACCATCCACACGACGCTTGATACTTCCCTGGGCTTACAGGGCGACGTCGGGATCAACCTCGCCAACCGGTCCCTCACCGGAGCGCTGGGAGGAACGGTCACCAGCGTAGCCGCACTGGGTGGGCAGCTCGAGCAGATTCTCGACCGTCCCGCCGGTTCCCTCCTGCCGGCGGGCCTTGACGGCACGGCTCGTTGGAATGCCAGCCTGGGCGGAACGCTCGCGGCGCCAACCGCCACCGTGGGACTCGAAGCAAACGGAATCTCGGTCGGCGGTTTGAGCGGCGCGGAAGCACAGCTCGAAACCCGGTATGCTCCCGGGCAGATCCAGGTGGATCGCGCGCAGATTAATTGGCAGGGCCAGCAGGTGACGGCCAAGGGTGAGATCGGCGGCACGGAGGCGGACTCGCCCCTGAACCTGACGGCCGCCGTCGTGAGCCCGTCGATTGCCCCGGTTCTGAAACAGCTCGGGATCGCGGCGCCGATTGAGGCCGACCTCGCGGGCGACATCCGGCTCACGGGAACCATCGGCCGGCCGGCAGTTGACGCCGCGATTCACACTGGCACGCTTAGCGCCTACGGTGAGCGCTTCTCTCGTGCCGATATCCAGGCGCGCTGGCAGGAAGGCACCCTTACCGTGAGCCGCCTGCTGGCGGAGCAGGATCATGCGTCGGGCGACCCGGGCCGGCTCGAAGTGAGCGGGTCGCTCGATACCGGGAGCAGCCGGTACGCCGCCCATGTTTCGGCGAAGAACCTGGCTCCTCCACCGGGACCGGTGACCGGAAACTTCGCTCTCACCGCCGGCGGCGAGGGCACATTGAGTGACCCGGTTTTTCAAGCCGAGGTCGCCGGCACGGACGTGCGCGCCGGCGAGTTTGAATTCGGCGAGGTGAAGGCCGCGGTCGACTCCTCGGCGCACCGCGCGAATGTCCAAGTCGGCATCCCGGCGTTGAATGCGCAAGCCTCCGCTACACTTGCCATGGAGAAGGCGTGGCCCTTCGAATTCAAGCTGGAGACGCGCGATACCAGCCTGCGAACTCCAACGGCCGCATCCTTCGACGCTTCGGTCCAGGCGAATGGATCGCTGGCCGAGCCCCGGGTGGAATACGCAACGGCGAATATCCGGAACCTGCGGCTGCCGATCGGCGGACAGGAGATCGCCGGCGATGGCCCGGTCGAGCTCTCGTATGCGGATGGGCGCATCCGTGTGGGACGTCTGGCGCTCAAGACCGGCGAATCGACGGTGCAGGTGACCGGCGAGATTCCGGCCGATGAAACAGGAGCGCCAGGCTCCGTCGCCGTCGCAGGCACCGTGCATCTGGATTCCTTGCCGCAATTCCTGCCGGGGCTGGCGGGAACAGTGATCGGCGGCACCGCGGAGTTGAATGCCACGTTGACCGGGACGGCCGCGCGCCTGGATCCGGAGGGTTCCATCACGCTGCGAGCGGCAGGCTTCCGCGGTCAGCCTCTTCCCTTCCCCATCGAGGATCTTGGCGGGCATCTCACGATTGGGAAAGGGCTTGTCACCCTGAATGAAGTCGCGGGCAAAGCGGGCACGGGAACGCTGCGCCTCGACGGGTCCGTGCCCCTGCGGCTGCTGGCGGACATCTTCCCGGCCGCGGCCGGAAATCCGGATCAGCCTGCGCGGCTTTCGGCCCGGCTCGAGAACATCCAGTTCCTGGGCGGCAGTGCACAGCAGCCGGTGACCACAACTGTGGGTGTGAACATCACCGGCGAAGCCTCCGCCCTGACCCTGCCGTCGGTGCGTGCCGGCATCGAATTTACCGAGCTTTCCGTCAAAACCAAGGACACGGAACTTGGCCAGAACACGCCGACTCGCCTGGCGATCGCCGGATCCACCGCTCGCTTGGAGAACCTGGACCTGAAGGGCACCACGTCCACGTTTCACGGCTCCGGCTCGGTCGGACTGACCGGCGATTTTCCGGCGCAGCTTCAACTGGCCGGGCAGACCAACCTCTCGGCGCTCGCCGCCCTGGTGCCCGCCGTTGAAGCCGCGGGAACCGTGCGCATGGACGTGCGCCTCGAAGGTTCGCTTTCTGCGCCTCAGACCACCGGTTTCCTGGAGTTGGATCAGGCAAGCCTGGCGATCACCGACCCGCGAATTCAAGGCGCCAATATCAAGCTGCGCGCAGATCTGGAAGGCGATCGCGTCACTCTCAAGAATTTCAGCGGCACCATCAACGGCGGAGCGTTCACCGGAGGGGGAGATCTGAAACTGGGTGCGGGTGGAATTCGGGATGCGAACTTGTTCCTGAAAGCCAAGGACGTTTTCGAAGAGTATCCCGCCGCGCTGAAAACCACTTCCTCGCTGGATGTGAAACTGGTTTCTCGCAAAAACCAGTTAGTTCTCGAAGGACAGATTGAGGTCCAGGAGGGCTTCTACGAGTCTCCTTTCGAAGCTTTCTCCCGTACTCCGGCGGGACTGGACAGCATCGCCCCGGCTTCGGTGGAAACGGGCGGCGCCCCTTCGAAGAGCCCGGTTGGTCTCGACCTGAAGATCGTGACCCGGCGCCCGGTGGAGATGGACAACAACCTCGGAGTCATCTCGAGTACCGCCGACCTGCGGCTTGCGGGCGACTTCAAGCACGTGCGCCTCCTGGGAACCTTGGCCCTCGAGCAGGACGGCAAACTCTATTTCGGTGACCGCACCTACTACATCGAGAAAGGAGCGGTCCGCTTCCTGGACGCACCGCAGGTCACGCCCGAACTCGACATCCATGCCTATACGATCACCAACGACTACACCATCAAGCTCGGCCTCACCGGCGTGCTGAGCGAAGTCACCACCACCTTCACCTCCGACCCTCCGTTGTCCCGGGATGATGTGATCTCGGTGCTGCTGACCGGCAAGACCGTAGCCGACAACAAAGGAGTGGACGTGCGGACCCTGGAGGCTTTCTCCGTGGCGACGGGTGCCATGAACGCCGCACTCAGCAACCGCCTGCACCATACACTGGGCGTGAGCCGCGTGAGCATCCAACCGTCAGCGATCGCGGCCGAATCCAACCCGGGTACCCGCGTCACCATCACGCAGGATTTCACCCGCACCCTTCACTTGCTGTACTCCATGAACCTGAACGACAGCGCCGACCAGATCTGGATCGGCCAGTACGACCTGACGCGAAGCCTGACGACGCGTTTGGTAAAGCAAAGCGACAACACCTACCGCGGCGAATTCCGTCACGATGTCCGTTTCGGGAAGTCGACCGCGCCGCCCAGCCTGGCTTTGCAATCCGGCAAGCGGAAGGTATCGGCGGTGGAATTCACCGGCGGAGAGCGGTTTCCGCGCGAGAAACTGGCCAAGACCTTCAAGGTCAAACCCGGCCAGAAGTACAACGCGGTCAAAGTCCGCAAGGGCTCTGATCGGCTGAGCGGCCTCTTCCTGAAGAATGGGTACCTGGAATCCCGCGTGCGTCTCGATCGGGAAGACGCTCCCACCGGTGTAAGCCTGAACGTGAGAATCGATCTTGGACCGGTGGTGGAGATGGCTTTCCGGGGAGCCGATCTGCCGCGCGGGCAGAAAGCGAACCTGCGCCAGGTATGGCACTCCGGCATCTCCGACCAGCAGCGGCCGCAAGCGGCCAGGGATGCGATTCTCGACTATTTTGCCAGGAAAGGCTACCTGCGCGCACAAGTGGCGCCTCACCTGAGCACCGAAGGCGACCGCAAGACTGTGCGCTTCGATGTGAAGCCGGGCATCCACTACAAGGATGTGAAGGTGGTGATCCAGGGCGCCGCGCCCAACCGCACACGCGAGATCCGCGATCTCATCGGCAAGCGGCGCCTCGATATATCCGCCGATAGGAATCCCCTGCAATTGAACGATGCCATTGTCCGCTATTACCAGCAGCGCGGCTACCTCGCTGCCTCGGTCGCGCCGGTTGTGTACGACCTCGACGAGGACGGGCGCAGCGGGCGCATTGTCATTCCGATCGCCGAGGGCCCGCTCTTCCATGTGGGCGCACTTCAATTCACCGGCAACCAGTCGCTCACGCAGCAATCCTTGACCATGGGCCTGCCGATCGAGACGGGCCAGGTTTTTGAGCCCGCCCGGCTCGACCCGGCGGTCGCGGCGATTCGCGTGAAGTATGGGAACCTGGGCTTCCGCAACCCACATATCGAGTACGCGCTTGCGCGCCAGAATGAACGCGCATTAGTAGACGTGACCTTCGCCGTGGTGGAGAACAAACAAACCTCCATCCGTTCCATAAAGATCACGGGCACTCGCCAGACCAGCGTCAAGTTCGCGCAAGGCAGGCTGCGGATCGCCGAAGGCCAGATAGCCGATACCAGCAGGATTCGGGAATCCGCAGCGAATCTTTCGCTCACCGGCGCGTACGGCGCGACCGACATCCAGCTCGAGGTCCCGCCTGAGCCATCTATAGTCCCCAAGGATCCGCCCTCCGTGGACGGGCTGGATGGAGTCACTGCCGCCAAAAACACCGAAGACGCGGATGTGACCGTTGCCCTTACCGAGCCCAAGCCCTTCCGCCTGCTCTACGGCGGGCTCTACGATTCAGGCAGCGGCCCGGGCTTCATCTTCGATTTTCAAAACCACAACACGTTGGGGCCCGGCCGAACCCTCGGGCTGCGCGCCCGCTACGACTCCGACACCAAGGAAGCGCGCATCTACCTGACGCAGCCGTTCTGGGGATTCAAACGGCTGACGACCACTCTGAGCACGTACTATATCCACACGATTGAAAACGGGCAGGACTTCCCGACGGACAAGGCGGGGGTCAGCGTCCAACAGGACTACCCGGTTCGCGCGAAGTTCCTGTTGTCCTGGGGCATCCGCTTTGAACGCCAGCGTGCCTGGCTGATTCAGGATGGGGTGGCGGTTCCGAGCCGCGTCGTCTCGGAAACGCCGCTCAGCTTCACCATCTCGCGCGACGTCCGCGATTCGTTCCTGGATGCAACCCGTGGATCGTTCACCTCCCATGCATTCGAGTTTGCGCCCGCCCCGCTGGGCAGCGAGTACCCGTACGTGCGCTACTACTTGCAATACTTCAAGTATTTTCCTCTCACGCGTCCGCGCCCGGTGCCTTACGGAGAGACTCCCAACCGGTCGCGCCTGGTGTTTGCAACCGGTACGCGCATCGGCCTTCAGAAGGGCTTGCATTCGGACGACCTGGTATTGACCGACCGCTTCTACGCCGGTGGCGGCACCACCGTCCGCGGATTCCAGCAGGACGCCCTCGGGCCGACGTTAGCCAACGGCTCGCCCATCGGCGGAAATGCCGTCATCATCTTGAACGAGGAACTGCGCTACCCGCTGTTTTGGGTTTTCGATGCGGTGAGCTTCGTCGATGTCGGAAACGTGTTTCCTCACGTGACCGACGTCCGGCTGAGCGACCTCCGCAAGGCCGGAGGCTTCGGGTTGCGCATTCGCAATCCGTTCGTGGTCTTGCGTCTGGATTACGGGTTCAAGCTCGACCGCCGGCCCGGCGAAAAGATCGGCGCATTCTTCTTCAGCATCGGCCAGGCATTCTGATCCGGATCTCCTACCATGGCTTGCCCAGCCAGGAATACTGCCAGCCGACGTTGATGCTATTAAAATCCCCGCCAATGGTGACATATGCCCCGTGGCTGTATGAGAACTTCACCGCCTGGTGCTTTCCAAACGGCAATGAGATCGTGCCGCCGATGCGCGAATTGCGCTGACTGTCGTTGCCTTCAACTCCATTCACGCGAGTGCGGCCCCCGTTCCAGAAGTTGGCGTCGAAAGAAGCCCACGCCCGTAGCCCCAGGTAATAGCCGACGTGGGCCTCCCCGTTGAAGAAGGGCGCCTGGGATCGCCGGTTCGTGCCCGGGTAATAGCTGTTGTTCTCGGTGAAGAACCACGCTCCCGCATACCAGTCGATGGCCCAATGTCCGCGGCGCCTGGTGAAGCCGATCTCCGGTTTGATCCCCCAGCGGTTCGCGCCGATGTTGACCAGCTTGGCGGAGTCATACTGTCCGGTCGGAACTGCAACCGTCAGGCTGACGCCAATCAAGCTTCGCTCATGCCATTTGACGTACTCTCTTGGAGCCATAGCCCGGCCCCCATGCAAATTGATGGCGAATCGCACGCGGGAATCGGCGATGCCGGATCGATACGCTTGAAGGAAGTCGCCTCCAACGGTTCCCTCGAAGTTTCCGACGGCGTAGGGAACGGCCACCAGGATGTTGGCCGAACGGCCCCAAAGACCGAAGGAATGGAACGCGCTGAGAATCGGCGTCTCGATGGTCGCCGAAGCGCCGGTCACCGGCACCGACGGATCGAAAAGAATCTGTCCGGTATTGATCGCCGCGGACACGGTGATGGCATTCGAGTCCGTGGGCGTGATTACGTAAGCCCGGGGAGCGAGGTCCTGCGCTCGTGCAGCAAGCGTTAGCAGCGTAAGGAGCAGGCTGGAACAGTTCCGGGTCCTCTTCATGATCGGCTCGGTACAGGTCACGCGGGTGAGGCGTGCTCCTTCAGTGCCTGGAACCGGCTCACTGCCTGCGCCAGGTCGAGACACATGCGTTCGTGGCCCAGGCGCTCTCCCAGGGCCGACCGCCTGACGACCGCCAGGGTCGCGGGATTCAACGCTGCGAGCCACAAAGAGATATTCTGATGCCGCAGCTTCTCCTCTCCGTCAGCGAGCATTCTGAGCGCGGTGTATTCGATGTCGGGGATCGCACTGCAGTCCAGGACCAGCACTTTGGGCTGGAACTGTTGGACCAGCGGCCACATCTTGTCGCCCACACCTTGCGCGTTGGCGAAGTGGATTCGCCCTTCGGTACGGAGCATGAGCAGACCGGGAATGGGCTCGTCATCGGGATGCTCGGAGCTGAGCTTGCGAAAGACGTCCGTGCCGCGCTTGCGTCCCAGAGCGTAAACCGGGCAATGATAGGCGTCATAAGCCATGGCCACCACCGAAACGATGATTGCGACCAGAATCCCTTTGAGTGTGCCCAGCAGGACCACGCCAATCGCGGCGCAGACCGCCCACGAGAATTCCATCTTCCGGACTTCGAGAATGGCCCGTATCTCTTTCACCTTGACCAGGCCCACGGTCGTGGAGATGACGACAGCGGCGAGCGTCGCCTGCGGCATCAGGCCGATCAGCGGAGCCAGAAACAGCACGGCCAGCACGGCGACAGCGACCGTAACGAGTTCCGACAACTGAGTCTGCGCGCCGGCACGGCGGTTCACAGCGGTTTCCGAGGTGCCTCCGCCGGCGGGCATCGCGTGGAATAGGCTGCCGGCGATATTCGCGAGTCCCAATGCCCGAAGCTCCTGGTTGGCATCGGGGCGCGGTTCGTCCTTGCCGACGAAAGCACGTCCCACCGCAACCGATTCGGTGAAGCTCATGAGAGCGATGCCCACCGCCGCCGGCCACAGTTCCTCGAGCATTCTGAGCTCCGGCATGCGAAATCCCGGCAGGCCGGGCGGCATGTGGCCGACAATCGCCACGCCGCTCTTCGCCAGGCCAAGCAGGCCCGATGCCATGATGCCGCCGGCGACAGCCACCAACGGTCCCGGCACCTTGGGAAGGAATCGCGCCAGCAGAAAAATCGCAATCACCGTGGCGGCACCCACCGCCAGCGTGGCAGGGGAAGTTTCCGGGAGATGCCGAACCAACGCGGCGATGTTCCTGAGAAACCCGCTCTTGGGAAAGTGAATCCCTAGGAGCTTGGGCAACTGGTCGACGACAATAGCCAGTCCCAGTCCCGTCTTAAAGCCCATCAGTACCGGATCGGAGATGAGATTCGCAACGGCGCCCAGGTGTAGAAAGGAGGCCAGCAGCAGTGCCAGACCCACCATTGCCGCCAGGCCCGCCGCCGCGGACGCGACAGCCTGGGGATCACCCTCCTCCAATCGCGCCAGGGCAGTAGCCGACAACATGCCGATGGTGGTTGTGGTGCTCATGCTGAGGGGACGCGAGGTGCCGAAGACGGCGTAGATGGCCATCGGCACCAGCGCCGTGTACAACCCGACCTCGATCGGCACCCCCGCAATCACCGAGGTTGCCATGGTTTTGGGAATGACCACGGCTGCCGTGGTCAGTCCCGCGATAATGTCCAGGCGCAACCAGCCGGGCCGATAAGTTCGAAACCAATCGATGATCGGAATGAATCGTTTCACGAAGACACCACCGCCGGCATGATGCACGGCGGCGGGTGGTGGAACCAGAGAATCTCGCGG
>Ga0335079_10001512_pt1 | contig 26497 bp, 19 predicted proteins | sample Lox_Sample_33_FD_206719 | JGI IMG/M metagenome (GOLD analysis project Ga0335079, IMG submission 206719) | Soil microbial communities from Loxahatchee National Wildlife Refuge, Florida, United States - Lox_Sample_3.3 | ecosystem: Environmental > Terrestrial > Soil > Wetlands | place: USA...
CCTCGAGCAGTACGAGAAGCTCCTTTCCCGGTTTCCGTACCGGAGGATATCTCTCGTCGAGAGCGTGCGATCCTTGTCCGTCGCGCAACCGACCATCGCCCTGATCGACCGGGGCGACTTCCGCCTTTCCCGTGCGGAGGCCCCCCTGCGCGATCAGATCCTGAGCGAATGGTTCGGCAGTGCGGTCTTCGTCGATCCTGAACAGGGTAACTGGGCCGCCGGACTCGTCGCCTATCTGGGAGAACATCTGAGCGAGGAGCAGGCAGGCAGGGGCCGGGATTTCCGAAAACAACTGCTCCTCGACTATGCCTCCCGGGTGAACGCCAAGAATGAGACGTCGCTCCGGGGTCTCCGGGACGGCACGGACGGCGCTGCCCGCGCCATTGGCCGCGGTAAAGGAGCTCTCGTCTTTCACATGCTCAGGCGGTCGCTGGGCGACACAATGTTCTTTGACGGGCTTCGGGAACTGATCACGGAAAAGCGGTTCCAGCGCGCCTCATGGGACGATGTGCGGCTTGCCTTCGAGCGCCGCGCAGGCTCTGACCTTGCCCCCTTCTTCAAGCAATGGGTGGACAAAGAAGGGCTTGCCGAGCTGGTCCCGGACAAGCCCGCGGTCCAGCGCTCCGGTGACATCTTCGAGGTCACTTTCACGCTGGACCAACATAATCTGTCCATTCCCGTCGAGGTTCCGGCCGTCATGACGCTGGCGAACGGCGCTGTTACGACGGAGCGCCTGAACATCGGCTCCGGGAAGACAGACATCACCCTCCAGCCTCCCGAGGAGCCGCGGAACCTCGTTATCGACCCGGATTATGACCTTGCACGGGAACTGACCGAGGAGGAGTCGCCCCCCCTGATCGAAACATTCCTTGGGGACGACAGCCGCCTGGTCGTGCTCCCCGTTGCCGGCCGGGAGTCCTACCAGAGAGTGATTGATCGACTGAAGGAACAGGGGGCCCTAGTAAAGGAGGCGGCAGACCTCACCGATGCTTCGCTCAAGTCCTCCTCGCTTGTAGTCCTCGGCAGGGACAACCCCATTATCGACCGTCTGTTCGGAGGGATGATGAGCGGTACCGGCGCAGCCTTCGATCTGATTGCAAGGAAAAATCCCTGGAATCCGCGCAAGGCTGTCCTGCTGATGCATGCGCGCACCGACAGGGACGCGGCTGCGGGGTTTGCTCAGATGCTGCAGTCCGGCAGGTACAGCCGCGTGACCGTCGACCGGGCGGGCGGCCTTTCCCGGAAGACCGACGAGTCGCAAAGGGGTATGCTCATGGAGCTCAGAGAAAGAACGATGGCAATCGACCTTTCCTCGGTCAAGACGCTGACCGAAGCCGTCACCGCGGCGGCCGGGAACAGGATCATCTACCTCGGCGAGTATCATGACAAGTTCGCGCACCATGCCGTGCAGCTCCAGGTGATCAGTGCCCTCCACGAGAAGGGGCTGAGCCTCGCCATCGGCATGGAAATGTTCCAGCGGCCCTTCCAGAAGGTGCTTGATGACTACATTGGCGGCACGATCGACGAACGCGCGTTCCTGAAGCAATCGGAGTACTTCAAGCGCTGGGTCTTCGACTACAACCTGTACAAACCCATCCTCGATTTCGCGCGGGAGCACCGGATACCCGTGGTCGCGCTCAACCAGCGGAAGGAGATCACGGACAAGGTCTCGAAATCCGGCCTCGATTCCCTGACCAGTGAGGAGCGGAGCGAGGTGCCGCGGCAGATGGATTTCTCGGACGCCGGGTACCGGGACCGGTTGAAGTCGGCCTTCGACCAGCACCCGGGTGCTGCCGAATTGAGCTTCGACTACTTCTTCGAGGCCCAGGTGCTCTGGGACGAGACCATGGCGGAGTCCATTGACGAGTTCCTGCGGAAGAACCCCGAACGCCGCATGGTCGTGATCGCCGGCAGCGGCCATCTCTCCTACGGGTCCGGCATCCCGAAGCGAGCGTTCCGCAGGAACAGCCTCCCCTACTTCATCGCGCTGAACGACAGCGAGGTCGAACCGGACGTCGCGAACTACCTGCTCCTGCCGCAGCCGCTCGAGGGAGTCGCGCCGCCGAAGCTCATGGCGGTGCTCAAGGTCGAGAACAGCGCGGTCAGCATCATCGAACTGCCCGAGGGCAGCGTGTCGAAGAAAGCCGGCATGACCGTCGGGGACAGGATCCTGTCGCTCGACAACGAACAGGTTGAGAGCGTGGAGGACATCAGGCTCGTGCTCTTCTTCAAGAAGAAAGGCGAGACCGTGAGCGTGAAGGTGATCAGGAAGAGCTTTTTCCTGGGTGACCGGGAGATGCAGTTCGACGTAAAATTGTGACGCGCAGCCAAGTCAGAATCGGCGTTGCGATTATGATCTGCATCATAGACGGCGCGTGATTGTTGAGGTAGAATTAAATCATGTTCAAGGAAGGATGCCCAGGAAGTACTGAAATACGGTCGCCCAAGCCGGAAGATATCCGGTGCCAGAAGTGCGGCGAGAAGGTCGAGATCTGGAGCGACGAGCCGGACACGGCATGCAAGAAGTGCGGCCACGTGAATGCCCGGCCCATCGGCACGTCCTGCATCGAGTGGTGCGCCTTTGCGAAAGAGTGCGTGGGCGCCGACAAGCTCGAGCGGCTCAAAAACGCAGTCAAAAAATAAGTGCCCCGAATTCCTTCAGGGAAGGCTTCTGCCGATGAAGGGGAGAAGACCTTTCCATGTCCGGCCGTCCAAAACGATTCGACCCCCTTCCCCGGCCGAAGCTATCACTCCGCTCCCGTTTTAAAACCTTCTTGCAATGCACCGGGACAAGGTGTATTTTTCATTGGATTTCCCGTTGAATGAGACGCTTATGTCCAGGCTCAGAACACCCCTCGAGGTCTATAAGCTGCTGCCCAGATCGAACTGCGGAGAATGCCCGCCACGAACCTGCATGGCTTTTGCTGCGGCGGTCATCAAACAGGAAGCGCAGCTCTCCGGCTGCCCCCGTCTGGACAAAAAAATCATCAGCGAGTATAGCGGGAAAATAGACCGGCAGGTGAACCTGGAGAGCGTCCAGCAGGAACAACTGAAAAAATTACAGAAGAAGATCAGAACTATCGAGCTGCCCTCGCGGGTGGAGTGCCTGTGCGGCAGGGTGAATGATTCTTCCCTCGTCATTTCCTGCCTCGGCAGGGACTTCGAGGTCGACGCTCAGGGAACGGTCAGGTCCCAGTGCCATACGCACGCATGGTTCTCCCTGCCCTTGCTCGATTACGTCGTAAACTGCACGGGCGCGGAAGTCACCGGGAACTGGGTCCCCTTGCGCGAGCTTCCGAGCGGTCAGACCTGGAGCCGTCTCTTTGAGCAGCGATGCGAGAAGCCGCTGAAGCAGATCGCCGACAGGCATGCGGCCCTTTTCGAGGACCTGATCAGCATGTTCAGCGCCGTCTCATCGTTCAATGATTTCAACGCCGATATCTCCGTTGTCCTGTATCCCCTCCCCCGGGTGCCGATCCTGATCTGCTACTGGAAACCGGAAGAGGATATGGAGTCCAAGCTCCATGTATTCTTCGACGAGAGCGCCGAAAAGAACCTTCCCATTGATTCGCTCTTCACGCTCGGGACCGGCATCGCCATGATGCTCCAGAAGATCATGCTCAAGCACAGCGGTGCGGGTAGCCTGCTGCCGTAATAACCCCGCCATTCGCATGGCCAACAGCGAGTAAATCCCGCGATCGCACCTCATTGCCATGCTGCCAGCACAAATGCTGACTACAGCAGATAACACCTACAAGGTTGCTCTGTCGATATGATGACGAGGGCAAAGAATTCCGGTTGTATCAGGCAAGCAATGAATTCAATATTCTCTGCAGATCTCCTACCCGGTAGGGTTTCTTGAGGAAGGCCTGGAATCCCAACTCACGGTAATTCGACAGAGCCGCGTCATCCGAGTAACCGCTCGACACTATTGCCTTCACCATTGGATCGATCTGGAGGAGCTTTTGTATCGTTTCTAATCCCCCCATGCCACCCCGAACGGTCAGATCGAGGATGACGATGTCAAAGGGAGTTCCTGCGGTCATTGCATTCTGATATTTTTCGAGCGCCTCCTGGCCCTTTTCTACGACCTCTGCAGTATGTCCCAGCTCAACGAGTAACTCGATGCTCAGATTCCTAATGACTTCTTCATCATCCATGACCAATACTCTGGCGGCGCGCCGCGGTGCCATGACTGCCGCCGGCTGAAGGGGCTCTCCGTGCTCCTGAGTGTCTGACGCGGGAAGGTAGATATAAAAAGTGCTCCCTTTGCCTACCTTGGAGTTCACGTTGATCAGGCCGCCATGGTTCCTGATAATCGAATAGGAGGTCGCGAGTCCCAGACCGCTGCCCTTTTCCTTTGTCGTAAAATAGGGGTCGAAGATCTTCGCACAATGCTCTTCCAGAATGCCGATGCCGTTGTCCTTGATCACGATTGCCACGTATCGGCCCTTCGGGAGGTCGAGGCTAGGTGTCTTGCCGATGACCTTAACATTCTTCACCATGATCGTAACCAGTCCGCCCTCCGGCATGGCCTGGTCGGCGTTTAAAACAATGTTCTGGATCACCTGTGTGATCTGGCCCTCGTCGGCCTCCACTTGCCAGAGAGCGTCTTCAGCAACGACTCGGTAATCGGAACGTGATCCGCTCAGGGCGAACTTTGCGGCATTCTCTATCAACGGTCGAACATTCGTCGGTTTAATCACCGGCTTGCCGCCCTTCGCGAAGGTCAAAAGCTGCGAAGTCAGATTCACGGACTGGTGCAGGGCTTTTTCCGCCTGTTCCAGCATGACAAGCGATTTCTCTTTCTGGTCGTAGGTCAGTTTCGCCATGGATATGTAGCCAAAAACACCCTGCAAGAGATTGTTGAAGTCATGGGCAATGCCGCCTGCGAGGGTGCCGATGGACTCGAGCTTCTGGGTTTTGAGACGCTCCAGCTCAAGGAGATGTTGATCCGTGATGTCCCATACGATACCATTGACTCTTAAGGGCTGCCCCTTGTCGTCGTGGATCAGCCTGCCGCGGGCTGACATAAAATGAACGCTTCCATCAGGCCAGACAACGCGATATGACCCCGGCTCATAAAGTGTATCCTGCTCAATGGCCCTCGTTATTGCGGCCTTTATCTTTTCGCGATCTTCAGGATGTACGACCCGAAAGAATTCCTCCGGTGTCCCGGTGAACGTGGCCGGATCTATCCCAAACAGCTGGCAGGTCAGGTCGTCGAAATAGCGCCTGTTCTCCTTGAGCTCAAAGCGCCATACACCCATATGTGCAGACCGCAGTGCAAGGTCTAACCGTGCCTGGTTCTCCTGCAGCACAGCTTCCGCCTGTTTGCGCTCGGTGATGTCAGTATGTGTTCCGATCATGCGGAGGGGATTACCATCCGTATCACGCTCCATGATTTTGCCGAGAGACAGGATCCATTTCCAGTTTCCATCTTTTGTCTTCTGTCTGAACTCGACCTTATATTCCGGTAATTCACCCTTAACATAAGCTCGGTATACAGCAGCAACGGACTCCCTGTCATCAGGATGCAGTCTCTCTATCCATTTTGCATTGGTCTCATGAAATTCAACGGGGTCATAGCCAAGCATAAGGGCATATTCCGAGGTTACAATAGCTTCGCCTGTTCTTAAGTCCAAATCATAAATCCCCTGCTCCGCCGCTTGCAACGCCAGGCTCAAGCGCTCTTCGGATATCCGCAATGCCCTTTCCGCCAGCTTGAGCTCGGTGATGTCACGGGTTATATTGACGATGTGCTGAATGTTATTGATCTCGATGATCGCCGCAGACATTATTCCGTCAATGACTCGCCCGTCCTTTGTACGGAAGCGTGCCTCCAGGTTCTTAACCTCTCCCAGCTTCCTCAGCCCTTCCAGTAATTTCTGACGATCATTCGGATCGGCCCAAATGTTTAGCTCAAGCGAGGTTTTACCGATAACCTCGGCCGCAGTGTAGCCGGACATCCTGGTGAAACCGTCATTCACTGAGACGTACATTCCGTCCTGGAGTCGATTAAAGTTAATCGAATCAGGGCTGGTCAAGAATGCCTTCCGAAATTTTTCCTCGCTTATCCGTAGCTCGTTCTCCATCTGCCTGCGTTCGGTGATGTTCTGGGCTGTGCCGCGAAGACCATATATGTTTCCATTCGTGTCGCGCTTGGCTTCGCCCCGTGCGACGATCCATCGTGTGGTAGGAGTCGGGTGGGCCAGTTCAAGGTCGACCTCATAGGGCTCGCCGGTTTCCATGGCCCGCTTTACCACAGCGTCGAGCCGTCCGGCGCTCTCCGGGGTATAGGCCTTGAGATGCTCCTCGTAGTTCGGCGTCGGATTCTGCGGATCGAGGCCGTAGATACGGTAATACTCGTCCGACCACCAGATGGTGTTCTTGACCGCGTCCCAGTCCCAACTGCCGATATGCGCCAGACGCTGCGATTTATTCAATTCCGATTCTTGATTACGCAGCGCATCCTCCGACTGCTTGCGCTCGGTAATGTCATGGGCTACATAGACCGTCCCTACCGGAACGTTACGATGATCCGTCACCTGGGACGCGGATACGATGACGTCGGATTGTTTCCCGTACCTGCCGGGCCAGACCATCTCCCTGTCGAGGGAACGCTCCCCTGCCTGGACAGCGCTCATTTCTGCAGGAATCGGAAGAATGGACGTCAGGTCCCTGCCGAGAATCTCCGATTTTTGATATCCGAGCATTTCCAACGCTACGCGATTGGCCACCTGGATCCTATCCTCCAGGTCCGTGACGATGACGGCCCCTTGCATGGTCTCCAGAATCTCACCCGCAGCCGTTTCGGGCGTTATGTCCACGAGCTGGTACCGAATGACAACGTAGGTACAGACAACAATAAAAAAGAAAATGGGAATGTATCCAAAGGGATAGACCGGAACGCCGAGCGCGGGCAGAAAATCGACAGCCCCCAGGTAACCGCCGCTGAAGGCAAAGAACAAGCCTTTGTTCCTTTTCCTGTTCCTCTCATTGGTACTGCCCTGATACTGACGCCAGTAGAGAAATAGTATGTAGGCCATGATACCGAAGAAAAAAATAAGAAAAGCAAAACCGAGCAGTCCGTAGTGGGGGTAGTTGCCCCAGGAGAAGCGTTCGGTAGTGCGGATAAACTGATCAGAGAGGAAAATGCCGAGGCAAAAGAGAAATGACAGGCCGATACTGGCCGCAATGAAAAGGCTGTACCGATGGTACAAGTCGAAGAGCACCAGCGTTAACAGAAGGGCACTGCTGGGGATAAAGACAACACCCAGGTGTGATATCCTGATCCAGAAAAGTGACACGCTGGCGTCTGTGCTCGAATAATTAAAACCGAAGGATACCAGGAATAGACCGACGCTCAGGCACAGGAAGAGGAACGAAGCGCCGACGCCGGACCCGCGCTCCCGGAAGAGAACAAAGAATCCGAGGCAGGCGATTGCGATACCGGCGACCAGCACGGGGATCGCATAGCCGTTCAGCACGTAGTTGATTGGATCTGCCAGTTGAAGGATCACGATTATCCCGCCCCGTTGCAGAACGTTGTGGAGAAAATAATTATTGCTTTCCCAGCCCTTATTGTCTGAACGGAACCATCAGGCTCATATACGACAACCCTTTGTTAGTGGATTTCGCACGAAAGATGCCCCCAGATTATTGTAAGGATAAACATCATTATTCCAGACAATTCCGAAAAATGATAATATCTATAATGATTATAAACTGATTTAGGGAGATGTCAACTGACTCTGAATTGACATTTTATAGGATGAAGCTAACATGTACCGAGTGTAAATTTAATGGCTGCTAAGAATGGAACCTTCAAAACTTCAGGAAGGATTATGCCCAGTCTGGCGCTGGACCTGCAATGCAGTTCCAGACACGAATGCGCTCCGAGGAAGCAGCAGCGGCCAACTTACCGTCCGCAGTGATTAGCACCGCAGCCGAGTTCGGACCGAGAGCAGAGTATCGACCGCGAAGAATAGTAACTGACTGGAGTGAGTCTGATAGTCGAGAGCGTGTTTTTTCGCCATCTGCTCCACTGAAGCATGGACAGATGGATTCATGAGGCCGGTGTCATCAATCTCAATACGCCCGCCCCAAGCAGCAATGACAAGACGCCGCATTGCCGCAAAGTATTCATCCATGTTAATGAGATCTCGGCTCCACTTACCTGATTACAGTGCACCCCCAAAAGCATCTCCTGTCTCTGAAGGCGACAAGCAACGCCGGAACACTCGACCGCGACTAAATAACTAAAAATCAAACCCCGCCGAGAAATAGACCGCGTACCGGTGCTGCTCCCCTTCGCCGAAATCGAGCCGGACCGGGCCGATGATCGTGTCCGCATACAGGCCGATCCCGCCCCCGCTCCTGAGGTCCCTGACCGACATCCCATCCCTCGTGTTCCAGACGTTCCCGGCCCCATAGGAGAAGTTGATGTACACTGCCTTGACCAGGCTCAGCTGGTAATCGATGAGCTTGAACCGGTAGGCCGCTGACAATGCGAGGAGATCGTTCCCCGTGAACTCGCGCCGCTGGTAACCCAGAAGCGGAGTGCTGATGAGATAGTCCGCTCCGCCGATGCCGTACTGCTCCTCATAGGGAATGACGCCGCTTCCCAGTCCTCCCGAAGCCTCGAGGATGATGGTGTGGCGGTCGCCCAAGGGAATGCTCTGCTGCGCCGAGAGGGCCGTCTTGGTGTACTTGACGTTCCCGCCGTAGGCCGGGGCGGCAGTTTCATAGGAAGCCTTGAGAAGCAGGCCCCGGTGGGCAAAGGTGCTGCTGTCCCGCGTGTCCACGGTGGACAGGAAGGCCAGGCTCCCGATGCGCGCGATCTCGGAAAGCGGCGCGAGCCCCAGGACATCCGCACTCGTGTCCGAGGTGAACCGGTAGCGCAGATAGGTGTCGCCGAACCGGAACCACTGGTATCCGAAGGACACTTCGGCGCCCTTGCGCGTGATGTCCAGTTCCCGGACCTTGTGCTTGTCCTGGTACAGGAAGTACGTGCGGTCCCGGTAGAATACGTCGACCGTATGAAGGAAGTTCATCCGGAGCACGAGGGGCGAGGTGTAGCCGAAGGTGAGGTCCGTATAGTTCCCGTAGCGGGTGTTCAGGAACACCCGGATGCCCCTGCCGTACACGTTGTCCACCAGGAGGTCCGTCAGCCCCGTGAAATGGTCTTCCAGGTCGTAGCGGAGGCCGAGGCGGATCCGGTTCGACGGTTTTTCCCTGATCTTGAGCGTGAGGTCAAGCCCGCCCTGGGCGCTCTTCTGCATGTCCACGCCGATGGATTCGAAATAATCCAGCGCGTACAGGTGCTGGATGTCGTAGGCCGCGATGTCGAAGTTGAGCGGGGCGCCCGCCCGGGTCATGGTCTCCCGCCGGATGAGGTACCTGCTGGTCGTGGTATCGCCCGTGATCGTGATCGAATCGAGCCTGCCTTCATACAGTTCGATCGCGAGCGTCCCGTCCGTCTTCACCTCCGTGCGCTGAACCCGTGCGAGAAGATAACCCCGGCTCCGGCACGATGCCACGATCCGGTCCAGCTCCTCTTCGACGCGCGTCGTGACGAGGGGCCTGCCGACCTGCCAAGTGAGGGTGGAAAGGATCGCCTCCTTCGACAGGATGGTGTTCCCCGAGACGGTGACTGCCGTGATGACCGGGTTCTCGGTCACGGTCAGCACGGCCCGGTGGCCCGCTCCCTCTTTTTCCAGGGAGAGCACGACGTCCGAAAAGTAGCCCAGCTGGTAGACCTCGTTCAGCGCTCTCCGGATATCAACGGCGGTTGCTTCCCGGGGTGAGAGCACCTGCTTCAGCGCGAACCGCAGGGTCGGATCGGATACGGTCCTGTTGCCCCGGATTGTCAGGGTGGTGATCAGGAACCGTTCGGAGGCCATTGGCGCTCCCTTCTGCCGGCTCATGAGTTCCCGGATGCGGGGCATCGCTGCGCGCGCAGCGTCTTCGCCCTTGCGGATGATCCCCTCCATCAGCGGAAAATCGGTGAAGGAATAGTCCGACGTGTCAGGCGTGATCACCACATCTGCGAGCCGTGCTTGGCGCCCCGATTCCTTCCGGACCTGGAGCGAGATGGACTGGCTCATGATCTCGACCATGGACGAGAGCCGCTCCTTTTTCTCGAGCTTTGCCGAGGCGTCCACGGCGACCACGACGTCCACACCCAGGGAGCGGACGACCTCGACAGGCAGATTGTTCACCAGCCCGCCGTCCACGAGCAGATGTCCCTGCACCTCCACGGGCTGGAACACGAGGGGGATCGCCGTGCTGGCCCGGATGGCGTCATGGAGCAGGCCGTGGTCCAGGACGACCGCGTCGCCGGTCTCTATGTCCGTCGCGATGGCGCGGAAGGGCACCCGCAGCCGGTTGAAATCGAGGTCCGCTTCAAAGGAGGCTGCGAGCGTCTTGGAGACCAGGAGGTTCGTCAGCTTCTGTCCCGCCGTCAGCCCCGCGGGCGGCATGAAGCGGCCCTTCTGAAAGGTGAACTCCAGGAGGTGGCGGCTTTCGGCCTCCTTCTGCTCCTGCGTCAGGAACGCCCGGGCCGGCTTGTCATTAAAGATGTCGTTCCAGTCGCTGCCGAGGAATATCCGTTCGATCTCGTCGGGCTGGTAGCCCGCTGCATAGAGGCCGCCCACGCCAGCGCCCATGCTCGTGCCCGCGATCGCCGCAATGGGAATGCCCTCCTGCTGCAGTACCTTCAGCACACCGATCGACGCGGCGGCCTTTGCCCCGCCGCCGGCCAGAGCCAGGCCCAGTTTCGGGACACTGTCCGCGGCAGGCGGAACGGCGATCTTGAGGCCGCCATGCACGGTCTGATAGGAGGGGGTGAACAAAAGAGGAGCCTGCTGAGCAAGGGACGATGAAGGGGAAAAAAGGAGACAGAACAGGATCGCGGGAATGGCGCGTGATACCATGGTGATACTATAACATAGAACCGGGATGCCCTTCACGCGATTCTGAATGCCGGTTCATCCTGAAGAAATGTCAAGGAGAGCATATTATAGTCAAGATCATTTTGCCATAGAGGACACCGAGTCCCAGAGAAATGCTGTGATAAAGGCTGTTCAGCTTTCCTCGGCGTCCTCGGGGGCGCAAAGAATTTAATGCTCTTGTCAGTAAGCGACTTCGATCAGGTATTTAATTTTTTGGAGTTGCAGGGGTGTGCTCTTTGTGCTATTCTTTCACCCGGAATTGAAAGGCCCCGCTCCAAGGCTGCCTCAAATTCAGCGAAGGAGACAACCCTACCCCTATGGCGCTATTCCCCAAATCGATCGATTTCTTCGAGCAGTTCGACCGGGCGCTCGAAAATCTGTCACGGACAACGAACCTCCTCGTGGACACCTTCAACAACTTCGAGCACTTCGAGAAGAAGGCAAAGGCCATCTACGAGTTCGAGCAGGAAGGCGACATGCTGACCCACGATATCATGAAGGACCTGAACAAGACCTTCCTGACGCCGATCGACCGTGAGGACATCCACGCCCTGGCTTCGCGCATCGACGATGTGGTCGACCTCATCTGGGCGGCCGTGGACCGCATGGTCGTCTACAAGATCGAAAAACCCACGCCCGAGGTGATCTCCATCGCCGAAGACCTCCAGATGACGGCGGATGTCCTCAAAAAGGCGCTCCGGGAGCTGCGGTCCAAGCAGTACTCTCATGTGCAGGAGCACTGCATCGAGGTGAACCGGCTCGAGAACCGCATCGACCGGAAATACCGTGACGCCCTGGGCAAGCTTCTGAACGACAACAACGACCCCATTTACATCATCAAGTGGAAGGATATCTATCAGCTCTTCGAGGACGCCTCGGACCGGGCCGAGGACATCGCCAATATCCTCGAAGGCATCGTCCTGAAACATGCATGAGATCCTGATCCTCATCATCATTCTCGCGGTCGTCTTCGACGTTGCGAACGGGTGGCACGACTGCGCGAATGCCATCGCGACCGTCGTGTCGACCAAGGTCCTGTCGCCCACGTCGGCGGTGGTTCTCGCCGCGGGCATGAACATTCTCGGCGCCTTCCTGTCGACGGCCGTCGCGAAGACCGTGGGCACGGGCATCGTCGATCCCAAGGCCGTCACCGACATGGTCATCGTCTCGGCCCTGCTCTCGGCGATCCTCTGGAACATCATGACCATCCTGGTGGGACTGCCCGTCAGCTCCTCGCACGCGCTCTTCGGCGGGATCGCCGGCGCGGCAATGGCCTACGGGGGTACGGGCATCCTGAACGTCGACGGCATCATCAAGATCCTGACATCGCTCCTCATTTCTCCGGTCTTCGGCATCGTCTTCGGCTACCTGTTCATGAAGCTGATCCTGCGTCTCTTCGGCCGGCTCTCTCCGGGCGCCGTCAGCAAGTACTTCGGCAGGCTCCAGATCATATCGTCGTCCTTCATGGCCTTCGGGCACGGGTCCAACGATGCGCAGAAGGCCATGGGCATCATCACCATGGCCCTGGTGAGCGGCGGCGTGCTGAAGAGCGTCGATGTGCCGAAATGGGTCATCCTCATCTGCGCCGTAGCCATGGGCTTCGGCACGCTCTTTGGGGGATGGAAGATCATCAAGACGCTCGGCCACAAGATGCTGAAGCTCGAACCCATTCACGGCTTCGCAGCGGAAACAGCGTCGACGGGCATCATCATCGCGGCAAGCCACTGGGGCCTGCCGGTCAGCACGACGCACGTCGTGTCCACGGCCATCCTTGGAGTCGGCGCCACCAAGCGGCTCTCCGCGGTCCGTTGGGGCATCGCCGGCAAGATCGTGCTCGCCTGGGTGCTGACCCTTCCGGTCTGCATCGTAATGGCATGGGGCATCCAGACGCTTCTCGTTCGTTATCATCTCGGGTAGCGTCCTTCCCCGGAGCACTCGTTACCGACAAAAAAGGATTCCCGCTCTGACAACGCGGGAACCCGCTTTGGACTGGTACGACGTATCCGCCACTCTCACCAAGGCATCACCCTCGAGATCCTTCTCGTGTCCACTCCCCGGTAGTTCCCCGCCCTGAGCAGTTCTATGAAGTTCTCATAGGTCACCGCGTGGTCAAACTCGGTATAGCAGGAACCGACCTCCCGCGGATCGTGGGCATCGGACCCGCCGGTGTAGGGCAGCTTCAACGCGGCAGCCGTCTCGATGGCCCTCACGTTGTAGGCATGCATGTTCGCGCCGTTGCATCCTTCGAGGCCGCAGATCCCGGGCACACTCCGGACCAGTTCGCCGAGGCTCGTGCCAGGACGGTAGGGATGGGAAGGGATCACCACGCCGCCCGCCTTGTTGACGGAGGCGACCAGCTCGGAGACGGGTGCGTGTTTCATTGCCATCCGGTCCGTATCAACGCCGAACACGAGGCAGTGGCCCTCGGCAGCGGAAAACTCGACGCCCCGGAAGATACTGATGCTGCTGCCGAACTTTTCCTTCAGCGCCTCAACCGGCTCGGAGACTCCGTACCAGTAGTGCTCAGTGAACGCGATCCCGTGGAGCCCACGCTCGATGGCGCGGAGGATAGATTCCTCGGGGTCGGCGTCATTATCCGTGCTGTATAAAGAATGAACGTGAAGGTCGATCTTGTATTTCATGGAATTATGCCCCGCAAGCGAATGCAAAGACTCATGGACTTAAATGTAAGAATCCCAGGCTCCGACACGGGGGCACGGGGGACAAGTGGATCTCCTGCCGGCAGGAGGCGGGGGCTCCCTCTAGGAACGCGACCTCCCTCCTGCACCCAGCATTCACGAGTGCAATAGCGCGAGTGCAGGGCGCGGACTACGACGCATAATCCCGGCAGAGCCGGGGATTGCAAGTCGTGGGATTCAATGGTTGGTCTCCGGTGCATACCATCGTCAACTACCTTCGATCACAATAAATCATGTATAATCGGCAGGTTCCAGCCTGCTTGCCAGGCAGCACGTATCACGCGTCAGGCATAGAGAAAGCAGTATTTTGTGTGCCTTGAAGCATGATCCACAATATATTGTATGGCCATTGAAAGAGAAAATTTATTATAAAAAACCATACTTTTTATGTTGATTTTATGCGGCTTTCGTGCTACTTAGATAATATAAATGCGTAAAACCGGCTCGATCAGCTTAATCTTGCCCGCCTCATCGTGGATAGCGTTACACTCTTGATCATACGAATAATGTTGCGCCAGCTTTCTCGGTCGCACTTTGAGTAAAGTTTTTTTAACCGAAGCCAACCTGGGATCAGGCAGAACGGCATTCACTGCATTGTCTGCGGCTATTCTTTGTCGGGAGGGCGCATATGCGTGAGATCGGTCGGCTTTTAAAAGACGGACGGCAGGCGCTTGGCCTCGAGATCGGCGATGTCGCCCGACAGACCTGCATAAGCTCTCATTACATCAGGGCCCTTGAGGATGGGAAGTTCCAGATCATCCCCAGGGTGTTCGACAAGGGATACCTGAAGATCTACGCGAATTTCCTCCATATCGATATAAAACCGCTCATGGCGCTGTACGAGCAAAAAAAGAACCAGGCAGCACCCCCACCCCCGGTCGCTGCGTCAAAGACAGCGTAGAGCATGGAGAACCAGCAAGCCTCACGGGAGAGTCCATCATTCCCGTAGCGTACGTCCCTTCCCGTAAATCCTTCCCCGACAGCGCACTTCAGCACGTACCAGCGAGCGTTATGCGTTGAGCATCGCGTCAAGCACTGCCTGAAGACTGGCGACATCATAGGGCTTCTTGAGAAACGCGCTGAATCCTTGCCTCCCATCGCTCAGGGCAATAGCATCGTCAGAGTATCCGCTGGAGATGATCGCCTTCACCAGGGGATCGATCTCGCATAGTTTCCCGCGGAAGCGAGCCTCGAGATTTTTTACCGCACCGTGTTCCCGAAGGCCCTCGACCAGCCTTTTCCTGTCATCGGGGTCGACCCATATGTTCAGCGCAAGGGATGTCTTGCCGACGGCCTCTTCCTCGGTATACTCCAGGATGCGGGTGAATCCCTCGTTGACCGAGACGTATTCGCCGTCCTTGAGGCGGTTCATATTGATTGCATCCGGGCTCGTATAGAACACTTTCCGGAACTTTTCTTCGCTGACCCTCAGCGCCTCCTCCGCCCGCTTGCGTTCGGTGATGTCGCGAATGACATGCAGAACTTCGTCCTGGTCCAGAAATACAATGCGGTCATCGTAGAATCGCGCTTCGCCGTGCACGTCCAGTTCGTACTCGAGCGTTCGCGGCTTGCCTGACGCGAACACCTGGCCCATAAGCTCGATCGCCCGGCCGGCGATCGGCGCGGGGAGAACATCCTGGATTTTTTCCCCAGGAACACGTGGGGCGGAACGTACAATGTCGAAGCGTCGGAGCAGCGATAGTCCCGTATCGTACCTTCGCGGGCTATGCGAAACAGCAGGTCGGGAAGGGCGTTGATCAGCACGCGATTCTCCGATTCACTTCGTTTCAGCGACTCCTCGGCCCGCTTGCGTTCGGTGATGTCCTGGGTGATGGCCATGACGCGGGGAACGCCGTTCAGGACGATTTTCTTCAGGGAGATGTCGCGCCAATACGTCCGCCCCTCCCGGTCGAGGTCCTTCCATTCGAAGCGCTGCGGGCCTTCCGCAGCGGCCTTGCGGACCCATCGCGCGACATCCCGGAGGGAATAAGGCTCCGGCAGCCAGTAGTCCATCGCCTTCAGCTCTTCGAAGGAGCTCAGACCGTAGTCCTCAACCGCTTTGCGGTTGGCCTCGATGAGTTCCCCGGTCTCACTGTTGTGAATGAGGAACGAGACAGCGGCGTTTTCGAAGAGCGCCCGGAACCGGGCCTCGCTTTCCGTGAGTCCCTTCATCCCTTATACCTTCTGTCCTCCGAGCCCGGGCTTGCCCAGCTTCCGCTCCACCTCTCGGCTCCGGAGCACGGCGCGCTTGACCTTGCCGCTCACGGTCTTGGGCAGTTCGTCCATGAACTCGATCTCGCGCGGATATTTGTAGGGCGCCGTCTTTGTCTTCACGAAGTCCTGGATCTCCCGGGCGAGGGCGTCCGACGCCTTGTACCCCGGCGCGAGCACGATGAACGTCTTGATGATCTCGCCGCGGATCGGGTCCGGGCTCGCGACCACGGCGTTCTCCGCCACTGCCGGGTGCTCCTGGATCACGCTCTCGACCTCGAAGGGGCCGATGCGGTAGCCCGATGCCTTGATGATGTCATCGCCCCTGCCGACGAACGTGAAGTAGCCCTCATCGTCCTTCGTCGCCTTGTCGCCGGTGCTGTACCAGCCGTGCTGGAAGACCTTCGCGTTCTCTTCAGGGTCCTCGAGGTACCCCTCGAAGATGCCCACGGGTCTCTTTTCGTTCACCCGGACACAGATGTATCCGACCTCTCCGGCAGGTAAGGGCCTGAAGTCCTCGTCCAGGATGTCGATGGTCAGGTCCGGCACCGGCCTGCCCATGGAGCCGGGCTTGACCCTGATGAAGGGATAGTTCGCAACGAGCACGGTGCTCTCGGTCTGGCCGTATCCCTCGCGGATGGTCCTCCCCGTTGCCTCCTCCCAGACCTTGATCACCTCGGGATTGAGGGGCTCGCCGGCCGACATGAAATTCCTCACGCCGGTGTAGTCATAGTTCGCGAGGTTCTCCAGGATCAGCATGCGGTAGACCGTGGGCGGTCCGCAAAAGGCCGTCACTCCCCTCGCGGTCAGCAGTTCGAGGGTCAGCTTCCCGTTGAACCTGCCCTCGGCGTTGTGAACGAACAGCGCCGCCCCGATGGCCCACTGGCCGTAGAGCCCCCAGGCCGATTTGGCCCAGCCCGTGTCCGAGACGACCCAGATCAGGTCCTTGTCTGTGAGCCCGTGCCACAGGCCAGCCGTCCGCAGATGGCCCAGCGGGTAGGAGCAGACATGGTGCACCATCTTGGGATATTTGGTCGTTCCCGACGTGAAGTAGATCAGGAAGGAATCAGTCGCCTTCGTCGGCTCTACATCGCTCCGCCTGAGTTCCGGAGACGCGTCCTGCATTTCTGTTTCGAAGTCGTGCCAGCCTTCCGCTCTGCCGTTCAGCAGGACCCGGTGCCGGAGGAACGGCGCGGCGATCTTCCGGGCGGCCTCGTCCACCTTGGCGTAGTTCGCCCGGTTCGTGATCACCACGTTCGCCCTGCCCTTCATGATCCGGTACTCGATGTCCGGGGGAAGCAGGATGACGGGGGCGGGCATGATCACGGCGCCCAGCTTGTGGCAGGCCACGAGAATGAAGTACCATTCAGGCACGCGGCCGAGCATGATGAAGACCCGGTCCCCCTTTCTGACGCCGATGCTCCTGAGCGCGTTCGCCGCCTGGTTCGAGAGCCGCGAGATGTCCCGGAAGGTGAACTCCTTCTGCTCCTTTCCGGAGGCATCGGTCCAGACCAGCGCCCGCTTGTCCGGGTCCTCAGCGTGCCTGTCGATCACGTCGAAGCCGAAGTTGAACTCCTCCGGCACGGTGATCGCGAACAGGGAGCGTGCATGATCGTAGTCACGTGCGACAAAAGAAAACATAGAGTCCCCCCTTGGTAGAATGAACTTTTGCTTCAGAGGCGTTGCTCCGCAGGCCGCTGCCCGCGGCTGCGGTTGCTGATGTTCCGCATGCACTCCCGTCTCAATCCGTCACCTTGTTCGTTTCTCGCAGCCGCAGCGCCATCTCGCGCAGCATCTCCACGACGAACTCGGGGTATTCGTTCATGAGACTGTTGATATTCTCGTTGTTCAGCGTCACGAGTTCCACGTCCTCGAGGGCTATTGCCGTCGCCACGCGAGGCGACGCGAGGAGGAACGAAAGCCCGCCAAAGCTCATGCCCTGCGATACGACGCCGATCTCGCGGTCGCCTTTCCGGATCGACACCTTCCCGTGCAGCACGGAATACATCTCGTTCCCGGCGTCCCCGTCCCGGAAAATGACGCTCCCCTTCTCAAAGCGCAGGAGAGAGCGGCTCACGACGCCGGCGGGGATGTTCTTCCTGCCTTCGATCAGGGACTTGATATGGACCGCATCGTCCCTGCCGAGGCTCGCGGCAATCTCCGCCCCGAACAGGAAGATGGCCAGCGATATGTAGATCCAGATGACGACCACGAAGAGCGACTTGAACGATCCAAAGGCGAACCCGTATCCCGGGTTGAAGGTGAGAAAGAGGTGAAATGCCGGCCGGAGAGCGAACCAGAACAGCGACGCGGCGAGGGCCCCGGCCAGGAGATGGAGGAACCGCGACCGCTTCGAGAAGATGAAGTAAAGGCTCAGAACGACACCGTTGACGGTGACGAAGAACGCGGTCTCCGCGAGGTAGCCCGGCACCAGCCGCAGATGACGGACCCGCTCCAGGAGCGTGAACACAAGGCCGGCCACGCTCACCGCGGCAAGTCCCACGAGGAATACCATGCTGACCGCGGCATCGAACAGTTTTTCCATCAGGAAGGGGCGGGAGGGCTTCTTGCGGAAGACCGTGCCGAGCGATACGCGCAGGTCCGCGACGAGAGGCGTCGTGCTCCAGAAGAGCACCAGGAGGTTCACGAGCCCGATCGTTCCCTTGTGGCTCGCAATGAAGTCCACTTCCCGCAGGATCACCTGGCTGTAGGCGGGAATGAGCTGCGTCATGAGATCGCTCGTCTCCTGCACCGCCCGCGCCGATGAGCCGATGGCGGCGCTGAGCATGAGGGTAAGCAGGAACAGCGCGGGTATGATCGCGAGCATCGCCGAGAATGCGAGCGACGACGCCAGGGTCAGGCCGTTGTTCCTCCCGAACGATGATGCTGCATCAGCAAGAACGACCCAGGTTTTCTTCAGAAGATCATCAGGCGCTGTTCTCATGTCGGACGCAGATCGGCTGCCCCTGCACAACGGTCGGAAATTGCCGCTCAACAGCCGGCGCAAAACAGTGCTGATCATTATAGAGGGTTAGGCCCGAAATAGCAAGGACGAGGCGGGATTGCCGTCTCGTGATATTGACCTTGACGGGGCGCCTGTTCTCATCTATCATTTTTCCTATGATTCGGCGCCGGCCCCGGTGCGGCAGTTCCTTTCTCGGGATCTGCCTGCCGGCCATGGCCCCTAAGCCTCCGCCCGGGACCGGGGAGACCGCCGAAACCAACCCGATGAAAATTATTTCAGCAGCAGGCACGGACAGAGGCAGGATACGGGAAAACAACGAGGACTCGGTGCTCGCCGAGGACGATATCGCGCTCTATGCCGTGGCCGACGGGATCGGAGGACACCGGGGTGGCGAAGTGGCGAGCCGCTTGGCAATTGAGACGCTCAGGATGATCGTCCGGGAAAGCGTCTCCCGCGGCTTCGACCCCGAAACGGCGGAGGCAACCCTGGACACCGCCTTCACGACCGCCAACGCGAGGATCGTTGAAACCGGCTCGCAGGACCCGTCTCTCGCGGGCATGGGAACAACGATGACGGCCCTGCTCATGACCGGGAAGAGGGCCTACGTCGCCCACCTCGGCGACAGCCGCGCCTATTTGCTGCGCGACGGAAGTCTCCGGCAGGTGACCGAGGACCATGCGGTCGTGGCGGAGCAGGTCCGGGCCGGGTTGATCACGCCGGAACAGGCGAGGCGAAGCCCGCTGCGTCACATCATCACTCGGGCGCTTGGGATCCAGCAGGAAGTGCACGTCGACCACCGGACGATCGAGCTCGGACCGGCTGACGTGTTCCTGCTCTGTACCGACGGGCTGACCGAGATGGTCGAGGGCCCGGAGATCGAAAGCATTCTGATCCGGGACAGCCCGGCTGAAGCGGTCGTAAAGTTGATCGCAGCTGCGAACGATTACGGCGGGGCGGACAATATAACCGTTGTGGTGGTCGCCAGGGGCGAGCTGCCGTGAGCAGAGGGAGAGGCGGGAAACCGGGTCGTTAATTCGTTACCTGGTCCCGGATGAAGGCCCTGATGAATTCGCGATCGGCATCGGATATCTCGATGAACTTCATGCCCATGCCGGGCTCTTTGAGCGGCCCGCCGGCCGAGGTGAAGGCATAGAGGACGCACGCCTGCACATTCACCTGCCGGCCCTGCATGAAGAACGTCACGGGAAGCACCGCTTTGAGCGGCCGCGGATGATAGGTCCTGATGAAGAGCCCGTTCTCGGAAAGGGCCGTGACGTAGTCACCACCGGGATCGGGGCTCCCGGCGGCAGCCTGGCCTCCGATGACGGCCTTGAAGCAGGTGTTGAGCCGGATGTAATGCCGGGGTGTCGCCTCGATCGCGTGCTGAACGGTCCGGTAGAGCGTGTTGGGGTCAACGGGCTTGCGGAGATAGGATGCGCAGCCGGCGACCATACAGAGCTCTTCGATCTTCGGGTCCTTCATCTGCGACAGGACGACGACGGGAACGTTCTTCGTACGAGGCGCCTGTTTGATCCTGTTCACGAACTCCATGCCGTTCATAGCAGGGAGCAGCATCTCGGTAACGACGAGCGAGGGCATGGCAATATCCATATACTGACCGGCCTCCTCCGCGGTTCCCGTCGTAAAAACGTTGTACTCGAGGCGCTGCAGCAGCATGCCCGTTTCGTAACGGTCCCGGGGATTACCGTCCACAACGACGAGAAAATTCTTTTTCCGCTCTACGCTGCCGCTTGCAGCTTCCTTACCCGCACCGTCCGCCATGATCTCAAGCCTTCCTTATCAAGTACGTACCGATCCCCAGTCGGGCGGCTTCGTACCGGAGCTTTCCGTGGGAGCGATATCGCGGGTCAGTTGTTCCCTGATGAACTGCCTGATCGATTCCCGGTCTGCGTCGGCAAGGTCGACGAATTTCATCCCCATGCCTGCCTCGAGGTAGGGTCCCGCGCCCTTGGGGAAGCTGTACAGAACGACCGCCCGCGCCCGGATCTCTGCATGCGGCAGGAAGATACGGACCGGCGTCAGCGCGCTTTGTGGCTGCGGATACCGCGTGCTGACATACATGCCGCCTTCCGAGATGGCGATGGCGAGCTCGTCCCGGGACGCGCCGCCCATCGGCGTCCCGTCTCCGACCGTCACCGCAAGCGAGGTCTTGAGCCTGATATGCGCACGAGGAATGGTTTCCGATACGGCCTGGAGCGTCCGGTAGAGCAGGTCAGGATCGACCGGCTTGAGGAGATACGCGGCACAGCCAAGCCGCATGCAGGCATCCTGCGTTTCGCGGTCGCGCTCGCCGGTGAGCATGACCACCGGGATGCTCCGGCGCAGGTGATCGTCCTTGATCCGCTTGAGCAGGTCGCTCCCCCGCATGCCGGGAAGCGCAGTCTCGGTCAGCACGATGGAGGGCAGGTGATCCTCCATCTTCCGGAGCGCATCTTCGGCGCTGCGCGCAGTCTCCACCCGGTACTCGAGACGCTTCAGCAGCATACCGATGGAAAAGAGCAGCGAGGCGCTGCCGTCCACAAGAAGAATCGTTCGGATCTCCCGGTCCATGTTCTAAGCGTTCCTGCCTTTCCCGGTCGGCCGTGGTCGCCGCACCGTTGCTCCCCGCAGCGGCCCACCGGCATCGCCGCAGGCGCTTCTGAAAGATATGAATCCCCCTACAAGATAACATCTCTGCGTTGTTTGTCAAGGCGGAACGGCGTGGCGGAAAAGCCGCCATCAGATCATGACCACGGGGTCGTGGCGTAGTCCTGAAGCGGTCCCGCGCCGCGGAGCATCGGGCGTACAGGGGCAAGGGGAAGAGTAAAGGTGAACGTGCTTCCCGAGCCATGCGCGCTGGTTGCCCAGATGGCTCCGCCATGATGTTCGACGATCTGGCGGGCTATCGAAAGCCCCAGGCCCGTTCCCTCGGTCTGGCTCATGAACTGGTCGCTGGACCGGTGGAACTTGTCGAAGATCAGCTTCAGCTCCCCGGGCGGGATGCCGCTGCCCGTATCGGAAACGGCCACGACAAGCTGTCGTTGCGGTGAGGGTTCAAGACGCCCCTCGACCGTGATCGTCCCGCCTGCGGGTGTAAACTTGACCGCGTTGGAAAGCAGGTTGGTCATGAGCTGGACAAGTCTGTCTACGTCGCCGTGAACCGGCGGCAGCGATTCATCAATGGACATCTTGAGCCGCAGCCCCTTGACCTGCACGAGCGGCAGGACGCCGTCGACCGACTTCTGCAGCACATCCTCAAGCGAAAGTTCTTCATCTCGCCAGTGAACCATCCCGGCCTCGATCCGTGACAGATCGAGGAGGTCGTTGATGAGCCTGCCCAGCCGTTCGCTCTCCTCGTTGATGACCTTCAGGAACTTGTGTTTCCGCTCCAACTCCATGGCGGGCTTCATGAGGATCAACTCGGCATTGGCCTTGATCGAGGTGAGCGGCGTGCGCAGCTCGTGGGACACGATGGACACGAAATCGGACTTGAGCTTGTCCAGGTTCTCCAGCTTCCGGTTCGCCTCCTTCAGCCCTTCTTCCGCCAGCTTACGGTTCGTGATGTCATGTGCGACATAGACGACCCCTATCGGCGTGTCATCCCGGCCGTCGGTCAGGAGCGAGGCCGAGACGTTCACTTCGTGCCGCTGCCCCTCCTGCCCCATCCAGACCATCTCCTGCGACGCGGCCCGTTCCCCGCGGCGGACCCTGTCCCGGAGCCCCGCGTTAACCGGCAGCAGCCCGGCGAGGTCCCTGCCGAGCAGGTCGCCCCTGCCGCGCCCGAGCATCACCTGGGCAGCCCGGTTCACGACGCGGATGCTGCCCTCCAGGTCCGCGACGATGACCGCGCCCTGCATGGTTTCCAGGATCTGCTTCGTGGCCAGTTCAGGCGTGATGTCCACCATGCGGTAGAGCACGATCACCCGTGTGACATAGATCATGTACAGGGCCACCGGCATATACCCGAAGGGGTACAAGGGGATGCCGAACTTGGGGATAAAATCGACGAATGCGGGGTATCCGATGAGTGCGGCGACCAGGAAGCCCCGCTGTCGCAGCCGGATATGCGGCTCCGTGCTGTTCCGGTAAGCGTGGATGAAGAGGATGAGGGAGCCGACGCCGACAGCGATCACATACGCGATGAACAGTATGCCGATGACGCCGTACGCCGGAGCCGGGCCCCAGGAATAGTGGTGCAGCCCCCCGATGAAATGATCCGACGTGATCAGGGCCGTGCAAAACAGCAGGGACAGGGCAACGCTTGCCCTGACGCACCCCCGGAGCTCCCGGCCGCGTCCTGCGATGGTCACGTTCAGGGCAAGCAGTGCAGCCGGGATGAACACGACGCCGATGTCGCCGACAAGAAACCACCACTGCACGAGATCGTCCCGTCGGCTTGCGTAGGCCATGCCGAATGACAGCAGCCAGAGGCTCTCGGTGAGCGTGAAGATCCAGTTCCGTACCGACACGCTTGATCCACGCTCCCGGACGAGGAAGAAGAAACCGAAGAAGAAGATCCCAACACCGACCGTGAGGACGGCAAAGGCGTGGCAAGTGAACTGGTACTGCGATGGCTCGAACACCGGCATCAGAGGTCTCCGGAGGTCCGGCGCGAAAAAGCCGTCGCTGGACATAATAACATATTGTAGCATATTTTTAACAAAAAGTAACAGTCGTGTCGTACTAATTTAGGCAATGGGAGATAGATGGAAACGGGGTGGGAGGGATAAGAACACGGAGATCATCCTCATGGAAGGTCCACCTTCTTTGCTACTGCATCCTGTTCATGCGGTCACGGCATTACATGAAGAAGTATACCAGAAGGGGCCATTACGCAAGGTTTGCACCAGACTGGGAAGTAAACGATTGAATATGCATTGCCCGTTGGGTAGCATGCGGTCTTCAAACTGTCGCTACTGCTTGCAAATGCTTGCCATTGTCGCGAAGGGCTCGAGCGGGTGACAGGTCGTTGCATTGCGGCAGAAGCGGAGGGCTGCGGCTTCCCGACGGCCCCCCGGCCGTTCACGCTTCCGACTTCTGGCCCACGAAATAATCGCTCTTTTCCCTGAACAGGACATTGAAGGTGGTGAGCGATCCGTAAATGCGGGTAATATATTGCTGCAGCTCGACCTTTTCAGTGTCCGTGAGCACCTTGTGGCCGTTGATCTGCGCCTCCATGACGCGCAGGCGGTCGCGGGCCATCACGATCTTATGGAAAAAGGTCTCGATGGGTAAGCTCTTCGCCGCCAGTTTCGGGTCCCCGGGCTTCAGGATCATTTCCCCGCCCTGCCATCGCGTGCCGAGGGCGATCCTCGGAAGCTCTTCGCGGCTGGCCTCGAGGGCAGCCAGCTTCATCATCTCGAAGGTGCTTCTCTCGATCTCGGACAGGGCCTGCAGTTCCTCCTCTGCGGCACGCTCCCGCTTATCAGGCCGTGGAAAATAGACGATGCAGTCCTGCCCGTCCGCCTCCTCGACGCGGCCTATCCCGAATTGTTCATGCCGCACCAGGTCTCCCTGCTTGAAATCTCCCATTGGTTCCTCCTCTCGCAGCCCCGACCGATCAACCTGTTCTCACGAGCACTGCCCGTTGATGCATGCATCAGTATGCACGTCGCGTTCAACTACTGCCCTCCCCATTTCTCAGAGAAGCAGATCTCCTGAAGCGGCTTCCGCGGAGGACCGTCCTTTTTCTCTTCCACCGGGTAGCCCAGCGGGAAGAGCCCCACGATCCTGATCGAAGCGGGGATGCCAAGGAGCGACTTCAACTTGTCCTCGTCATAAACGCCCACAAAGACCGTGCCCAATCCCTGCGCCCGCGCAGCCAGCATCAGGTTCTGGGAAGCGATCCCGGCATCGGTGAGATAATAGTTCTGGCCCCAGAGGACCCCTGACTGGGCCGGATCTGCACAGAGCACGATGACCGCCGGAACCTCGGCAAGCGCCCTCTTCGAGGGGTTCGCCTTGTAGCCCTTGGGCGAGAAGTAGGATTCAACGTAGGAGAGCTCGCTGATCTTTTCCTTCACGGCCTTGTCCTTCACGACGACGAGGCGCCAGCATTGATAGTTGGCCCACGATGGCGCCATGCGCACGGCTTCGAGCACGGCGGCGAGCTTCTCGTCCTCCACAGGCTTGTCAAAAAATTTTCTGACGCTTCTTCGCGTCTTGATGGCTTCGAACAGGTCCATTGTGGTCCTCCTCGCGTATGTCATGATAGCAGCCTTTTTTTATAGCGAGCGTACTATACCTGCGGATTTAGGCAATGCGTTTGCCGGCGGCTTCGATCGTGATCTGATAGCACCAATAAAAAAGGCGGCCAGTGATGTTCTGACAGCCTTATCGGGTCCGATTGTCCCGAGCGTGCGGCCCCTACCTGCCGTAAATGTGCACGACGTCCATTCTCCAAAAGCCCAAGCAACAGCTCCACTTTTCCAGATCGGCATAGTAGATCGTATCGATCCCCTCTTGTTTTGCAACTTCACCTAGTCCATTTTTCCCCAGTCGAACGCTTATGGTCGACATGAATGGGGTCTCCCCCTGAATAATATATCCGCGCGCCTTGGTCAGGCTTTCCCGGACCTCGGTAGGGTTTGGGTTTAAAGTGAGAGGCTCCACCGTATGACTGAACAGCAGAGCATTGGAGCATCCAATCAGGAGCATGCAGACTATCCAGATGAAGGATATGCGGCCGATGGTTTTCATCTCCGGCTCCTTCCTCAATCGCCGTAGACGATCGTAGTTGTTCGGGTATAGATGCCGAACAGGATACCTTCGAATTCCCTATCCATGTGTGTCAGCACGGTTACCCCGCCATTGTTCGCTGCAGCCGCGGCCCCCGCATTTCCCCAGGCTACTAGCCATAGCACGGAGTACATGGATGCCTCTCCCTGCTTATGACCGAGGTCCGTTTTATTGAGCTCAATACTTAAGGGCGTGGTGACATGCGTATAAATGCATCCCGACAGCATCAGAATGGAACAGATGATCACAGCAATAACGACGATCGGTTTCATAACTTCCTCCTCACGTGTGAATACAAACTGTCGATAGGGACGGCTCCTCCTGTTCGCCCATTCAGCGAATACGTGGTATTATACCACGAAGGGGAAACAATAAAACCGCGTTCTTTTCCAGCTTCACCATGCCGTTCGCCGCAAGAAAATGGGTCCGGGACGACTGAACTCCTGCTTCAGTTCGTTTTTTAGCGTGATATACTAACAGCGACGGGGTTCCCCGTACCTGAGAGAAGGAGCAAGCATGTCGGAACCGATCGTACTGCGATGCAAAGCCTGCCGCACGCTCAACCGGGTGCCAGCTGAAAAGCTTTCGTCAAACCCCATCTGCGGCCAGTGCAAAACGCCGCTCGAATTCCCCCGGCATCCGGTCACCGCCACGGCGGCGACGTTCGACCGCGAGATCTTTGACTGGCCGGGATATGTGCTCGTCGAGTTTTGGGCGAAATGGTGCGGCTACTGCCGCATGATCGAGCCGGTCGTGAACGACCTTGCGAGCTGGCGAGCCGGCCGCTTGAAAACGGTCAGGATCGATATTGACCTGGAGCCGGACCTCCAGAGGCGCTTCATGGTCAAGGCAACGCCGACCTTTATCCTGTTCAAGAACGGGACCCAGGTCGCGCGCATGGACGGCGCGCCCAAGGAAAAAATTGAACT
>Ga0335079_10001514_pt1 | contig 26472 bp, 27 predicted proteins | sample Lox_Sample_33_FD_206719 | JGI IMG/M metagenome (GOLD analysis project Ga0335079, IMG submission 206719) | Soil microbial communities from Loxahatchee National Wildlife Refuge, Florida, United States - Lox_Sample_3.3 | ecosystem: Environmental > Terrestrial > Soil > Wetlands | place: USA...
CACCGACTACGACCTCGCCCACGCCCTCAAGATCGACTCCCGCGCGATCAAGGCCGCCCGGGACCTCGCCGCCCGGCAGGCCAGCGGCGAGATCGGCTGGGCACCCCAGCTGCGCGAACTGCTCGCCTACGCCAAGGTCGCCGCCATCCTCGGCGAGAACGCCGCCATCGCCAACCTGGCCGGCATCGCCCCCGAAGAGGACCGCGACGCGGTCGCCGAGGCCGTAGGGACAGCCTTCGGCCGCAAGCCGCCCGCCCCCCTCGCCCTCGGCCGCCAGCTCTAGCCCCCGCCCAGCGCTATCCGGAAAGGACCGCCCGCCATGTCCGCCACCGCCACAGCCCCCGCCGCCCCCGCCTGGCTCGCCGCCCCCGCCGGCGGCTGGAAAACCCTCTCAGCCGCCATGACCGCCGAGGTCCCCGCGATCGCTGGCCGCCCGGTCCCGGTCGCCTGCGCCCCCGGGGCGGGCCTGGGCGCCCCCGCCTGCTACCTGCGCGACATCCCGGTCATCGAGGTCGACGGCGATCTGCTGGAGCCCGACCCCGGCGACTGCGACCCCGCCATCCCCGCCGACCGCGAACGCTACCCGGTCACCTGGGGCGCCCTGGTCCACGAGTGCGCCCACGTCGCCCACACCCAGGTCCGCATTCCCCACGAGCGGCGCGCGAACTGGTGCCAGGCCGCCCGCCAGCTGGAAGAGTCCCGCATCGAGGCCCGCCAGGCCAGCCGCCGCCCCGCCGACCGCCGCTACCTCCGCGCCAGCGCCACCAAGCTCATCCTCGCCGACTTCACCGCCGCCGCCGCCGAGCCCGCCAGCCCCCGCGAGGCCGGCGCCGCCGCCGCCCTCCTGCTGGCCCGCGAGGACGCCGGCATCCTCGAGCCCGCCGAGACCGCCCCGGTCACCGCCAAGGTCGAGGCCGCCATCGGCACCGAGAACCTCGCCCGGCTGCGGGCCACCTGGCGCGAGTTCCACGCCACCGCCGACGACGACCTGCGCACCCGGACCACCCTCGCCCGCCGCTGGTGCCGCATCCTCGGCCTCGACCCCGACGCCGCCCCGCCTGCCCCCCTGATCATCACCATCGGCTCCGAGCTCGCCAAGGCCCTCGCCAGGGCTATTGAGGTCATCGCCGAGGCGGTCGCCGCCGACTTCGCCCCGCCGCCCCCCTTCCCGCCCGACGCCGAAAAGCGCGAGCACGAGAAGGCCGTCCGAGGCAACGCCGAGCGGGCCGCCCGCGAGGTCTTCGGCCGCCGCACCCGCCCCCGGGCGGTCACCGGCACCCGCGACCCCGACCAGGACGAGGCCGCCGCCGCCCGCCGCCTCACCCGCGCGCTGCGCGAGGCCACCGCCGGGGAACGCGCCACCGTCACCGTCACCTCCAAGGTCCCGCCCGGCCGCCTCCGCATGGGCAAGGCCCTCGCCTCCCGGGCGCAGCGCGCCGCCGGGGCGGTCCCGACCGCCGAGCCCTTCACCCGCACCCGCAGCCGCCGGGTCCCCGCCCCGCCATTGCGGGTCGGGATCGCCTGCGACATCTCCGGCTCCATGGGCGCCTTCGCCGGCCCGGTCGCCTCGGCCGCCTGGATCCTCGCCCGCGCCGCCGGGCACCTGCCCTCGGCCCTCACCGCGAGCGTGCTGTTCGGCAAGGGCGTCTACGCCCTCACCCACCCCGGCGAGAGGGCCGCCCAGGTCACCGACTTCACCGCCACCGCCAGCACCGAAAGCGCCTGCCGCGCGATCGACGCCCTCGACGGCGCCCTCGGCCTCGCCAGCCCCGGCACCGCCCGCCTGCTGGTCATCGTCTCCGACGCCATGTTCGTAGCCCCCGGCGAGCCCGCCGGGGTCCAGCAGCGCATCACCCGCCTGCACCGCGCCGGCTGCGGCGTCATCATCCTCACCCCCAAGGGCTACGCCGCCATCTGCAAGTACACCGACTGCCAGGTCACCGAGGCCGCCAGCCCCGCCGACGCCATCGACGCCATCGCCCGCGCCGCCACCCGCGCCCTCATCGCCTGACCCCGCCGCCGGGAGGGCGCAGCCGCCCCTCCCGGCACCCGGAATGAAAAAGGAGAAGACCGTGAACGACGACCGCATCACCTACGCCCAGCTCAGCCGCCTCACCGGCACCCGTGACAAGCGCACCGCCCACGCCGTCGAGAACGCCGTACGCGGAGTCAACGCCACCGAGCACGCCATCCGCCAGGCCGCCGCGATGATCCGCTCGAAGCTGGCCGAGACCGTGCAGCGCCTCGACCTCGGCCTGAGCCTGAACGACCTCGGCGAGCTCCAGCGCATGCCCGCCGACCTCGACCGGGCCGTCACCCTCCGCCAGCACCACTGGCAGGTCCTCGGCGCCCTGCTCACCGAAGCCGAGCTGGCCTGCCTGCAGCCCGCCGCGCCGCCCCCCTGACCGGCGGAACAGCATCCATCCAGCCCAGGCAGCACCTTGGCCGCCGACATGAGACAGGAGAGACCTCGTGGACCGGGCCAAGATCGTGATCCGCGACATCCACCGCTACGGCGATGACCTCACCGTGGCCGAGGCCATCGCCCAGCTGCGCGGCGGCGGCCCGGTCACCGTCACCGCGACCGACCCCGCCCCGCCCGGTGCGCGGCGACCCGCGCCAACGGCTTCGACATCACCATCAGCCCGGCCGGCGGCACCTCCCCGCCGGGACAGCCGGAAATCGCCCGGGGACGGCACCGCCTCCTGCGACCCCGCCGGCACCGCCCTGTTCGCCGAGGCGCTCGCGCTGGCCGGCCAGCTCGCCGACCGCACCGCCGCCCCGGCCCCGGCAGATGCAGCAAAAGAAAGGACACACCCTCCGATGAACGAGAACCTGCGGCAGGTCATCCACGATCACATGGCCCAGATCGCCGCCCGCCACGCCGCCGCCCTCTACCCGCACATGGACGGAGACACCGCCGCGCAGCTGTTCGCCCTGCTCGCCGATACCGCCCTGGCCTATCAGATGGAAGCCGAGGCCGAGCTCGCCGACCCCGGCCCCGGCCAGTCCCTGGCCACCGCCTCGGGCCTGTCCGCGAAGGAGACCCTGCTGACCGGGCTCGGTGAGAACCTGGACCTTAAAGACGACAACCCAGGCATGGCCCCCGTCAACGGGTGGCTCGCCTGGCGCGCCGCGAACGGAGAGGAGGACCCCCGGTCATGACCAGCCCCGCCCACTGGCAGCGCGGAGACCGCGTCGCCCTCGTCACCACCGACGACCCCGACACCTGCCTGCGGCCCGGCGACGAAGGCACCGTCATCCGCTGGGACCCCGCCCAGGAGCAACTGCACGTCAGGTGGGACTCCGGCAGCACCCTGAGCATGCTGCCCGGCGAAGGCGACCAGGTCCGCCTCCTGGCCCGGGGCCGCGGGTGAGGACGGCACCGAGCCGGAAGACCCCGGCGAGCCGGACGACAGTGAGCCCGCCCCTGACTGGCGGCAGGACATCTCCGACCCTGAGCAGGCTGCTGTGCGAGCGCTGCCCGACCTGCATCCTGCGTCCCGGCGACCCGATACACCTCGGCCCCGAGCAGACCGCCGCGTTCATCCGGCACGCCCTCGACGCCGGCTCCTACGTCGTGTGCCACGAAACGCTGACTCTGGGATATTCACTTAACCGGAGGAGCCCAGGTCGTGCGTACAGTCCATCGTGGGTGACTCGCTTCCTACCAGCCACAATGCCAGACGAGCGCGACCTTACTCCGCTTAACTGAAGATCCCAGACGCTGACTTATGGTGATTTCCCCGACTACGGGTCGGCGATCTGCCGCGGGTTCTTCGACGCCTACCGGAAATGCGGCAAAAGCAGGAAGCAATCGCGAAAACCTCCCCGCCCGGCAGCAGGCAGAAACGCTACAAGCCCTCGGACCGCTCCTGGAATCCTCGAGAACGTCTGAACCGAAACCCCCAAATTATGCCGTCCGTCACGGCCCGGCGCACCTGTGACCAGGGCCGTCACGGCATCGTCGGCATAACCGGCGGATCGCCATAATCGCGCTGGATGCGACCACGGTGGCCGCGCAGCGCGGCACGCCCCAGACCTCGCCCCTGTTCGAGGAGGCAGGCCTAAGCGCGGCTAACGACGGGTGAACGTGACGTGGCTGACGCCATTGGGGGAGCTCACCGACTCGATGGCGAAGCGCTCCTCCAGGCCCTCCTGGCCGTCCCAGAGGGACTCGCCGCGGCCGAGGAGGATCGGCACGACCACGACGTGCATGTGGTCGATCAGGTCGGCGGCGAGGAACTGGCGGACGGTGGCCGGGCCGCCGCCGATGCGGACGTCGAAGCCACCTGCGGCCTCCTTGGCCGCCGCAAGCGCCTCCGCCGGGCTGGCGTCGATGAAGTGGAAGGTGGTGCCGCCCTTCATCTCGATCGAGGGCCTGACGTGATGGGTGAGCACGAAGACGGGGGTATGGAACGGCGGTTCCTCGCCCCACCAGCCCTTCCACTCCTCGTCGGTCCACGGTCCGCGCTGGGGGCCGAACTTGTTGCGCCCCATGATCTCCACGCCGATGCCCGGCCCCCAGTTGCTCGCGAAGGCGTCGTCGATGCCGGTGCTCCCGCCTTCCTGGCCCGTCATGACGTGAAATGAACGGGTGCCCATGAACGATCGCACCAGCCGCTGGCCGGCATGCCCGAAGGGCGCCTCCTGGCTCTGGTCAGCGCCGGCGCTGAAGCCGTCGAGCGAGACGGAAAAATTGTGAACACGAACAAGTGACATGACGGGTAGACCTCTCTTGTCGGCTGAGTTCATCGGTCCTCATGGTGTGGTCGTAGCCAGGATCGCTTTCTCGACACCTGAGCACCCTCGACACCTGAGCACCTGCGAACGGCTGGCAGCCTGGCCTATGCGACGCATGACACGTCCCGGTCGTCCGATTCGCGCGTGTCGGCAGCAGGCATTCGGACAGTTCTGATATCTGACTGTGCCATTAGACCGGAGCCGCGGCCTGCTGATACTGCAGGCGGGCCGCTGCCTGACCGAGGTCCCGCCCTCGCTCGTCGCCAGGGCGGCAGAACTCGGCCGCGACGCCGGCAAGGCCGCCGCCGCCTGGGTGTTCGACGGAAATACGCCCGGGGAAGCGTACCAGCGGGTGCTGCGCGGCATCGTCGAGGGCGACCCCGCCGTCCTCGACGCGATCGAGCCGCCCGCCATCGGACCCGGGGCCGGGTACGACCAGGACGACCTCGCCCGCGACCTCGGCATCCAGCCCGGCGACCGCGCCCTGCCCCGGGTGTGTCCGCTTACGCCGATGCCTTCACCGACGCCTTCTGGCAGGAAACCGAGCGGGCCGCCCGCGACCACGCCTGCTAGGTGCCAGGCGCGGGCCGCCCGTGAAGACTGATTGAGGCCGTCTAGCCTCCCGGGGGTTCCCGGAAGGCTAGACGGCCTCAATCACGAGACCCGGCGAAAAGGCGGCGCCAGGCAAAGGAAAACCCGCACGGAAAAGAATACGGCAATACAGCGATACCCCGGGGAGATAAACTCGCGAGGTATCCCGGGAAGTTCCCGTTAAAGTCCGCCCGTGAGGCCGCCGGCGTGCCTGAGCTACGCATAGTTCCCGGTGGAGCCAGGTCGGGCGTAGCCCTAGCGTGCGTTAATTCCGCTTGCGCCGGCCGGCGAGCTCATTGTTTCCGGCAGGAGCGGAAAATATCTGTGGAGCGGCTTGACTTCATATCCGGTGCAGAGCGATTGTCGTCCAGAAATAACCAGACGCACGCAAACCCAAACGCCGCCGGAAATGAAATGGAGCCACGAAAATGGCACGCACGAAGACCAGCCCCGGTACCGCCCCCAGCGCCGCGCACACCGCGACGGACCCCACCCCAGCACCCGGTACCGCACCCGCCGCCGACAGCCCGGCAGCGGCCGTTCACGCCGCGCTGGCGGCCAACCCCGCCGGCACCGTCGCCGTCATCGCCGACGCCGCCGGGACCGGCAAGCCCGCCGCCCGCGCCGCCCTGCTCGCGATGGAGGCCGACGGCACCGCCACCCGGGTCAAGGGCACCAAGCCCGGCATCCCGGACACCTGGACCCTCGCCAGGCCGACGCCGGACGGCACCGGCCCGGCAGACCCGGAAGCCGGGCAGCCCGGCCAGCCCGGTGAGGACCCCAGCGGCAGCCCAGACGCTGCCGGCAAGGACGAGACAGCCGACGGCACCGGACAGGGCCGCACCGCCGAGACCGGCGACGACGCCGAGGCCGGCCCCGGGACGGCAGAGCCCGGGCCGCGCGACGACGCCCCCGCCGAGGACGACCACGAGGACGCCGTCCCGGGCGAGCAGGACGACGGCGCCGCCCCGGCGGACGAGGACGCCCCGGCGGACTCCGGCGGCGAGGCCGCCAATGCGCCGGACCCGGCCCTCGTCGCGGACCTGACCGAGCGACTCGGCCAGGTCAAGGCCGCCGCCGACGCCGCCGCTATCGTCTTGACCGGGGGCGGGGACCTGCATGCCGCGCTGGCGGGCCTGGACGAGATCTACGAGCAGGCCGCCCAGGCGCGGCGGTCGCTCAAGGCCGCGGTCGGCGGCCGGAAGGCCCCGGCCGTCCGGCCCGGCGGGCTGCGCGACAAGGTGCTGGCCCACCTGGATGCCCACCCAGGCGGCGAGTTCACCCCGCACGAGATCCACAAGGTGATCGACCACAGCTCCGGGGCGATCGCCAACGCCCTGGAGACCCTGGTCAAGCTCGGCGAAGCCGAGGTGGCCACTGAGAAGCCGCGCCGGTTCCGCCGCGCCGCCCAGCCGGCCGGCGCCGCGCCTGGGGCGGACAACGCCGACAGCGCGCAGGACGGCGGCATGGAACTGGCGGGTGCCGCGTGACAACCCCCGCCAGCAGCCGGGGCGGCAGCACGCCGCCCCGGCCCCCCGCCGCCGCCAAGCCGCAGCAGTGGTTCACGCTGCGGCCCTGGCTGTTCGACATCACCGCCGCGACCGGGCTGCTGCGCGCGGCGCCGCGCCCCGCCCAGCCGCTGCACGTCGAGCCGTGGGCACGCGCCTACGGGCTGCTCCCCGCCCCCGGCGGCCGCCCGCACACGATCCCCCTGATCGGCCCCGGCCCACACCTCGGCCCGCAGTACGCGATGGGCACCGACCTGGACGAGCCGCTGATTGTTGCCCGGCGCTCAAGATCCCCATCTTGGCGGCGTTCACGACGCCGATGAAGAACCGGGCACTTCGGGCGGTGTCGTGGGGAAGGTGCCGGTCCCCGTGGGCAAGGTGCCGGACTCACGGCAGATTTTCGGCGGTGAGGGCTGTCTGCGGGCAGGCGCGGGCCGGGAACGGCGCGGGCGGCTTAGCCGGCCGGGGCCATGGTCAGCAGCTGGCCGCGGGTCAGCACGTTGATCCGCGCCCACCAGCACGTGTGCTCCAGCCTGTGGCGGCGGCCCAGGACCAGCGCCGCGGCCCCCAGGTGCTCCAGCGCGGCACCCAGCTCGCCGGTGCGGGCCCAGGACAGCAGCTCATCATGGCCCGAGGCCAGGACGGCGCGGATGCCCGTGACGCGCAGCTGCACGGCGGACCGGCGGGCCGCGCGGATCCAGCCGCGCACCGTGCCGGCCGGGACGGCCAGGCCGGCGGCGATGGGCCGGTGCCCGTGCCCGCGAGCGGACGCGGCCAGGGCCTGCCCGATCAGCCCGGCTGCGTAGGCGCGGCGCGGCAGCAGCCCGGCGTCCAGCACCACGTGGGTGACGCCGCAGCCGGTGCACAGCGCGCGGTCCGGGCGGATGGTCAGCGGCGTGCCGCCGGTGTCGCGGACGGTGCGCTCGCGGGCGTGCCCCCACAGCCGCAGCGGCTGGCCGCAGCCCGGGCAGCCCAGCATCCGGCGGGCCAGCGCGATCCTGGCCGCCGTCGTGTCGAAGACCTCGATCATCGCCCATCCCGCCAGGATCGGCCCGGCCGTCTCGTCCGCACCAGGGGCAGCTGGTGTTGCAGCCTGCCACCCGGCGGCGGCCCGCGCAACCCGGGACGGCCCGCCCGCCCGGTACCGGCACCTGGCCGACGCCGGGACCCGCCGCCCGCGCGCCAGATTGCAGGTCACTAACACCCCGGATCGTTCATCGGCACGGTGCCGCCGCCAACGAACCCACCCGGCCCGGGGGCACCATCGGCGTGCCCGGTGCCGCTACAGCCGCTCGCCATGGGAATCCTGAGCGCCGCTCAACACTGATCATCGCCAGCGTCACCGCCGACGGCACCGGGCCGCCCTGCCCGCTGCTCATAACGACGGCTGCCACCGCCTGTACAAGGCCGCCCGGCTCGGCCAGGAGCAGATGCCGTCTCTCGTGCTGACCGCCCCCGAGACCCTGGCCATCCGCCGCGACGCGGTCCTCGGCCCGCCCCGGCGGGCCGGCGGAGCGGAGGACCGGCCATGATCACGGTCTCCGCCTGGCACAATGTCGCGCACGACGCGGAGGGCCGGCACACCGCGATGCTGGACGGCTACCAGCCCGGCCATCCCATGGTCCGCGTCTTCGCCTACCAGGCCGGCCCCGGCGGACGGGCCCGGTGGCGATCGCCGAAGAGGCGTTCACCATCTGCAACGGCCACCCCCGCGACGCCGGTGGCGAGGAGCTGTCCCGCCGCTACTACGCACGCGAGCTGCGATCGCTATCGGTCGGCGTCGTTGTCGGCGAAGTCCCGCTCGCGGTCGGCCGCTTCGGCTGGATCCTCGTCCGCGGCGGCCTGAACGAGACCCGCATCGGCGAGCACGGCACCCGCCCCGCTGCCCGCGCCGGCCGCGCCCGGCAAACCCCTGTCCGATTCCCCCGCGAAGGAGCACCGCGATGAGCGTCCTTGAATCCCGTGACTACCAGGCCGCCCGCGACCGGCTCAAGGGCCACCCGATCGTCAGCATGATGGCCGCCGGGGTGGTGACCGTGCCGCTAGCCGAACTGGCCCACCAGGACGGGACGCCCCGCTCCCGCCTCATGCACCAGGCCAACCACGCCTTCGACGACGCCGAGGCCCGCAACAAGGCCAACCCCGCCTACCAGCCGTACCCGCCGGACGCGCACAGGCACCTCGGCCTGATCGCCGAGGCCGTCCTAGCCGAGCGCGCGGCGATGCGCGAGGCGGTCGCCTCCGCTATGGCCGCCCCCGGCACCCACCCGGAGTCCGACGAAGTGACCGCGATCATCGAGCGGCTGCGAGCCGGCGAGTCGGCCCTGCAGATCGCCCGCCAGACTGGTGCCATCGCCGGGCCAGGCCCCGGCCCGCTCCCGTCGCCCGCCCCCGCCGAGAGCGGCGGCGGCGCGGCATCCGGCGAACCTGAGCAAGGAGTCATCTGATTACCGCAGAGAAGACCGCTCCCGCCGGCACGGCGGGAGCGGGCAAGGCATCTGGCGCGGCCGGGACGGGCAACGCGGTCGCCCGCCGCGGTGACCTCGTCGTCATCCACCTGCGCCACCGCGACTGGCAAGACGGCCAGCCCCGCGAGTACGACGATTTCTGGCTCGGGCAGGTCACCAGCGTCACCCGCGCCGGGCTGGTCCGCCTGTACCGGCCGCCTCGCCTGCTGCCAGGCCAGGCCGGGCCATCCCGCCAGCGCGGCGGGCGGCCCGACCTCTTTTTCACGTCGGCGGGCGGGTGAAGCCCACCACGGGCGACAGCCCTCCCTTGGAACCCGGGAGCCCGTAGGTGTCTTCTTCCACGGGGTAGGCGCTGGTGTAGGCGTTGATCATGGTGTGCCTGGCGGGGTTGAGGACGATGCCGACGTGCCCGGGGGCGGCCGGGGTCCCGTCGGCTCCGGCGAAGAAGACCAGGTCGCCCGGCTGGACCTGGCTGGCAGGGATCTGGGTGCCCCAGTCCCACTGGGCCTGGCTGGTGCGCGGGATGGTGATCCCGGCGGCGCGGTAGGCCATCATGGCCAGGCCAGAGCAGTCGAAGGCGTCCGGTCCGGTCGCTCCGTACTGGTAACTCTTTCCGAGCTGGGCTTCGGCGTAGGCGAGGATCTTCCCGGCGGTGCCGGCGGGCAGCGGGCCGAGGTCTTCCTGCTGGCATACGGCGCTGTCGGCGGCGGAGACCGCCTGGGCGCCCCCGGCGGCGTAGCGGGCGGCCTGGTCCAGGACGTCGGTGACGTATGACCCGGAGTGGTTGTAGGCGAAGACCGCCTGCTGGAGGTTGCCGGGCGCGCCGTTCGCGGCCAGGAGGCGGGCGGCGGCGGGGATGGCGTCGTCGGGGTTCATGATGTCGCCGCCGTCGCCGTACAGCGCCCAGGTCGACGGCTCGAACTGCATGGGGCCGAGGGCGCCGGCGCTGGACGGCCCGTCGTTCTGGCCGAAGCCGCTTTCCACATTCCCGATGGCGGCCAGGACGGTCCACGGGACGTTGTACTCGGCGGCGGCTTTCTTGAAGTCGGCGAGGTAGTTCGCGGGGATGGAGGCGGCGGCGCTGCTGGCGGCGGGCTGGGCGGTGCAGGCGGAGGCTTCCTGCCCGGTCACCCCGCCGACCGCGCCGGCGATGACGGCGGTGAGCAGGAGCAGCAGCGCGGCAATGGTGGCGACGGTGACGGTGGCCGAGCCGCGCTCGGCGGCCGGGTGAGGCATCAGGGGCGCCGCCTTCAGGAATTGCCCGCGCCGGCGGGCTCGATGTCCCACACCAGCCAGCCGGTCCCGGTCGGGGTGAGGGTGACGGCCCAGCCGGCCGAGGTCCGGCTGGTGCCGCTGCTGCCCGTGATGACCTGGGCAGCGGTGGCGGTGACGGTGACCGAGCCGGGGGTCAGGTCCCGGATCGCCAGCGCGGTCACGGTCGCGACGGCCACCTGGCGGGCGGCGGCGCGCTGGGCGAGGACGCCGCGGTCGCCCGCGGCCTGGGCGAGGGCGGGCTCCAGCGAGGCGGTGGCCATCGGCTGCAGCGCGGCCAGCCACGCGGCCGGGGTCTGCCGCCAGGACCAGGAGTCCCAGGCGGCGGTGAACCGTCCGGCGAGGCTGGCGGCGGCCTGCAGCCGGGCCGGGGGAAACGGCAGCAGCGAGGCCAGTGCCCCCGCCGCTGCCGCCGTGGGCTGAGGACTGGCCGTAGCGGCGGGGCGCGTGGTCGTGCCACCCGGTGCCGCCGGGCTGGCGGCTGTACGGGGAAGCAGGGAGCAGCCGCCGCAGGCCAGGGCGGCGGCCAGCAGCGCCGCGGGCCGCCTGGCGCGGGCGGAGCGGCTAGTCATCGCTGTCCTGGCCGGGGCGGGCCTCGCCGTTCAGGGCGTTCCAGGCGGGCGGGGCAGGCTCCGGCGGGTGCCAGGCTAGGCCGCCGGGCGGGCCGCCCGGTCCATCGTCGGCCGGGGCGCCGTCGGCCGGTCCGCCGTCGGCCGGTCCGCCGTCGGCCGGGGCGGTGCCGGGCGGGGCGAGCTGGGCGAGCCGGAGCCGCGGGCCGGGGCTGCCGGCGGGCAGCCAGGCCGCCCCAGCCGGGCCTTCGCGGCTGGCGCCGCGAGCGGTGGTCGCGACCGGGACGCCGGGGATCTGCGCGGCCGAGGCGGCGTCACCGATGCCGGGCGGCAGCGGGCCGGCCAGCCGGGCGTGCAGCGCGGCCTCCCGGCTCGGGCTCCGCAGCCAGAACAGCACTGGGGTGGTGATGCCGGTACGGGCAGCGAGGGTGGCGTACCCGGCGATCTTGGCGATGACCCGGCTCAGCGGCTCGGTGCCGGTGTCGTACTCGAGGAAGAAGTCGACGGCGGCGGGCGGCTGGCCGGGGGCCTGCTCGGACCAGCGGCCGTACCCGTCGGGGCGGGCATGGTCGCCCCAGGCGGCGGCACAGCGCCGCTCGCCCCACCAGCACTCCAGCGCCTGCTGGCCGCCGCTGGCGCGGGCGGCGGCGGCCAGCGCGGTGAAGACCCCGTTCGCGCCCGTGTTGTGGGCGAGCCGGGGGGACAGCGCGACCGCCATGGAGCGGTCGCGGCGGTAGCCGAGGTCCGCGACGGTGATGCCGTCCTCGGCGGCTAGCAGCATCGCGCCGGCCTCGTCCAGGATGAAGTGCAGCGGGGAGGATCCGGAGGGGGCCAGGGGGCGGAACCGGTCGACGGCCCGGTACTGGTACAAGGTCGTCATCCGGGCGGTGGCCGCGCGGCTGGTGCCGAACGCGAGCTGGGTGACCTGGCCGGTGGTCAGGACGCGGTGCTCGCAGATCATGCGCAGCAGCCACCGGTCGCGGGCGGTGAGCCGGGCGGCGAGCTCGGCGGCCAGCTGCGCACTGCGGGCCAGCCGCCCGGCGGCGCGGGGGCGGCCGGGCCGGGCGAAGTATGCAGGCATGGGGTGTCCTCCTCGGAGACGAGACGGCAGGGTCAGGTGCGCCGGCGCAGCCGGGGGTCGGCCCCGGCGGCCTTGGGCGGCAGGGTGGTGCCGGCCGTGCCGGGGGTTCCGCTGTGGGCGGCGCGGGCCGCCTTGCGGACGAGCCGCGCTCGGCCCGGGACCGGCGGCGGGAGCGGGCGCGTGCGCAAGGTGAAGGCCGGGGTCTCGGCGCTGCCGGCCACCAGCCGGGCGGCGGCCTGGTAGGCGTCCAGGTGAGACAGGTCGTGGGCGGTCAGCACCGGGGCGGTGTGCCGCTCCAGGTCGCCGGCGTCCTCGGGGGACACGCTGAAGATGACCTGGGAGCGGGCGTTCGCCGAGATGCCCTGGCGCAGGTCCGGGGGAAGCTGGGCGAGGTTCTGGTGCGCCATGGTGACGGCCAGCCGGTAGGCGCGGGCCTCGGCCAGCATGTCTTCCAGCGGATAGGGCAGGTTGAGGAAGTTCTGGCACTCGTCGATGTACAGGCCGGCGTCGGCGCGGGCGGATTCGGGCAGCCGGGCGCGGCGGGCGGCGGCCTGCCAGGTCCGGGCGACGATGAAGGAGCCGACGAGCTGCGCGGTTTCCTCGCCGAGGATGCCCTTGGGCAGCCGGGCCAGGCACAGGCCGCCGTTGTCGAGGATCTGGCCCATGTCGAAGGTGGACGGCCCGGCGGCGATCGCGGCGTGGGCGAACTTGCGGAGCAGGAACGCGCGGAGCTTGTTCATCAGCGGCCCGACGGCCGCCGCCCTTGATGCGGGGGACATCTCCTCGTACCAGCCCCAGAAGTCGCGGAGCACCTGGTCGCGGACCCCGGCGGTAAGGCGGCGGCGGTAGGCGTCGTCGCCGAGCAGCGGGGGGATGTCGGCGAGGGTGACCAGCCCGGACCCTGGGGGTACCGACCCGAGCAGGGTCAGGCACGCGGCGCGGAAGATGTCGTCGGTCCGCGGTCCCCAGAACCCGGCGAAGATCCGCCGGAAGATCCCGGTGACGTTGTCCACGATCATGTCGGTGTCCGTGCCGCTGCCGTCGCCTTGCAGGACGTTCAGGCACGGCGGGGCATGCCGGCCGTCGCCGGGGTCGAACAGCACCACCTTGCCCGCGGACTGTTCGGGGAGGCGGGCGATGACGTCGAGCACGGCGTCGCCCTTGGGGTCGATGAAGACGACCCCGCGGCTGGCTTCGGCGTCGGCGAGGATCTGCCCGGCGATGAGCGTGGTCTTGCCGGTGCCGGTCGGGCCGCAGATCCGCAGGTGGTGCCGCGCGTCGTGGACCGCCAGGCCGACCGGGCGGGGCGCCCCGGCGTCCGAGACGCCCAGCGGGCGGACGCCTGGGCCGGGGACGGGGATGGCGGGCGGCGGCGGGACGGCGCGTGCCCCGGCGCGGGCCAGTCCCGGCAGGGACGGGTCGGCGGGCAGCCGGGCGATCGCGGCGAGTTCCGGCACCGACAGCAGGTCCCCCTTCGCCAGCCGCCGGGAGGCGGTCGCGTCTGCTGGGCGGCGCAGCCGACGGCGGGCCAGCCAGTTCCGCCCGGTGAGCAGCGCGGTGGCGGAGGCGAGGGCGTGGGCCAGGCCGCGTAGCCGGGCCGCCTGCTGCGCGGTGGCTGCTCTCCGCTCCCAGCGGGAGGCGCCGTCGCGGGCCTGCGCCGGGGCGATGGTGGCGACGGCGTAGCGGATGAGGGTTTCCCACTGCGGCCCGGCGAGTTTGGCGGTGGTCTCGCGGATCTCGGCGGCCAGGTCGGGATCGCGGGCGCCGGCCCTGCTCCGGCTGGCGCCGTGCCCGGGGCTGGCCAGGTCCAGCAGCCGGGAGGCGAGCCGCGCGGTCTGCCCGGACCGCTGCCTGCGGGCGGCGCGGCGGGCCTTGCGGAGCCGGGCTCCGGTGACCGGCCGGATGAGCACCTGCAGGACGGCGTGCTCGCCGTCGGCCAGGCCGGCCGCGGCCCCGGCCAGCGCCCGCAGCGGCGTCTCCGGGTCATGGCCCGTCGACAGCGGCAGGATTTCCGGGCGGGCCAGCCGCAGCGTCCCCCCGGCCGTGACGGCCTCGGGCGGCAGCGGGGGGACGGCCGGGGCGGTGATGGTGTGCGCGCCGGGCCAGGCCGCCTCGACCGCACGCTCGATCAGGCCCGGCGGCAGGGTGCCGGGTACCCACAGGCGGATCGTCATCCCGGCGGCGGTGCCGCCGGCCCAGGTGTACTCCCAGCCCAGGTGCGGCTGGCCGTGCCACCAGCGCGCCCAGGCCGGGCGCAGCAGCCCGGTCAGGTGCCCCCACAGCGCCGCCGCGCCGGCCGGGCCGGCCTGCGGCGGGGCCAGGACGGTGACCTGCCGGGCGGCCTCGGCGAACGCGGCGTGCTGGCGGCGGCGCAGCCAGGCCCGGCCCGCGATCACGGCGGTCACCGCGATGGCGAGCAGCGGCCCGGCGGCCGACCCGTAATGCTCCAGGGCGGACAGCAGCAGCCGGGCCATGTGCCCGGTGTAGCCGCCGGGGTTGGTGAGGTACCGGTCGGCCGGGCCGCCGGGCGGATCCGGTGACGGGCCGGGACGGGCGGTGAGAAGGCCAGCTGTCATGGCAGCAGGTCCTCCTGGTCGTCCTCGCCGGCCGCGCCGTCCGCGCTCGGCCAGGCCGGGCCGGCCGCCGTCGGCTGGCTGGCCTGCATCCGGGTGATCTCGGCGGGGTCGCTCGTGCAGAGGAAGTGCTCGGCCGGCGAGGCCAGGGCCTGGAACGACACCCGGGAAGACGGCCCGGCCGCCAGCAGTCCCTCGCCGCGGCGGGCTGACAGCAGCAGCTGCCGCTCCCCGGCTGACAGCCGGAACTCATCCGCGACCTTGCCGATGGCCTGCGGGGCCTGGCGGAGCAGGATCTGGGTGGCGGAGTTGGCGATCACGGCCCGGCCCAGGTCGGTGGACAGCACGTCCTCGGCGTCCTGGGTGACCGCCGCCAGGCCCGCCCACGCCTTGCGGGCGGACTTGGCCAGCCGGAACAGGAACTTGGCGCCCTCGGGGTCGCGTATCAGCAGCCACGCCTCGTCCACGGTGATCAGCCGCCGCCGGCGCTGGGCGGGGTCGGAGACCGCCCGCCAGGTGGTGTCCAGGGCGAGCAGGGTCGCGGCCGGGCGCAGCTCGTCGGGGACGTCGCGGAGCGAGAAGACCACCAGGTGCCCCTCGGGGCGGGTGGTGGTCGGGGCGGAGAACAGGCCGGAGTGGCTGCCCTCGGTGAACGGGACGAGCCGGTCGGCCAGCGCGGTGGCGGCCGGCGTCTTCGCTGCGCGCAGCGCGGTCGCGAGGGCGGGCAGCACAGGGGCGGGCCGCGCCCAGGTGCGGGGGTCGGCGGTGATCCCGGCCTGCTGGTAGGCGGTCATGATCGCCTTGTCCAGCGCCGCCCGCTCGGCCGGGGACGGCTCGCCGCCGCACAGCACCGAGATGACGGTGTGGATGAACAGGGCGCGGCGGGTCAGGGTGTCCGGCCTGGCCCGCCCGGCGGCGGGCAGGTCGAACGGGTTCAGGTGCACGCCCGGCGCGCCGAGGTGGATATAGGCGCCGCCTGTGGCTGCGGACAGGCGGGCGTACTCGTCCTCGGGGTCGATCACCCAGCACTCGGTGCCCTCGTACAGGCCGCGGAGGATCTCCAGCTTGGCCAGGTAGGACTTGCCCGCGCCGGAGGCGGCGAGGGTGACGGAGTTGTGGTTGTCGGCCGCCCACCGGTCCCAGGCGACCAGCCCCGGCCCGGCGGTGTTCACCCCGTACAGCACGCCGGGCAGCGCGTCCGGGGCGGCGGGGTCGCGGGGCAGGTCGGGAGAGGTGAACGGGAAGCTGGCGGCGAGCGCGGCGGTGTCCATGGTGCGGCGCAGCAGCAGCTGGTCGGTCCCGGCCGGCAGCGTCGTGGTCCAGCCCTGCAGTGAGCGGAAGGTGGCCGGGACGGTGACCAGCAGCAAGGAGGCGGCCAGCGCCCGGACCGTCTGGACCTCGGCGGCGAGTTCTTCCTCGGAGCTGGCGTGGACGGTGAGGTACAGGCCGAGCCTGAAGAGCTTGCCCTCGCCCCGGGCCAGCCGGTAGGCCAGGTCGCGGGCGTCGTCGGCGGCGGCCTCGGTGTCCGGGTCGTCCAGCTGCCCGCGGTCGATGCCGGCGCGGCGGCCGGATTCCAGGCGGGCGCGCTGGCGGCGCAGCTGGGCGGCGGCGACCGCGACCGGGATCGGCTCGATGTGCAAGGTGACGTCGACGCGGCCGGGGTAGGACAGCAGCGGTTCCAGCCAGCCGGCGCTGACCTCGGCCGGGTAGCCGGTGACGGCGAGGGTGGCCGACCAGTCGTCCCCGGTACGCACGTGCCGGGCCGCGACCTCGACCGACGGCGGGCCAGGCATGTCCGGTGCGCCCGGCGCGGCGGCGCGGCCGAGCCGGCGGGGGCTCATGCGGGCCTGCCCGCGCTGGTGACCGGGCGGCCGGGCAGGGCCGTCCGCCCGGCCGGCCGGGGCGGAGCGGCGGGGTCGGCGCAGGCGGCGAGCAGGGCGGTGACCTGCCCGCCGTCCAGCACCTGGACCTGCAGGTCGGCGCTGGCCAGCAGCCGGGCGGCCTCGCCGGCCCGCTGGAGGGCGCGCCCGCCGGCGGTGCCGCCGCCGGGTCGGCCGGTCCCGTGGCCGGGCTCGCGGAGGATCAGCAGCGCCTGGCGGGTGAGCACATCCCGCTCGGCGGCCAGGTTCTCCAGGAACCCGGCGTGCTCCAGCGCAGCCTGCTCCAGCGCCGGGTGCGGCAGGCCGGGGGCGGCGTCGCGCAGCGCCGCCACGGCGGCGGACAGGTCGGCCCGCCCGGCCCGGATGAGGATCTGCACCGGGCCGGTGAGCGAGTTCAGCCACCGGCCGTAGGCGGCGGCGAGGGCGTCCTGCTCGTCCGGGCTGCGCAGCGCGAAGTTCACCGTGCTGACTGCCGCGACCGCGGCGGCGCCACTGCCCAGGCCGATCACCCCGTCGGGCGCGATGTGCCGCCACAGCGGCGCGAGCACCGCCGGGGGCGGGAGCTGCGGGGCGGGCGGCGCGGCCCAGCCGGGCGGTGCCGGGATGCCCTCCGGCGCGGTGACCAGGCGGCGCGGGGCGCGCCGCTGCCGCCAGGCGGCGGCCAGCAGCCGGTCCAGCGGCAGCCCGTCCCGCTCCCCGATGACCAGCGCGGTGGCGATCAGGCCGACCGGGGAGGCGAGCGCGGCGAACGCTGGCAGCGGCATCACGTGCCGGGATGCCTGGAAGCCCGCCCAGATGACCACCGCGGCGACCGTGGCGATCGCGGCCTGGCGGGCGGTCAGCCCGGCCAGGACCTTGTCCGGGCGCTCGACATCGGACGGGATGGGCACGGAGCCGGGGACCTCATTGCTCACGGGTTCCTCCTTCTGTTTCCCCGGTTCCTTCGCCCGCCCCCGGCGGGTGCGCCGCCGCGCAGCAGCGGGGCGATCCGGGACAAGACGGCGGCGGTGACGGCGAACCGGGCGGCGCGGCGCAGCGGGGACCGGCCGAACGGGGAAAGGACGGGGCGCGCGACCCAGAACGGGATCCGCATCAGGATGTACAGCAGGCACAAGGTGATCAGGGTCTGCCCCAAGGTGCTGCTGATGTCGCCGGGCAGCCAGCCGGGGGAGAAGAACACCTGCACGGCGGCGGTCATCACCAGGCCCTGGGCGACCTGGATGGCCAGCGCGGCGGTCAGCGCCCGCCACCACCAGCGCGCCGCCCACGCGGTCTGCGGCAGGGCGTAGAGGGCGAGCAGGACCGGGGCGGCGGCGGCCAGCAGCACCACGGCCATCAGCCGGATCACGTAGACCGCCGCGAGCACCAGGGCCAGGACCACCCCGGCCAGGGCGAGCAGGATCAGGAAGATCCCGCCGGAGCTGATCGAGTTGCCCAGCGTGGTCATCAGCGAGGTCGCTGCGCTCTGCGGGTCCACCCCGCCGGCGGTGAACGCGGCGGACAGGCCGTTGGCGAGGTCGACCGCCTTCGACATCACGACCATCGACAGGTTCGCGGTGACGAACCCGATCACGATCCTGGGCGCGATCTCCTTGGCCGAGTAGGAGGTCTGCAGCGTCTCGTGGCTCATCACGATGATCCCGCCGATCAGCACCAGCAGCCCGTAGCAGGCATCGGCGATCCCCAGCCCGGTCGACCACAAGGCCCGCACCGCCGCGATGGAGTCCGGCTGCGGAGTCGACAGGGCGGTCCGGCCGATCAGCGCCAGCAGCGGGTTGACCGCCGACTTGACCAGCCCGGCGAACCAGCTCGTGATCGCGTTGCTGACGTAGCAGCCGAAGTCCAGCAGCCCGCAGCCGCCCGTCCGCGGCAGCGACACCGCCTCGGCCGCCGGCGTCGCGGGCCGGGCCGGTGCCGCCGTCGCGGCCGGGACGATCTCGGCCGCCAGCGTGGCGCGGGCGATCGTGACGGCTGCCGCCGGGCGGGCCGGCGCGGCGGCCGGCGATGAGCGCGCGGCGGCCGCGGCCAGGACGGCGAGGATGGCGAGGACGAGGGCGCCTGCGAGGACGGCGGCGCGGCTGCGGCCCGGCCCGCGGCGAGGCCGGGCCAGGCCGGGGGCGCGGGGCAGCCTCATCCGCCGACCAGGGACTTCAGCACGGTCACGATGACCGGGGCGAGGATCGCCAGGGCGTAGCCGATCGCGGCGGACTTCAGCGCGGTCTTGGCCTTCTCGACCTCGGCGGGGTCGCCGTTGGCCATCAGGTAGCGGACCCCGCCCAGGGTCAGGAACAAGGTGGCCAGGCCAGCCAGGATCCCGACGATCCACAGCGTGGTGTTGTTCAGCACCTGGCTGATCGAGTCCGCCGCCAGCGGAGGCGACGCGGCGAGCGGGACCGCGAACAGGGCATGGCCGCCGGGCGGCCGGGGGACGCGCCGGAGCCAGGCCGGCGGCCGGAAGGTGAGCTTCATGAGCAGGTGCCTCCTGCGGGAACCAGGACTGGTGCGGAGCGCGAGGGCGGCCCGCGCGGCGGGCGCGGGATGACCTCCTTCGGGAGGGGAAATGGGGGCGGCTGTCAGCGCGGCGGCGGCGCCCCGGCCCGGCGGGCCGCCCGCCCCGGAATTGCGTCCGGGGCGGGGAACCCTCGCACCAACAGAAATCGGGATTTCGGTCCCTTTTTTCACCGCGCCTCGCGAATTAGCCCGCGGAAAATCCGCTCCTGATGGCGTCCGTGATGGCTTTCTCGGCCTTTTTCCGCCGGTTGCACAGGGCGGAATGGCTGATCCCGGTCTCGGCGGCGATCTGCGACAGCGGGACCCCTTCGAGCCGGTTCCGGCCGATCAGCACGGCCTGGTCGTGGGTGAGGATTCCCTCGCGCACGGCCGCGGCGAGCACCAGGTCCGGGTGGCCCCAGGGCAGGTCCGGGCCGTCGCGCCACTCGGCGAGATCGCGGCGGCGGCTGGCCCAGCCGGCGTCGCTGTAGGCGTGCTGCTGCCCGGCCCGCCACGCGGCCCAGCACAGCCGGGACGCCAGCGGAACCCGGTCCAGGTCGTCGGGGTCCAGGGCGCGGACGGCCGCGAGGAACCCGGTCAGGACCTCGGCCTGCAGGTCAGCGGGGTCGCCGCGCCAGGCGGCGGCGAGGCTGCCGACGGCGCGGCGCAGGCCGGGCATGGCGATGCCAACCAGGCCGACCGTCCAGGCCGGGTCGCCGGCGCGGGCGCGGCGGACCAGCTCGGCCCACACCTGGTTGCGGGCGCGGGCGCTGGTCGAGGGGTGCAGCAGCAGCACCCGCAGCTCATCCAGCGGCACCGGCCGGTCCGGCAGGCCGGCCGCGACCTTGGAGGCGTGCAGCGCCAGCGGTTGCGGGCCGGCGCACAGCAGCCGGAACGCGGTGTCGGCGGCGTCGAAGGGCTCTGGGGCGGCGGAGTGGTCATCCATGCGGAAGCTCCAGGTGAGCGAGGCGGACGGGAACGAAGCCCCATCCAGCCACCCCCGATCTACCTGGCGTGTACCTGCGATGTACCTCGCGCCGGCCCGCTGCGGGCCCGCGTGTACCTGCCGTGTACCTCGCGTGTACCTGGCATGTACCTGCGCCCGCGCCGCCTCCGGCCCGCCGGGCGTGACCCGCCCCGGCGGCCAGCCCGCCTGCCGTCGCCGGCCAGGTACATCAGGGCGCTGACCTGCGCCGCCCCGGCCAGGTGCATCGCAGGTACATCAGAGGTACACGCCAGGTACAAGGCGTGTGGTAAAGGGCCGCGCCCGCGCCCGCAAAGCCCCGGAGATATTTTTCCGGCAAGATTTCCCGGCAATTCCTGCCGCCCGGATATTTCTGCGGCGGGCGAGTGAAAAAAGGCCCCCGGAACCCGATTTATGTAATGTCAGCGCAGTAAGCGGCGGCACGCGGGACCAGCCGCCATGACACAGCCCTTTCACACAGCCGGGGACGGCCTGCCAGCCGGCCCGGCACCCGGCGCCACGGCGGCCGGGAGCCGCGCGGCCGGCGGGACAGGTCCCGGCGTGCCGCTGACCATCTGGCCCGGCCTGCCCGACCCCGGCGCTGCCCGGGACGGCCTGCCATGCGGCGGCCCGGTCACCGTGGCAGCCGCCCGTCGGGTCATCGACACGTTCTCCGTTCCCGGCGACCTGGTCGCCGCCGCCAGCGGCTGTTCGCCGGCGGTGATCGAGGCCGCGGCAGCCGCGAGCCGGCGGGTCATCGCCCTCGTCCCAGGGCCTGCTCCGGCCCTGCGCCGGCCAGGCGGGTCGGCGGCGCTGCCGCCGCCCGGCGACCCCGCTGCGGGGACCGCCGGGCTGACCGTCGCCGGCTGCCGCGGCCAGGAGCCGGGCGGTGAGTCCGCGGAAGACCCGGGGCCGGTGTTCGCCGCCTGCGAGCGGGTGCTGCGCCCCGGCGGGGTACTGGCGGTCATCGCCGGTCCCGCCGCCCCCGGCGGCACGCTTGCCGGCACCGCCGGGAGCGTCGTCGCCGCCGGCCGCGCCGCCGGCCTGGTCTACGCCCAGCACATCGTCCTGGTCCGCGCCGAGATCGACGGCGACCGCCTCGCCCCCGCCGCCCCCGGCGTCGGCTCTGCCGCGCCCGGCGGCAGCCCGGTGCATGACGACCTTTTCGTGTTCACCAAGCCCGGTGGAGGAACCCGCTCATGACAACCGACCGTCCCGAGTCCTCCCCGCGTCCCCGCCCCGACGGTGCCCCGGAGCTGTGCCTGTCGGTGTGGCCGACCGCCCAGCGCGATGCCCGCGCCCAGCGGCGCGGCCGGTACCTGCCCGAGTCGACCGCGCACCCGGCCAAGATGCTGCCGAGCATTGCCGCCACCGCGATCGCCCGCTACACCGAGCCCGGCGACCTGGTCGCCGACCCGATGTGCGGCATCGGCACCACCCTGGTCGAGGCGGTCCACCTTGGCCGCGACGGCCTGGGCATCGAGTACGAGGAACGGTGGGCCTCGGTCGCCGCCGCCAACGTCGCGCACGCCCGCCGCCAGGGCGCGGCCGGGGCCGCCGAGGTGATCCGCGGCGACGCCCGGCTGCTGCCGGGGCTGCTCCCGCCGGGCACAACGGGCCGGGCCGCCCTCGTCGTCACCTCCCCGCCCTACGGCCCGTCCGTCCACGGCCAGGTCAAGGCCGAGCAGCGCCGCGGCGCGGAGGGAGGGGTCCGCAAGTACGACAACCGCTACGGCCAGGACCCGGCCAACCTCGCCCACCAGGGACTGGACGAGCTGCTCGCCGGGTTCACCGCGATCTTGTCCGGCTGCACGGTGCTGCTGCGGCCCGGCGGGCTGGCCGTGGTCACTGCCCGGCCCTGGCGGCAGCACGGCGAGCTGGTCGACCTGCCCGCCGCCGTCATCACCGTCGGCGCCCGCGCGGGCCTGGTCCCGGTCGCCCGCTGCGTCGCCCTGCTCGCCGGGCTGCGCGGCGGTCGGCTTATCGCCCGGCCGTCGTTCTTCCAGCTCGACAACCTCCGCCGGGCACGGGCTAAGGGTCAACCCTGGCACCTGATCGTGCACGAGGACGTGCTGATCTTCCGCAACCCGGCCTTTCCCGGCGGTTCGACAACCGCCGGCCCGCAGCCTGCGCAGGAGGCACAGCAGCGGCACGCCCCTCCGGCTCCTGCCCGCACCGGGAGCCGGGCCGCGTGAGCACCCGGTCAGTACAGCACGCGGCAGGCACGCCGTCGGCCGGGCCCGGCCCCGGGCAGCCGGGCAGCCCGCAGGCAGCTGCCCGGGCCTGGTGCCGACCAGGGCAGGCGGACTTGACACGGCGCGGCGAGTCGAGGGTGGATGCTGCCGGTCCCGGGCGGAAGGCCAGCCGGATCAGCCGTTCGGCCCGCGATACGGCCATCGTCACCCGGTGCGGCAGGCACGCGCCGACGGCCGCCGCCCGGGACCCCCGCCGTCCCCCGCGCTGCCAGCCCGCCCCGGCGGACGCCCGCAGCCCAGGGTGGCGGCCGTGGTGAGCAGAGCGCTGACCCTCGCCGAGGTCGCCGCCCTGCCCGCCGTCACCGACCTGGTCACCGCCGGCCGGGCGCTGGGCATCGGCCGCACCAAGGCCTACGAGCTCGCCCGAGCCGGGCAGTTCCCCTGCCCCGTCATCCGGGCTGGCAGCAGCTGGCTCGTCCCCACCGCAGGGCTGCTGGCCGCCCTCGGCCTGCCCGTCCCCGGCCTGGGACGGGCCGCGCCGCCCAGCTTGACAGGCCCCGCCGAGCGACGCGTGGATGCCGGACCAGCGGATTTACCCGCCGGGCTGCCACCCCGGCCACGCCCGGCACCACCCCACCACAGGAGAACCTGATGAGCACGGGAACCACGTACAAGCAGTGCAGCTGCCGCGACACCGCCACGAGAAGGCCGCTCGGCCGCCAGTGCCCGAAGCTACGGCGCGGCAACGGCTGGAACCCCGACCATGGCAGCTGGTACTACCAGCTGGAGCTCCCGCCGCGCGCCGACGGCACCCGCCGCCCGCCGCTGCGCAAGGGCGGCTTCGATTCCAAGACCGACGCCGACGCCCAGCTCGACCGGGCCAGGGAACTGCTGGCCATCGCGCCCCCGGACGACCCGGACGCCGCCATCCAGATCGCGGACGCCATCACGGCGGCGATCCGGGTCACCGGAGAGCTGCCCGACCTCGCTCGGGTCCGCAAGGCCGTCGGCGGCGGCCACGACCCCGCCGTCAAGCCGCCCACGGTAGGGGAGTGGCTGGAGGAATGGCTGGCCGCCAAGAAGGGCCTGCGCCCCGGCACGGTGCGCAGCTACGACGGGCACATCCGCCTGTACCTCAAGCCGCACCTCGGCCACATCCCGATCGACCGGCTCCGCGTCACCGACGTCGCGTCCGTCTTCGAGCACATCGAGGAGCTCAACGAGACGATCACCGAGGCCCGCAAGAGCGGCAGCCCCGCCCGGCGGGTGGCGGTCAAGGGCCGCCGGCTGGTCGGCCCAGCCACCTGCCAGCGGATCCGCGCCACCCTCCGGTCGGCGATCGGCACCTACATGCGCCAGCACCCCGGCACGCTCCCCGCCAACGTCGCCTCGCTGGTCGAGCTGCCCCCCGGTGACCGGCCAAAGGCCCTGGTCTGGACGTCCGCGCGGGTCACCGCCTGGCAGGAGGACTTCGACGCCGCGCTTGCCGCCGCCCGCGCGGCCGGCGGCCGGGTCAGCCCCGTCGACATCTGGGTCTCCGCCAAGCGCCCGTCCCCGGTCATGGTCTGGACCCCCGCCCAGACCATGGTCTTCCTCGACGCCGCCCGCAAGCACCGGCTGCACGCGCTGTGGCGGCTGATCGCCACCCGGGGACTGCGCCGGGGCGAGGGCTGCGGGCTGCGCCGCCCCGACACCGACCTGGGCGACGCGGTCACCACCGTCCGCTGGCAGATCACCCAGCTCGGCTGGGACGCCGTCCAGGGCGTCCCCAAGTCCGACGCCGGCGAGCGCACCGTCGCCCTCGATGCCGACACCGTCGCCGACATCGCCGCCTGGCGCGGGGAGCAGGACAAAGAGAAGGAAGCCGCCGGGGATGTCTGGGCCGATTCCGGGTTCGAGTTCACCGACGAGTCCGGAAACGCCCTGCACCCGGCCACCGTCACCGACGCCTTCCACATGATCGCCTACCTCGCCGGGCTGCCGCCCATCCGCCTGCACGACCTGCGCCACGGCGCCGCGACCCTGCTGCTGGCCGCCGGGCACGACATGAAGGTCGTCCAGGAAACCCTGGGCCTGTCGTCCATCACGATCGCCGCCGACACCTACACCTCCGTGCTGCCCCAACTCGCCCGCAAGTCCGCCGAGGACGTCGCCGCCCTCATCCGTCCCGCCGCCCCGGCCCCGCCTGCCAGGCCAGCCCAGGCCGCGAGCCCTGGGCGCAAGCCTCGCGGTAAGGCCGCACCGGCAGGCCGCACGACCAGGAGGGGATCACGATGAGCAGCAGCAACCGCCGGCCCCCCACGCTCCTGGAGTACCTCATCGAGCACGACTTCGCGCCGCAGGCCGAGGGCACGTGGTTCGACCATGACACCGAGGACGGCATCATCAGGGTCGTCCACCAGCCCGGCGAGGAAACCCAGCTGATCTCCCTGAGCCTGGCCGCCGGCTGCCGGTACAAGGCCATGTTCTACGCCGGCACCCCGGACGCCGTGATCATCGCCGCCGCGCGGGCCGCGCTCCGCCTGCCGCCGGATGCCGGGACCCAGCCGCCCCGGGCCGCTCCCATGCGCGGGACGGCCACCCGGGACACGAGGGCGGTGGGGTCCCGCCCGCAGAAAGGCAGGCCGCGATGACCATCGATGAGCTGATCGAGCTGGCCAGCGAGGCCCGTGAGGACCTCGGCGGCGACGCCGAGGTCCGGATCGCCAGCCAGCCTGGCTGGCCCCTCCGCGCAGCGCTCGCCTGCGTCACCATCCCGCACAGCACAGACCCGTCCGACCTGTACGGCGCGGACGAGACCGCTGCCGGGCAGGAGAAAGACGGGACGTTCCTGTGGCTCGCCACCGGCGACCTACCCGGCGGCGAGAACCCGTACGCGCCCAATTGGGCCTGGCGCGACTCATACCTCACCTGAGGCCGGCTGGCAACGGCACCACTCCCCGGGGTGGCGGTTTCACGCGCTGGATGCGTCCAGGACTGTGCCATGGAGGATGTCTCTGTCCCCATGGTGCGCCCGGCGCACAGGCCAGGCCTGGCTGCCATGGTGCATAGTGGAGAGATCTGGGAGCATTTGTCCGGCCAGGGGCGAGGGGTGATCGTGACGCTGCCGTGGATCATCGCCGGGGCGGCCGTCGGCCTGCTCGCCGGGCCGCGGATACGGGCGAGCGTGCTCGCGCGCAGCGCCGGGGCCGGGGAGCCGCTCCGCAGCGCGTGCCCGGCCTGCTCGGCACGAGTGCTGCCTGAGCGGTGGCGATGGCGCTCGCTGCTGCCCGTCACCGGGCGATGCCCCGCCTGCCGGGTCCGGGTTGGCCCGGACCCGCTGGTGGCCGAGGTCGCCGCCGGGCTGGCGCTGGCCGTGGTGGCCGCCCGCGCGACATCGGGATGGGAACTGGCGGCACTGGCCTGGCTGGTTCTGGCCGCTGTCCCGCTTACCCTCATCGACGTGGCCGTGCATCGGCTTCCGGACCCGCTGACCGCCGCTGCCTTCACCGGCACGCTCGCGCTGCTAGCCGTGGCCGCGCTTGCCGGGCACCAGCCCGGCCGCCTCGCCCGCGCCGCCGCCGGCGCTACCATCCTCGCCTGCTTCTACCTCGCCCTGTGGCTCATCAGGCCCGACGGCATGGGCCTGGGTGACGCCAAGCTTGCCGCCAGCATCGGCCTCGCGCTCGGCTGGACAAGCTGGCAGGCACTGCTCACCGGGACCTTCGCGGGATTCACGCTGGCCGCCGTCTACGGCGCCGTGCGAATGGCCACGCACCAGGCAACGCGGACAAGCCAACTGCCGCTTGGGCCGTTCATCCTCCTGGGTGCCCTTGTGGCAGTCGTACTCTTACGCAACTGGAGTCCGTACGACCGCCATAGACAGCTATCCGATGAGTTGGTGCAAGTCGCCGGCAGTTCGCCCGCGCGCTGGTCAACTGGCGGCGGACCGCCCGGAGTCGGCGCATGACCTTGCCTGCCCGCAGAGCCGCGGATTGTCCCCTAATCCAAGGAACTGAGGTCAGGCGAGCTGGCTGGGGCGTGAGACGATCACGACATCGCTAACGGACTCCAATCGGCGAAGTGCGGCTGCCGCAGTGGAATGCTCCTGAACGGATGCGGACGCGTCGTAGATGAAGACGACGATCTCCTTGTAGGC
>Ga0335079_10001516_pt1 | contig 26466 bp, 19 predicted proteins | sample Lox_Sample_33_FD_206719 | JGI IMG/M metagenome (GOLD analysis project Ga0335079, IMG submission 206719) | Soil microbial communities from Loxahatchee National Wildlife Refuge, Florida, United States - Lox_Sample_3.3 | ecosystem: Environmental > Terrestrial > Soil > Wetlands | place: USA...
CAGCCATGACACGGCTCTTAGTCTTCATGAACTATCGGACCTCATGCCTTCGAAGCTGCACATGACCGTACCGAGAAAATTTCGCCGGAACAGCACGATTCCGGAGATCCTGGTGCTTCACCGCGCACACCTCGACCCCGGCGAAGTTCAGGAAATGCACGGGATCCGCGTGACGCGTCCGCTCAGGACCATTGTGGATCTACTGCGCAGCGGACACGTGGACCGGAGCCAACTGAAGCTAGCCGTCGACGAAGCCCTACGTCGTGGCCTCATCGGAAGGAAAGAAATCGATCGCATGCCGGAGGATAAACTGCAACGTTCGCTTCGCGAACTGGCCGGGCAGCCCGCGTGATAGACAAGGCGAAATCCTACGAGACCGCTGGCGCCTTTCGTGCCGCGCTCGAAACTCGGTTGCAGACCCGCGCGCGCGAGCAAGGCACTGACCTGCAGCGCCTGCGCCGGCAAGTGGCGTTCGACCGCTTCCTGGCGCGAATGTTTTCGCAGGGAACTCCCCAGGGAACTTCGCCGGGCCGAACATCGTACATTCGCCTGAAGCGGAGGAGAGGATGGATACGCAAGATCTCGTGAAAGATGGCGGTATGCAGCAGAAAGCACACCAGGCTCAAGGGTGGCAGCCCTTCGTAGTGGCAGGTTGTTCACTCGCGATTATTGCGGCGCTGGTGCTGGGCGTCGGAATCGGCAGCCATCTCGTGCTTCGACACGTCGTCCAGACTTTACCCTTGTGGGTTGCTGTCACACTGGGGTTGAAACGTTCACGTGCCACTGGCTGGGCGGGGCTACCAGTATTCTTGTTCTGGTTAGTCCTGATGACCGTTATCTGGCTTTATCTGCTTGGTGTGTCCAATATGTTGAGCGGGCACTTCACTCACTTGGAAATCGCAATGACGGTCGTAGTGGGAATAGCATCGGCGATCGGGCTTGTGGCGTTCTTTCGAATGAAGTCCTACCTGTCGGGATGGGGCCTAGCTAGCATCTTCATTGTCCTTGCGGCGGTTCAAGTTGTTTGCTTCCGTCTTAGTTTTCTCCCGGTAATTGCACACCGCTGAGGGGGCATTCCCGGCACCATGCTCGACTGCTTGCTGCATCACGGACACATGCTCAAGTTAGGCCCGGGCGTGGTTGGTGCACGAAAACGTTGCCTCCACAGGAGGCGGCGGAGTAGAACAAACTGGTCCCGGAACGCCTACTCCCGTTGGCCGGTTTTGAAGTGATAATCGTCGGCCGCTTTTGCAGTGATCACTGAGGGGTGCGGGGCCTGAGTTCACGGGAGAAGTTCCACAAGCAATGGAGAAGAAATGGAATTCCAACAGCCAGAATTACAAGTAACAAGTAGGCAGTCGTGAGCCAGTTCTCCTCAATGCTCTACGCTCAATGATGAGCGGTAAAGCCTAAAGAAGTACTGGATAAGTCATGAAGATTCTATGAAGATTCCACTGTGCTTCATTCCGAGATCAGGGGAACGGCCCCGACGAGCGCAGCATTGTTTGCTAATTCAGCCGGTCGAATCTGCACTTTTCCCCACGGAGTCCAGGCATATTGATGTACGTAGGTTTCGATATAGGGGAGGATGATATCTGCGCTTTCCATGACGCCGCCGCCGATAACGACGACTTCAGGGTCGTACGCATGAATTAAGGCAACCGTATCCACGGCCCAGATATTGAGGCATCGATCGCGAACCGCCAGCGCTACTTTGTCTCCTAGCGCAGCCGCCTCAAAAAGCTGCTTAAAGCCTACGTGCGGCAGCTTCGAGAGACTGCTCTCGGAGAATCCGGGAGAGTCGAGAACGATTCCAGGCAGGGACCATCCCGAGGCCTCGGCCTCGGCACACCCGATGCCTCCGCAAGTGCAAGGACGACCATTGAACAGAACGGGGATGTGTCCACCCAGGCAGCCCGCCTGCGCATGTTTTCCCCGCAGCAGCTTGCCTTCGATCATGGCCACGCCCCCGATGCCGGTACCCAGCGTCATCATTACGACGTCGCCAAAACTACGAGCCGCACCTGCGTAAGACTCTCCCAAGAGCGCCAGACGAGCATCATTCTCAATCCGGAGTGGAAGGCCGAGGGTGTCGAGCCCCCAAGCGGTGAAGTCTATTTCGGGGGCGTCATCGTATTTCTTGTTGGTCGACACCACTTTGCCGATACGACAGTCGACCAAACCCGGAAACCCCACTGCAATGCCTTGGAAATCCTGAAAGGACAAGAATTGCTGACTCACGATGCGGCGAAAGACCTCGGCGACTCGAGATAGCACGGCGCGGATATTTGCTGTTCCGGCGAGATCAACGCTCTCGTTTACGAGAATGCGATCATTCTCGACCAGGCCACAGTTGGCGTGTGTTCCCCCGATATCGACAGCGAGTGCTTTCACTGGAAGTCTCCCGTTTGTGAACCCCACTCAAGCCAACACGGAGCTTGAGTGAGCCACCTGAACCAACTTCGTGAATCAGCTCAGAACAGTCGCCCCTGCTGCAGCAATTGCATATTTCTTGCCCTGATGGCGCACATTTACGAGACGCGCACTCGCATCAAAGTCCTTCAATTTCGGCTGAGCTTTCAATGGATCAAACAAGCTGAGGTCCGCGCCGAAAATGGTGTCGATGACCAAGTCGGTGAATCCGCCTCCGGCAATGCAACACCAATCATTGATATACGGAGGATCGTTCGGGCACTTGTAGGCGGCTCCATCTTCGAGCGGAAACACTGTCTCCACAAAATGCGCTTGCCCGATCGGCCCTTGATTGCCCGCCTTGGCCAGGTTCTTCACCCATGCCGCAACACGCTCGGGGCGATCGATCTTGTAGAGACCCTTTGCGGTCGCTGGTGGCCACGCCGCATACGCGCCCAGCCAGCTGTGATCCGGACGAATGTTCCAGGTTGCATCGACGTCGTTGGGAGAGAGCGCCCGCATCCAGAATTCACTGTGTAGTTCTTCCCAAAAGAAACGGCTCATCTCCTCTTTTTGGGTGTGGCTCAGGTCGTCGGCCATGTTGTCGAGCACGGCAAGGAAGTCGTAACAGTGACGGACCTCGACGAGAGAGCCGTCCGGCTGCCCACATTTCCACCAGCCTTTTCCGGCGGTGTAGAGTTTCTGGTTGATGCGTTGCGCAAGCTGAGAAGCTTCGCCGCGCAATTGAGACGCGCGCGTAGATTCCCCACGGCGTTCGAGCAAGTTGGCGACGAAGCGCATCGACGAAACGTTGCCGGCATTCATCCCTGCAGTTTCGTGCAAGTACGTGCTCACAACCTCGAGCAGGTTCTCGATCTTGCCATAGTCGCCGAAGCCATGCCCGAGCTTGTCGAGTTCCTTCCAGTAGGTGGCGTGCACAACGAGATGATCGAGCGCAGAGCGTTCCCCAACTTTCTTGTCGAGCCAGGCAAAGTCGCCAGTCACGCGTAAGTAATTTTCGGCACAGCGAACTATCGCCATGTCATTGACGCCATACCATGGCCCAACGGCTTCAGCGCTGACGTAGTCGGTGGCCAGGTGCTGATGCATGTCGTGCACGAGCCAGTTTTCGACCAGACGGCGGAGAGCGTCCGGATCAAGCAAGGCAAGGCTCAACGAGGTTAGGGACGTGTCCCACGGAAAACTCAGTGTGGGAAGAACGTGCCCCCCTAGGGTGATGTAGGTGGTGCCGTATTTGGAATCGGGGGAAGGGCGTCGCGCGAAGATCAAGTTCTTGAAGCCAGCCTGGTAGAGTTCCCAGAGGGATTCGTCATTGGTTTCAAGTTGAGGAAGATATCCGGAGAACTCCGAATTGTCTTCGGTGAACGCCGCCCGGAGCAGGCTGTTGAAGTCCACTTCGTTCTGGTGCATGGCCTGATCGAAGCCGGTTTGAATGCGGTCGTATGCGGCGAGCGCCGCTTCCGGGGTGCCATCCACCGCATTGACATAGTGAAACTCTTTGGTTTCTCCGGGGCCCAGCGTCACATCCGACACAATCATCCGGCCGGATTCGACCCGGCTTGGTTTGGGAGATATTCCCTGAACTGAAACCGCAGCGCTGTGCTGTGCCCGGAAAATGAGGGCGCCGCGTTCCGCATCCCAATGGATGGAGTTGTCCGCCTCGCCGGGAGAATTCACAAACCATGCGGTCGTCTTCTTGCTGACCGCGGCCCGCATGTCAAAGCCGAGAGTCACGCTTCTCGATGAATTGCCGACGTTCTGTACGCGAATAGTCTGTGCCGCGGCTCGCTGCTTCGATGGCATGAAAGTTTCGGTCGTAAATTTCAGGCCATCGACGCGCGCCTCCCGGACGAAGCGATGAGGAAACCATTGATAGGAGATCGTATCCCCACCCGGCGCATAGGAAAGCAACAACCGGCCGTTCAGGAAGAGTTCGCAGGTCAGTAAGAACCCAGGACTCCATTGCATGTCTGGGATCCCGCAACAGGCGAATGGCGGCAGGGATAGCGCCGTCAAACCGGCGACCGATTTAGAGGCTTGCACGTACCCATACTCATTTTGCGTCGCTGGTGACTGGTAAAGATCTCGCCATGCATGAACGAGCCGGGAGCCCGCGAGGTCGCTTACCGTAGGAATCGGCGGTAGATGCTTTCGTGCCGTGGTTGCGGCGAGCGGCAAGGGAATCCTCGGCAAAGCGGAAACTGCGATGCCGGCTTTCAGAAATGACCTTCGGCTCCAGGGCGACGATGGGACACTCATGTTGCGCTTGCCTTTCGGGAACTGCCCAAGGATACGCCCACCCCAATTGCGCTCACAACCTAAAACTTACGAATATATGTATAACGCAAGTATAAATGATCGAATGATGGCTAAAGTGCCGCTCATTTCTCTGAGGCGAAGCCCGGTAATCGTCCGACAGCCTGAAACAACGGGGTCAGTTGCGCGTCCCAATACTCCCACGCGTGACCGCCCGGCGTTTCGTGATACTCGTAGGGAATCTTCAGAGTCGAAAGTCGCGCGACAAGGGCGCGATTGGTCTCGAGGAAGAAATCACCGGTCCCGCACGCCACATAGAAATACGGGTTGTCGTGAGAATTCCTCAAGAGCAGGAATACGTCGTTATCGGTTCGAGTGGCGCTTCCTGACTTGCCAAAGACCTCCAGCAGTTGGGCGCGGAACTCGGGCCTGAGATCATCGAGATTTTGTGGGGCGTTGAAAGCGCCGCTGAGGCTGCCCGCGAACGCGAAAAGATCCGGATACTTGAGGGCAAGTTTTATGGCACCGTATCCGCCCATCGAGAGTCCTGCGACGGCGCGGGCACGTCTCTCCGGGATCGTTCGATATTTTCTGTCAATCTCGGAGATCAAGTCCTTCGCGATATAGTCCTCGAATCTGTCGGCCGGCTTGGTGGCCGAGTTCGTATACCACGAGTCGCCGGCGTCCGGAGTCACGATCAACCACGGATAGGCCGCGGCTATTTGCTCCAAGTGGGTTCGGGTATCCCAGTTCTTGTAGTCGCCGTAAAGACCATGAAGCAGGTAGAGAACGGGAAATCGTCGGGTACCCGAGTAATCGCGCGGCAGGAGAACGAGGTAATGCATGTCGCGGCCGAGAGATACGCTGTGAAAGACAGCCTCCTCGACACGGATCTTGCCGTTTTCAGAGGAGGGAACCGAGGCAGTCTTCTGGGCGAGCCCAATCTCCGCGGTCAACAACAGGACAAGGCAGAGAATCTGTAACCCGCGACGCAACTTGGAGTCAGAGTTTGACAGCAAGACCTCCTGCGGACACTTCAGAAACGATTCTTTCATTTGGGCAGGTCCAGAACCACAACTTTGGGGCGGTAGATCCGCATGTTGTCCATGGTTTTATTGAGGACCATGGAGTTGCAGGCGTAGGTCAAGACGATCCTGTCGTCGGCAAATTCAACGTGTTCTTTGACCGCATAACAAAAAGTGTCTTTGTCGTAGCCAGGATTCGCCGGCTTCATCTCCGGAAATTCGAAGATCGTTTGCGGCTTGGACCATGGACCGATCGGCGAATCCGCCTCGCGAATAACGGCGCGAGGAGATGGAAATTCCGGGCCGGTGGATAATGCAATCCATTTCTTGATCGAGGGATGATAGCGCACGGACATTTCGCTGATGGCCTGGTCGATCACATGCGCCGCATCAGAACCCGGCAGTCCAGACACCCACTGGCCGTTCGGGGTGAGATGCTCCCACGCATTTGGCAGTTCACCAACTTTGTCGCGCGCGACTCGCACCACGGTCATGAAGCCATGCCCTTCGCCCTCGCTCACTTGGGTGTACCAGATGAGTTCGTTGTGCTCGGGCACGATGGATACTCCGAGCCACAGGCGAGAGTCGCTGAGATCGGTCACGCGGATGCGCCATTCGGGGGGTGAATCGTGCGCGTTGCTGATCGTGGCGAGCTTGGTTCCGGCGATTTCGAACCCGAATGCATCTTTGCTGGTTGATCCGGGTTTATTCAGTACCGCAAGCAACGAAACGCAAAGCGTGTCGCCCGACAAGTAAGCGTCCAGCGGCCAATACCAGAGATCGTCGGTACCGGTATCGAAGAACGAACGCGGCTTGGGATCATTCGGCTTGTTCCAGAAGTAACGGATGGTACAGGCGTGACCCGGCCGGCAGTCTGAAATCCCCACGCTGTTCCGGACCATGGTCTTCGATTGGTTGCGAAGGTGAGTTTTCGGTGTTCCTACGAAGGTGTCGCCGAAGAGCCAGAGGCTTCGATTCGGCGAAATCGGAATGGAGTAAGCATCGTCCGCGCCGAGCCATCCCTGGCCATAGGGGAAATCAGGGACGGAGACGGAGTGTGCAGTCTGCACCTTATCTGACGACGAAAGCTGTCCTTGCAAGGTTGCGGAAAGTAAGACCAGAGCCGAGAGAAAGAGCCGTGAGTAACGCATCATCGCCGCCTGTCAAACAGATCTCGAACGAGTGCAGTGCTTCAAACGCGGATGACCTGAACGTCCGCCCGTTGAAAGGGTTCAATCATTTCGTCGGTAACCGCCGTGTCGGTCACCAGCACGTCGAGATCATTGGTCGAACAGATCTTCCAACCCGCCACGATCCCGAACTTGCTGTGATCGACTACCGCGATTTTCTTTTGCGCATGCTTGACCATCATCGAATTGAGTTGAGCTTCTTCCGGATCGTAGCAACTCACGCCCGCTTCGCCATCGATTCCGTCGGCGCCAATGAACAGGACGTGAATCATGATTCGGGATAGACTCTGGGCGGCGGTAGGACCGACCATCGAGAACCAATCGCCATGCAGACGACCGCCGGTGACGTAAACGTCGAGATCCTTTCGCTTGGAGAGCTCCATGGCAACGTTTACCGTGCTGGTCACGACCGTAAGGTTGTGATTCAGCGGCAGCCCGCGAACCACCTCCGTCGCCGTAGTCCCGGGAGTGAGGGCGATGATGTCGCCCTTCTTGATCAACTCCGCCGCAGCCCTGCCAATTCTCCGTTTCTCTTCCGCGAATCTTCCCACTTGCGCCTGGAAGGAGCGGTCATTCCGAAAAGGCTCGTAGAAAAGGGGCTCGATAGAGACGGCACCGCCATGAGTGCGACGCAATAAGCCTTTGGTCTCGAGCATGTCGAGGTCACGGCGGACCGTCACGTGAGAAACCTGGAGTTCTTTCCCGAGAGCCTCCACCGAGACCGACCCGGATTTCTGCAAAGCCGTCAGAACTGCATTGAACCGTACCTGTTGACGGTCCGGCGTATCGGCAATTTCCGGGGACGCGTCGTTCCCTCCGGCCCTGCGATGAATGTGGCTTTGTTTGACCACGAGATCTGCCTCCGTTGTGGGATTTTCAGCAGCGGTGAAGAATCAATCTACAGACCTCCGATGGTAACCCTTCATTCCGAAATCCGAAACCGATCTATGAAATACTTGACATATCCAGCCAGTAAGGATAGTTTTCAGTTGCGATTATAGCTAAAACGAAAGTCAAACGAAAGTATTAATAGTAGACGTCTTATTCATCGAGGTTCAGGATGGACGACATTCGATGCCTCCTACTCTCTCGAAAGAGATTCTAAATGTCGCGGAACTCGAACTACGAAAAGCATCCCTGTTTCCAGGTGACTGAATCCTCCGCCGACGCATCGGTGGACTGGCGTGCCATTGGCGAACGCCTGAGAGGTGCGACTACGAGGGACGGCTGCATACTCGCCATTGAGTGCTACCCGGGAGCGTTTGAAAAGCAGATCAGTGCCGCGATCGAGCAAGGCTTGCGGCCCGAGAAACTGATTCATACCGCAGATTTGCTGAAGAGTCCCCGTGTTATCGATCAAATGCTGGAAGGCGTGTTGGGCGACGACCCGGTTTTTGGGCGCATGAACGACATTGCTCTGCAGCAGTTTTTCGATGATGCAGCACTGTCTCAGGCTCGTCAAAAGGCTGCCCAGTGGAGCGATGGACGGCTGGTCATCCTCGGTGTGGGTGCAACTCTGGTTGCGCCCAACCCAAGCGTTCTGGTGTACGCCGATATGGCACGGTGGGAAATCCAGGGGCGGCAGCGACGAAATGAAATTACAAATTTCGGGAGCGATAATCTCAACGAGAGCCCAAGCCTGAAGTATAAGAGATCGTTTTTTGTCGATTGGCGCGCCGCGGACCGCTTGAAAATTGACCTTCTCCCCAGAATCGATTTCTACCTCGATACGAATGGCTCGACAGCCAAGATGGTGAGCGGCGGCGCGGTTCGCGAGGGCTTAAAGAAACTTTCGCGGGCGCCGTTCCGAGTGGTGCCCTATTTCGATCCTGGGCCTTGGGGCGGGCATTGGATGGAGGAAGTGTGCGACCTTCCGCACGACGCGCCGAACCACGCCTGGTGCTTTGATTGCGTCCCGGAGGAGAACAGCCTGCTGTTGGGATTCGGTAATGTGCGGATCGAACTCCCGGCCAGCGACCTGACATTCTCCCATCCGCGCGAGTTACTGGGAGACTCCATCTATTCACGATTTGGAGCCGAATTCCCGATCCGCTTCGACTTTCTGGATACGATGGGCGGCGGGAACCTTTCGTTGCAGGTACACCCGAAAACCGAGTACATTCGCCAGCAGTTCGGGATGGCCTACACGCAGGATGAAAGCTACTACATGCTGGATGCCGGCGATGATGGATGCGTCTATCTTGGGCTGAGAACAGGTATCGATCGCGATGGCATGATTCGGGATTTGCGCTCAGCTCAGAATGGCGGAGCCTTCTTTCCGGCCGAGAGCTACGTCAATCAATTTCCTGCTCGAAAACATGATCACTTCCTGATTCCAGCGGGCACCATTCATTGCTCCGGCAAAGACAGCATGGTGCTGGAGATCAGCGCGACTCCATACATTTTTACATTCAAGCTGTGGGATTGGGGACGGCTAGGACTGAACGGTTTGCCGAGGCCCATTCATCTCGATCACGGCATCGCCAACATCGCGTGGGAGCGCGACACTGAGTGGGTCAAGAAGAACCTCATCGATCAGGTGCAGGCTTTGAAGCAATCCGATGGGTGCATGGAAGAGCGGACTGGCCTGCACGAACTCGAGTTCATCGAGACGCGCCGCCGGTGGTTTACGAAAACCACGGTCCATGACACGCGTGGCACAGTCAATGTGTTGAATCTCGTGGAAGGGCGAGAGGCGACCGTTGAGAGTCCGATCGGCGCTTTCGACCCTTACGTAGTGCACTATGCCGAAACCTTTATTGTTCCGGCAGAGGCCGGCGCCTATACGATTCGGCCCAGCGGCGAATCCGAAGGAAAGAAATGCGGAACGATGAGGGCTTTCGTGCGGCCAGAGTGAGCGTACCAGCCAAGTGATCCGAGGGGACGTATGACGACATCGGCGCCAAATAATGATTCGGCAGGCCGTGAAGCGGAAACACACGCGTTGGGTTATATCATCCTCCTCGCGACAATCACTGCTATTTCCGGCCTGCTCTTTGGCTACGACACCGGCGTCATCAATGGAGTCCTGCTTTTCCTTCGGCGGCAGTTCACGCCTTCCGATCTACAGGCTGAGGTCGCGGTCAGCTCGCTGCTGGTTGGAGCGCTGCTCGGGGCGGCGTGCGCGAGCATCATCGGCGACCGTTATGGACGCAAGCGCTCTCTTATGTTCTCGGCCGTTTTGTTTGCTGTCTCGCCCCTGGCCGCCGCGGCTGCTAACACGGTTACTCTGTTCTCTCTCGCGCGGCTCGTGAACGGGCTGGCGATCGGACTCGCCTCGGTGCTCACTCCCGTATATATCGCTGAGATCTCTCCCCCGAAAAATCGCGGAGCGTTAGTCTCGCTCAACCAGCTGGGCATCGTGATCGGAATTCTCATCTCATTTCTTGCCGGATGGGGACTTTCCCGCATGGGAGAGAACAGCTGGCGCTGGATGCTGGGCGTAGCGTCCGGGCCAGCAATCTTGTTTCTGGGGGGATTATTTGCAATTCCAGAGAGCCCCCGATGGTTGATCACGCGCGGACGTCGCGCCGAAGCCGGGAAAATTCTGGCGCGGCTTTATGGAGAACGCGCCGCGGCTGAAGAGATGCAGGCTACCGACAAACCGGCTTCGGAGGAACAAGGCTCCTGGAGCGAAGTTTTTTCTCCTGAGATGCGGAGGCGGCTCGGGGTGGGCATGCTGCTGGCACTGTTCTCGCAAATTACTGGTGTCAACGCCGTGCTTTACTACGGCTCCGTGATCGTGAGCGAGCACTTCCCTTCCCAGTCTGCCGATTTGGCGCTGGCGGCTAACGTCGTCATTGCGACGGTGAATCTGATTTCAACCATCGTGGCCATGATCTTTCTCGATCGCTGGGGGCGGCGCGTGATTTTGCTGACCGCCAGCGGCGGAATGGCCGTGGCTCTCTCCGTGCTGGTGATCGGCCTTAACGTCAGCGGCACTCCGACCGCGGTGATGCTGGTGAGCATCCTGTGCTACGTGGCTTTCTTCGCACTCGGAATGGGCCCGGGCCCGTGGCTGATTATCTCTGAGATTTTTCCGACCAGGGTGCGCGGGCGCGCGGCTTCCATCGCGACGTCTGTTCTCTGGTCGGGGGCCCTGCTGGTCACATTTACCTTCCTGACACTCGTGAATACGGTCAAGCTTTGGGGGACGTTTGCCATCTTCGGCGCTCTCTCATTGCTCTGTTTCATTTTCGTGTGGAAAGCTGTTCCGGAAACGAAAGGCCGAACGCTCGAGCAGATTCAGGAGTCCTGGAGCAAATAGCCGTGCGCTTCAATCGCAGGAGTTTCCTTGAAGGATGTCTGGTTTCCGGCGCCGCAGCCGCGACCGTTGCCCATGCCAATCTGGCACTTGGCGCGCTATCGGAGGACGCAAAAAATCCCACAGCGGTGGACTTCTGCTACTCGCCTCGTCTCTGGCAGAGCACGATTTGTTTCCCCGATGATCCGCACAAGAGCCTGGTCGGCCAAATCGGAGACCTACGCTACGATTTCGGCAAAGGGTCGCTCACCGGGGTCGAGGATTTTGGGACTGTCTGTACGTTCTCTCTGGCAGGGATGCAGGACGATCACGTCGTCCGCCAATGGCTGGAAGCGCCACACATTCCCATCGTGCATACGCTGATCGAGCGGCCGACGGCCACTCTCGAACTGACCGCGTTTGCCTCGCGACATGGCAGCGAGGGACGGGTGGACAATGTGTTGCTTTCCATCCTGCCTAGAGGGCGTTCCGTCGCGGCGATTCCTCGTCTGCATGTTCGCACGTGCCGGACGCTGAAGCAGATGACTGGTCCGCCGACGGTCGTGATCAACGATGCGAACTCGAACAATCCTTTCTTGCTGGCCGCAAAGATTGGGCCTACTTCCGACTTCGCGATGATGTGGCAGGAGGCCGGGTACTCGCTCTTTCTGCCCCATGGAGAAGCTGAGCTCAATCAACCGCTGCGCTATTTCGTTCGCTTTCCGCTGGAGAATCGGACGGCCGAACACGTCGGGGAAATGATGCAGCAACCGGACGCGCTGCTGGAGGAATCCCGCGCGTTCTGGAAACAGTGGAAACCATTTGGCAGCGTCGCCTGGAGCTATCCGGAACGGTCCGGCGAGTTCCTTCTCGCATGTGCACGAAATATCCAGCAGGCCCGTGAACTGAAAGACAACCGGCTGGTATTCGAGGTTGGGCCGACTTTATACCGCAATCTATGGATCGTGGACGGCAATTTCCTCCTCGAAGCAGCACGCTATCTCGGCTACGACAAGGAAGCGGATGAAGGCCTGCTCTCCGAGTGGAACAAGCAGTTGCCTTCAGGACAAGTGGTTGCGGGAGGAGGCGGGGAACACTGGAAGGACACCGCTATCGCGATGTTCACCCTGGTCCGGCAATGCGAACTGAAGCAGGACTGGCAACTATTCAAAGATCTGGAACCGAATGTTCGCCGGGCCATCGACTTTCTGGTGCAGCTCCGCACACAGGCGCGTGCGGGCGACAGCGCAAATGGCCGTTACGGTCTGCTGGCACCCGGTTTCGCAGACGGCGGAATCGGCGGAGTGCGCTCGGAATTCACAAACACGGTGTGGGCGCTCGCCGGATTGAAAGCCGTCACCGATGCCGCCGATCAACTCGGCATCGACCTGGCCTCCGGCCGAACCCTGTATCGGGAACTGCGCGTGGCTTTTCTCGCAGCGGCGCGAGTGGAGATGGTCCGCCATCCGGACGGTTTTGAATATCTTCCGATGCTCGCGCACGACGACCCATCGTGGCGCGATCCTGATCCGTGGCAACGTCCACGCCCGCAAACAGCGCAGTGGGCTCTGTCGCACGCGATCTTCCCAGGACTCGTTTTCGACCGCAATGATCCTATCGTGCAGGGCCACATTGCGCTCTTGCAGGCGTGCACCAAAGAAGACGTCCCGGCGGAAACCGGCTGGCTGTGGCACGAAAGCATCTGGAACTACAATGCATCGTTTGCGGCTCATGTTTATCTTTGGGCAGGACTCTCGGGTTGGGCTGACCGAACCTTTCGCGGATTTCTGAACCACGCCTCGCCGCTATATTGCTGGCGGGAAGAGCAGGCTCTGCAGCATGCCCTCGTTGGACAGGACTGGGGAGACATGCCGCACAACTGGGCAAGCGCCGAGTGCGTCCGCTATCTCCGGCATATGCTGCTTCTCGAAGATGGCACGAGCTTGCGCCTCCTGGCTGGAGCCACCTCGGATCTGGAACGGAAAGTATTCTCCCTGGAGAATAGTCCGACTCGATTCGGGCGCGTTAGTTTGCATCTCGAACCTCTTGGGGACAAGAAAGGCTGGAAACTCGACTTTGCTCTGGCTGGCGCGAAGATGCCGGAGCACGTCCAGATTCCCGCGACCATCACCGGCGAGCCATTCGATCGCGTGGTGGGTGCAACCGATGTTGCCACCCAAAAGGCCGTCGCCGTTGACCCCAAAGTTTCAAAGTGGACGGCCTTCTGGCGGTGAGTGTTCCGCTGTCTTCCTGGTTGATTCCGCCCTTATTCGGACTGATTTTGGGCCCATTTCCCCCATTACTCAGAGAGACGGGCCGCGGGGGAAGATTCTTTTTGAGCTGAAACGCAACTAATGACGATCGTTTTAGTTATAAAAGCAAGAAAAAATGGTTGACTACAGCCAAAGGGTAGCGCTACCATCCGCCTGTCAAGGCCAAGAAGCCGAAACTTTACCTGAGAAACAGAAAGAGGCGCCCCATGCCGGACTTCTCATTCCTCCTTCCATTCCGTCGTATGTTTCTGGCAATCGCACTCATCTTATCCGCGTCAGTTTTCGCGAGCGCGCAATTTGATGCCGGCTCGATCACCGGTTTTGTGACCGACCCGTCGGGTGCCGCACTGGCACATGCCACGATCACCATCACCAATATTGGAACCGGTTTCGAGAAAACTCTCACGACCGATGGCCGCGGAGGCTTCACTGGCTCGTCGTTGCCGATTGGGAATTACTCGGTCTCGGCCAAGACGGCGGGGTTTGCCGAGGCGAAAAGTCAGACGATCGTGCTCAACGCAGGTGCTACGGTGAACGTTAACCTGACGCTCAACGTCGAGGCGATCAAGGAAACTGTGGAGGTCACCGGCACGACGACCACGGTAGATACCGGCTCCAGCACCGCTGGAACGACCTTGAATTCCACGCAAATTGGCAATCTTCCGACGAATGGCCGGGATGTGACCGATTTCCTAGAGATTGCCCCAGGGTCGGTCAATTCCACTGGCTTTTTTCAGGGAAGCGTGAACGGGCAGGAGAATTTTCTCACTGGCCTGAACATGACAGTAGACGGGCAATTCGCCGGGCGCGGCGACATCAATGGATACAACGCCACGGAGGGAAATGAGGCGTCGCGGCTGCAGCAGGCCAGCGTGGATGCGGTGCAGGAGATCGACTTTGCCAACAGCGGATACAGCGCGGAAGTGGGCCACTCGCTCGGCCCGCAGATGAACATCATCACGAAGCCAGGCACCAATGCGTACCACGGCGAGGCGTTTGAATTCTTCCGCAACGACGCGTTGGACGCGCAGGACTACTTCACCAATACGCTGACCAACCCGAAAGTTCCGTTGAGGATGAACCAGTTTGGCGGCAACCTCGGCGGGCCGATCATTCGGAACAAGCTGTTCTTCTTCGCCAACTACGAGGGCATCCGCCAGCGCACGACGGCCATCAATTCGTTGTATGAGGTTCCAAGCGCTTACGTGCGGTCACAGTTTGTAGCAGCCATGCAGCCAGTGCTGGCGCAGATGGCTCCATTGCCTGCGGCGTGCAATGCCATCCCGCAGCCGGCCTCATGTCCAGTTCCTCCCGGCTTCACCGATGCAAATCCGGCGAACGGCTCCGATTTGGTTTACGATCCCGCCGCTTTGCCGACCACGCTTCGCGAAGATAGCGGATCCATCCGGGTGGACTACAACGTTTCCGACAGAGATCGGATTTTCTTCCGCTACAACATTGATGATTCGCTTACCAATCAGACAATCGGTTTGAATGTAGGGCAAGTCACGCCCTTGTACCTGCGGACTCAACTCGGCCGGTTTGACGAGACCCATACTTTTACAGGGACTTTGATCAACGATTTCAGCGTTGGGTTGCAGCGCTTTTACTCCGATACAAATTCCGACACGCCCACGCCGCTGACCGGATTCAATGGTTTCTTCACCAATCTCGGGTCCTTACCGAGCCCGAATACTTTCAACCAGGTCACGCCCTTCAACGTCTTTGAAGTGCTGGATAAGGTCACGAAGATTGCCGGCGCGCATGACTTGACGTTCGGCACTCAGATTCGGGTCAATCGCCTCAACGAATGGCTGCGCCCGCAGCAGACGTTCGACTTCGGAAGCTTTTCAGATCTCGAGAACGATCGGCCATTTGTCCTGCAGAAGATTGGCTTCCCGGGATTTGTGGGCGTCAACAATTCCAACTGGGACTTCTACGTGCAGGATGATTGGAAAGTAACCCGGCGGCTAACGTTCAATCTTGGCTTGCGCTATGACTACAACACTGTGTGGCGCGAAGGCCAGAACCGTATGCAGAATTTCAATATCGCCACCCAGTCCTTCTATCCCACCACCCAGGCTCCCTATAGTGCACCGGGAGCAGATTTCGCTCCTCGCATTGGACTGGCTTACGATCCATTTGGCAAGGGCAAGACGGTGATCCATGCGTATGGCGGAACATTTTACAACCCCATGCATTTCGGATTCGGCCTCGTCGGCAACATCCCGGCCTACGAAAGTTACAACGTGAACGTCTTCCAGGCGCCGCTCGTATACCCTATGGCGAACCCGCCATTGCCGGCTGGAACGCAAAACGTCTCAGCATTTCCGACGAATCCAAAAGATCCATACTCAATCAACTGGCTGTTCGGCATCCAGCAGGAGGTTGCGCCGAAAACAGTTCTGACCATCAATTACACGGGCAACGAAGACCATCACATGCAGTCGGGCGTGGACTTCTCGGCGCTCAACGCAAATCCTGCGAACGTATTAACGCAGTCCGGACGTCCCTATTCCGGATTTGCAAATGAGAACGTGGACGCCGACATCCTCAATTCGAGCTACCACGCCCTGCAGGTTCAGTTGCGTCACAATACCAGTCGGCTGAACTATGAAGTGAACTACACCTGGTCGCACGAGATCGATGACATGGTGAATGTGTTTAATGCCTTCTCCGATCCCTACAACCCGAACCTGGACCGTGGTCCGGGGGATTGGGACATCCGTCACAATCTGACCGGGAGCGTGGTCTACAGCCTTCCGAATATGACTGGTTCGAACGCGCTGGTGCGCGGCGTTTTGGGTGGATGGCAAGTGTCGAATATCGTTCAAGCCCGGACTGGAGGCCCGGTCAATCCGCAGTTGGTTCCCGGTTTCTTTGGCCTCACCGTCCGCCCGGATCTGACGGGGCAGCCGACCCGGCTCTCCGGCGCTGCGTGGCCGTTCTCGAGTTACAACGTCAATGCCTATACGGTCGACCCGGCATTTAACGGCGATCCCGGCGTCGGCTTAGGTGACGCTGGCCGCAATAGCCTGCGGGCTCCGGGCTTCTTCCAATGGGATTTTTCGTTGATGAAGAATTTTCACGCAACCGAAAGAGTCACCGTGCAGTTCCGCGCCGACATTTTCAATATTTTCAATCACCCCAACTTTGGCAACCCCAGCAATGGCATCTGCAACTCTGTCGTTTTTCCGGTTACGACGCCAGGGCCCGGGTGTGCGCCTGACGCACAGGATCCGACTGGCCAGGCTGTAAATCATCAGTTCGGCGAGATTGGCCAAACTATCGCTGGACAGAATGCCAGCCTGGTCGGCACGGGAACGGCACGCCAGGAGCAGTTCTCCCTCAAGTTCATATTCTGAGCGTGAATCACGGCGCATCGCACCCGATGTCGCCGTGATTCCCGCATCACTCTCGTGGAACCGGCGCTTCCCCCGCTGAGTGGCACGACACAGCAAGCAGCGAAAGGGTTAGATCGTGATACGCCAATCAGTATTCTCGTTCTTGGCTCTTTCGCTGCTAGGTTTTGCGCTTTCCTGCGGCGGCTCATCGGGCGGATCGTCGACGGGTCCGCCGCCTCCGCCTCCGGCGTGCGCTTCCGCCAACTATTTCCCCTGCCAGAAAGGCTGGCTGGGCGGCGATGGTGCCTATTCGGTGGACCTAGGAAATGGGAGCAGTCTCTGGATCTTCGGAGATACGTTTGTCGGTCCCTCGACCGCAACCGGTCGCGCTCAGGAAAACGGCTTCATTCATAACTCCATTGCGATTTCCACATGCTCGGGACAGACGTGCTCGTTCCAGTACTTCTGGAACGGCATGAGCAGCAGCTCTCCCGGCCCAGTCTTTTCTGTTCCCAATTCCAGTACCGACTGGTTCTGGCCGATGGACGGATTTGTCTACAACGGCACCCTCTACCTCGCCCTGATGCAAATGCACGCCACCGGCAGCGGCGGAGCATTTGGATTTGCATATAGCGGCGCACAACTGGCGAGCATCACGAATTACACGGCACCACCCAGTCAGTGGGCGATCACTTATCAGGTACTGAATACGGGTGGAACCGCCGTTCCTGGAGCGTCAATCGTTGTGGGGCAGGGACCGAACGGCAATCCTGATCCCTCAAATCCTCAGGGGACAAGTTACGCGTATTTCTTTACCGTGATCCCCGCCGCGAGTTCGTCGAATCCGCCATATATGGCGCTGCTTCGTTTGCCGCTGGATCAGTTGAGCAGTGCAGGGCGACCGGGAAACACCAATTGGGAATACCTCACGACCAACTCCACCTGGAGCGGTTGGTCAGACACGGGCACCGCCTTGCCAGCGGACAACGCCGCGGTGATCAATCCTGGGGCGACGGAGATGACCGTCCGCTATCATGCTTCGACCAACCAATGGATTGCCGTGTACCCCCTCGGGCTCGGCAATCAGGCTCAGTACGCAGTTTCGCTCTCGATGACCGGCTCCTGGGGAGCATCCGAGAACCTTTACTCCTATCCTGAAATGCAGTCCGGCAATGCGAATTACACTCCAAACGTCTTCTGTTATGCCGCCAAGGAGCACACCGAATTCGAAAGCGCTGGACAGCTGTTTTTCACCTACGCCTGCAACTCCACTGTGCCGAGCGATGTCACCGACAATATGAATCTTTACCGCCCCGTAGTAGTAACGCTATCTTTGCCAACATCTCATTAAGCCATGCACACAGGCCAGAACTCACACGCGATGAAAGTGGATTGGAGAACGGGGCTGCTGATCGGCAACGGGCAACTCCGTGAGAGCGTCAAAACCCTCGGACAATTAGAAAACATCTTCCTCGACGAAGCAGCACGTCGCGCCATGGATCCCACCACCGTGGTTTACCGGGTGCAGGCGTGGTGTCCCGTCGCCGAAGGCACTGAGGGCGGGCAGTTTTGGGGATCCACGATAGTTGAACCCGGGCAGGTCGGCTCGGAATACTTCATGACCCACGGACATTTCCATCACAAACGCGATCGCACCGAGTTCTATGGCACGATCGAGGGCGAGGGCGCGCTCATCCTCATGAATGAGACTCGCGAAACGTGGATGGAAGTTATGTCTCCCGGAACTCTGCATTTCATTCCGCCCTTCATGGCTCATCGGGTGGCGAATACCGGCACTGGGCCGCTGCGATTTGTAGCCTGCTGGCCCAGCGACGCGGGGCATGACTATGAAGCCATTCGCGAGCGGGGACTCGGTGCACGCATGCTTAACGTGCAACAGAAAGCGGAACTGGTCAGGAGCGACCGGTGACGCACAGCAGGGTTGACTCTCCGCGACCAGTGCAGTTCGACCCCGGCCTCGATATCCAATTTCGCCGAGATCCCCTGGGCTTTTGCTTCGGGCACGGAGTCTTCGGCCCACAGCCCGAGCATCGCTCCCTCGATGCCATCCGCCCCAGCTTGCGCGATCCGCACTGCGCCGGCCCTGACCCGGTCTACACGATCGCCATGGATGTCGGCCGAAACGAAGATCGCGAAGAACTTCAGCGTCGGATGTTGCTGTTCGGCATTGTGATATATGCCAGCGGCAGGCTGGGCGACGAACCCGTCCGCAGTCAGGGGCATGTTCACGCCATTTCGCCGCATAGTGGCTGGTCTGCACCTGAGCTGTTTGAGATCTGGCAAGGAAAGGCAGTCATCTACGCGCAGGAGAAGTCAGGCGACGATCCTGGCCGCTGTTTTGCCGTCGGAGCTGGCCCCGGACAGAAAGTAGTTATGCCCCCGGCCTGGTCTCACTACGTAGTGAATGCCGACAGTTCTGCTCCTCTCATTTTCGGTGCGTGGTGTGATCGCCAATACGGCTTCGATTACACGCAGATGCGCGCTCACCGAGGTCTGGCATGGTTCCCTCAGCATGTTGCCAGCGGCGAGATCACGTGGACGGCAAATCAGAATTATTCTGCCTCCAAACTCCAGCACCGAAACGCGAGGGCTTATCCGGAACTAGGGCTTTCATCGGAAAGACCGATCTACGAGAACCTCCGCCACGACCCCGAGTCGATCCAGTGGGTCTCTGACCCAGCCCGATTCCGCGAGTTGTGGCCGCACTTTGAACCGTGATCATTCACAAAATACAAGGAGATCTGGGTTGCCGCGTCATGGACAGTGCCCTATGAAACTTCGCCTGATTCTGCTGCTCTCGATTTTGGGGTGCTTGACCCCACTCCTCTCTGCTCAAGATTCCTCCACCTTCGCACTCGACGCTGGCAATCGATATTGGATTAGGCCGGACGTCGTTTATGGGGTGGAGAACGGGCACGAAAACAAGCTGGACGTGATCTATCCGCATAACGCGACCAGCCCGGTGCCGACCGTGATTTACATCCACGGCGGCGGATGGGTTTTCGGCGACAAGGCCGGCGCCGTCCTCGAAACGCTGCCCTATCTGCAGATGGGCTGGGCGGCGGTGAACGTGGAATACCGCATGGCCGGCGCGTCGAAAGCTCCAGGGGCAGTCGAGGATTGCCGATGCGCCCTACGGTGGATCGCTCGCAACGCAAAGGATTATCACATTGATCTTTCGCGGCTTGTGGTGACGGGTCACTCGGCGGGCGGTCATCTTTCCCTTACAACCGGGATGCTCAAAGAAAGCGATGGCCTCGACACCAACTGTCCCGGAGATAAAGGAGAGGCTGAGCCGAAGATTGCCGCGATCGTGAATTGGTACGGCATTACCGATGTTGCGGATCTGCTGGGCGGTCCCAACCGGAAAACATATGCCATCGCCTGGCTCGGCAGCGCGGCGAACAAAGAGGAGGTGGCGCGGCGAGTTTCGCCGCTTAGTTATGTGCGCGGCGATAATCCCCCAATCATTACCGTGCACGGGGACGCCGACGACGTTGTACCCTACAGCCATGCACTGCGATTGCAGCAAGCTCTCGATAAGGCCGGAGTGCCAAACCAACTATTCACGATCAAGGGCGGCGGCCACGGCCAGTTCTCGGATGAAGAGAACCGCAAAGCCTATGCGGCCATCTTTCAATTTCTGGCAAAACAGAATCTTGGCCCAGCCAAGTAAGAGTGCTTGCATTCGGGTCGACAAGACTGGAACATAACACGGCGCTCTTCGTTGCTTTACGATGACAAAACGCGGTTCTCTTCTCGGAAGAAAGAAGGCACTCGCAATTCGCGCCGCCTTCATCGTCGTCGCACGAGCGATCACCTGGGGCATGGCTCTCCATGGCCAGACAGTGCCCGGCCATTTCAGTGATGCCACTCGGAAATTGGGCGTTCAGTTCCGTCAGCAGGCGTCTCCGACGGCCAAGAAATATCTTCTGGAGACGATGGGTTCAGGAGTCGCGCTGTTCGATTATGACAACGATGGACGTCTCGACATCTTTCTTGCCAATGGCGCGCCCATCGACGATCCGACACCTAAGGGCACCATTCCGAAGAAGACAGAGCGAAAATATTGGAACCGCCTGTACCATCAAAAACCCGATGGAACGTTCGAAGATGTCACGGAAAAGTCCGGCCTCGCTGGAGTTGGATATTCCACCGGCGTTGCAGTGGGCGACTACGACAACGATGGATTTGATGATCTCTATGTCGCCGGCTACGGGCGAGGCACGCTATATCACAACAATGGCAACGGAACTTTCTCAGACGTGACTGATGCCGCGGGCGTTGCGGGTTCAGGATGGATGACAAGCGCTGCTTGGGTGGACTACGACAATGACGGACGTCTCGACCTGATCGTAGCCCGTTATATGCAGTGGGATTTCGATGACATCTTTTGCGGAGATCCACAAAAGAAAGGCTTCCGATCATACTGCCATCCCGACCTGTTCAAGCCCGAATCGGTCCTGTTATTTCACAACGACGGCGGTGGAAAATTCAGCGAAGTCTCGCATCGTGCCGGGATCGACAAGCCGGGCAAGGGACTGGGGGTAGCGATTGCAGACTACGATCGCGATGGCTGGATGGATATTCTGATCGCGAATGACGCCATGCAACAGTATCTGTTTCACAATCGCGGCGACGGGACGTTCGAAGAAGTTGGACTGACATCGGGCGCCGGGCTCGACGGCGGCGGCAATACTTTCTCGGGAATGGGTGTCGATTTCGCGGACTATAACAACGACGGCTGGCCTGACATCATCATTACAGATCTAGCGAATCAAAGATTTGCACTCTTCACCAACCAAAAAGACGGCACGTTCGACTACTCCAGTTCCACCAAGGGCCTCTCCGGTATTTCCCTACTGCATTCGGGGTGGGGAGTACACTTCCTGGATTACGATAACGACGGCTGGAAGGATCTGCTGATCGTGCAATCGCATGTCATGGACACCATCGAGATCAGCGCGCCCAATTTACATTATCGCGAACCCCCATCGCTATTGCGAAACGATCAAGGGAAGAGATTCGAAAACGTATCAGATTCTTCGGGGGATGTATTCCACCAAGCTTGGGCTGCGCGAGCCCTGGCGATTGGCGACATTGATAATGAAGGAAGGCAAGACGCAGTCGTCAGTTCGAATGATGGTCCTGCCTGGGTCCTTCTGAATAAGACCGAGACCTCGAATCACTGGGTCACCCTCAAGCTGGTAGGGGTGAAAAGCAATCGCGATGCGATAGGCGCTCAAGTGCGATTGCTTACTTCTGCAGGAGAACAATATTCCACGGTTACGACCACCGGCAGCTATCAATCATCGAGCGACAAGCGATTGCACTTCGGGTTGGGGAATGCGGACTCCATCCGCGAAATCGAGATCCACTGGCCAAGCGGTATTCGTCAAGTATTGACAAATCAACGGGTAGACGCAATCCTGACCATAACCGAGTCGAGCGAGAGCTCCAGTAAGGTGAGTCACTAGTGCGCGCCGCCATTACACCATGCCGAATTCTGTTGCTGGCCATCGCATTCTTGTCCGCTCGAATCTCTGTGGCAGCGCAGAGTTCAAGTCCGCAATCTGCAGAGTTACTCCTGCAAAAGGCCGCCAAAGAGATTTCAGCTGGGCAGCTCGGCCCGGCAGAGAAGGACTTGCAGTCCGTGCTTCAGGCGGAGCCAGGGGAATATCGCGCTCTCGATCTTCTGGGGGTGGTGCGGGTTCTTCAGCATCAGGAAACTCAGGCGGAGGATCTTTTTGCTCAAGCAGTCCGAAGCAAGGCTGACTTCGCGCCCGCCCATTCGCACCTCGGACTCTTGTACCTCAAGTTGGCGCGAACAGAGGACGCCATTCGAGAGTTACGGGAGGCACTGCGGCTCGATCCTCATAGAACTGACGCAGCCGGTGCTCTGATTCATACCTTGCAGGAACAGGCCCAAACGGCCTCTGAATCCGGAGACTGGGACGAGGCATTGCGCGCGCTCAAAGACGCCCGCAACTACGCTCCGGATGATCCAGACATTCAATACGAATTCGGAATGGTCGCCCTGCAACTGTCGTTGAATGAGGATGCGGCTGAGGCGTTTCGCAGAACATTGAAGGTGCGCACCCGCGACGCCCTCGCTGTTTATAATCTCGGGCGAGCGTTCATGGAACAATCGAAATTCGAAGACGCACGGATCAAATTTGCTGACTATGTCAAAATGCGCCCAAATGACCCATCGGGTTATTGTGCCTTGGGCATGACTCTCGCGGCACTGGAACGTTCAAAGGAGGCACGCGACGAATTCGAGCGGTCAATCGCCATTGCACCGGCGCAAACCGAGGCTTACTACCGCCTTGGGCTTCTTGACCTGGAGTCGGGAGATTACGACGCTGCAAGACAGAACCTAGACCACGCGCTCGACCGTGAACCCAAGAACGCGGCCGCATTGACGGCGCTCGGAAGAATTGAATTCGAACAAAAACACTACCCAGAGGCTGTTGCTACGTTGCAGAATGCAGTGGCCGGCGACGCGTCGCAGCGGGAAGCCCACTATTACCTGGGGCTGACGTTGGCACGCTTAGGCCGCAAGCAGGAGTCGACCGCGCAACTGGACATTGCAACCCGGTTGGAGCACGAACAAGCTGAACATCGGAGAACGATCCTGCGGATCGTTGAACCGGGCGCTCAGGGCAAATGAGGAAGCTCCGTGGGAAATACAATCGCTCAGCATCGCTCAAACGAGCGTTATTCGCCCAGCCCAGTACCTCGTCCCCTATCGACTGCGCAATATTTCCTGTCCTCCGCCCCTGATGCTATCCTGCTGGATACGGCTACCGGGGCAAAAAAATCCTTCCAACTTTCCCAGTTGCAAGGACCTTCGTTAGTTAACTGTTGAGCTTATGTCTACGAAGCGTTGAAACACAGTTTCAGGTCGTGTCGCTGCGTCGGAAATCAAACACCATTCTCCGGTTCTAGGGTCGATGAGCGTTATATCTGATTTGTCACCCTCGACCTTGATGTCCATGTGCTTGTAGTCCTCCACCCTTATCATCAATTGAGTCTGGGCAGGTGCCTTCGTGAAACTAAAGACGCCGGAAGATAGCTCGCGTGTTTGTCCTAAGAACGAAACCGCGTGACAGCCTTGGCTCAGCACCACGTGCAAATCCAACTGCAATCGCTCCCATGCGCGGAGCTTTTCGAGAACGCTCGGAAGCTTGCCGTTGGGCTTCTTGCCGAAGAGTACCTCCACAATGGAGAATCCCAGAGAGCCTTTCGTTTTTCCCTCTACGTAGACCCCATTGTGCATGTCCACAACTTTCTCAATCGAGCTTTTGGGGAACGTCTGAGGCGTCAGCATCGCCTGCATTCCCGATTGAGAGATGAATTGAAAACTGGGGATTGTTCCACCATCGAGAGTGGCCTCAAGGATCCGACCCTCGTATCTAACCGAAACACCATCCCTCGGCAGGATAAACTCAACTTCGCAGTGCCTCGTCGCAAAGTCTCGAAGCAGTTCTACTTCCTTCTTAACGTCGGCCACACTCCTAAAAGAACTTCTGTGCCTGCAAGGATTCTTTTTCCGTTTCTTCATTGTGTTGGACATGCTATCGCGTCTGCGGTTTCATGGGCCAACGCCCAGCAATCTCCTTCGCAATTTCTTCCGCCCATCGGACGACATCTGCGATTGCGGCACCCGTTGCAGGCACTCGCTTCCCACCGTCATGTTGCGCACACTTCCGCAATCTGCACGGTTCTGAGCTTACTCGTCTTCATGGCGAGATGGCTCGTAAAACTAAGGAAATGAGCCCACCACGCCCTTTCCACGCCATCGCCAGCCCATGCGCTTGCGTCCATGTCAGGAAGGGGCGGCGACCACCGCCCCTCTCACTAGAGCGGCTGTGACAACCGGGCCTCCAGGAATTCACCCAGCTTGGCCGTAGCCTTGAACTGCGGAATAGGATCCAGTTCCTTGAATGCCGATGTGAACGCATTGGAGAGACTCCAGATCGTTCGCGCCCGGAATTCCTCGTACTTCGGCTCGAAGTACAGGTCATGCACGGTTCGGGCGAGGTGCTTGGGGGCTTCCAGTCTGCCCTCAACGAATGCCTCGTAGATGACAACTTTCGCTGTGACGTCGGTGAGTTCTCTTTTCTGCCACGCTTCCACCTGCTTTCGCATCGGCTCGAAGTTTCGTTGCATTCGATCTACGCCGACGGAGATACAGTCGATGAGCGAGAACGACTTTGAGTGCTTGGCAAGCACCGGCGTGAACACGCCAAGGACAATGTTTCCAAGTTCCCGTGCCGTGAATGCTACGGTTATGGAAGCGACCTGAGTCTCCCCGGCTTTCAGTGAATCAACTTTCAGCTTGCTCATGATCAATCATCTTGGCGCGAGTTGAGCTGTTTGGTTGTCACACATACCCGTGATGTGCTAGGTTTCCGAGATTACTATGCGGCGGACTTTAGCCAGTCTCGTGGTCGGTGTACTTGCTTGGAGTTTCGTTGCGCCCCTTGCCTTGGCGGTGACGACGGATGCGACTCCAGCCTGCTGCCGCCGAAGCGGGAAACACCATTGCATGACCGGAGTTTCCGGCTCAATGGCAAGTCTTGGTGATCAGGACCCTGCCTTCCGGAATCTTTCGTCCTCTTGTCCTTACCGCTCCGAACTGGCAAGTCCCACGGTAGTCCTGTGGCAAGAAGCACCAAGGACGTGGACGCACTGGGCCCCTTCCGAACCCCTGGTTCTTCAAGCTAAATCCTCGACAGTACATTCATCTACTCGTTCGTCGATTTCCCCGCGCGGTCCTCCTACCGAGTTCCCCAATCGCTGAATTGATTTGCATGTTGGCTTGAGATCCTTTCAGGCTAATGCGTTGTGTTTGCTCACAAATGTGGGGTGAGTGGACGCATACCTAGTAGACCTCCGGTTGTTGGGGATAAAACTTCTCTATTTTTTTCGGAGCACAGGCCGGGATTGTTGCGCGTCGGCAAAGGTGCACGGAATAGGCAAAGGCGCATGAAAATTCGAACGCACGCAGTTTGGATCTCGCTCGTGTTCGTGCTTGCGACGGGCCCCTCGGCTAGTCCGGCCGAGGCGGTTGCGCATGACAAAAAACCAGCACGCGAGGCCCAGCCGAAGGTCTCGGCGGTCCAAGGGGAGCTCGACATTGCAGGAGTCATCGTGAAAAAGGGCGATGCACGCGATTCCGTGATGCGTCAGCTATCTCAGATCTATGAACTTCAAAAACTTCGAAGCGCGCAGGGAGAGGAAGATTCCTGGCTCATTTCAGCGAAGGCGGAACCCGACGACTACGTCGGAGTGGTGAGTTTCGACTCGGGCCGAGTGCGACGAGTCGCACGATTCCAAAAGTGGACCCAAAACGACGACTCGGTCGAACTCGCGCAGCGCCTTTGTGAATTGCTCGAGAAACTCAGTGCAGAACGCGGCCAACAAGCCAAGATCGAGGCTCGTTCCACCGAGAGCGGCAGTGTCTCGGTGCGCGGCGTCGAGATGATTTTCGGAGACAAGCGCGTGTCATTCAACATCGTCAGTCGAAATAGTAGTGATGGCGCACAAAAGGAAGTTCATTTGGATGAAGTGATTCAGTGATATGGATCTGGCCCCTAGTCTGGCGGCCTTCGCGAAGGACGATGGCAATGGAGATCATTTTGGGGATAACACGGTGACTACAAGATCAGTATG
>Ga0335079_10001517_pt1 | contig 26465 bp, 25 predicted proteins | sample Lox_Sample_33_FD_206719 | JGI IMG/M metagenome (GOLD analysis project Ga0335079, IMG submission 206719) | Soil microbial communities from Loxahatchee National Wildlife Refuge, Florida, United States - Lox_Sample_3.3 | ecosystem: Environmental > Terrestrial > Soil > Wetlands | place: USA...
TCGAAGCGCAGCGTCTGCTCCTCGCGCGGCAGCGGCATCACTTTGAGCGACACCTCGAGGATGGGACCTAAGATCCCGAGCGATCCGCACAGGAGCCGCGAGACATCGAACCCCGCGACGTTCTTCATGACCTTGCCGCCGAAATGCAGCACCTCGCCGTCCACTCCGAGGAGCACGGCCCCCAGCACGAAGTCACGCGCGGCCCCGGAGTGCGCCCGGCGTGGCCCGGAGAGCCCCGCGGCGACGACTCCGCCGATGGTCGGATCGCCGCCGAGCGAGGGTGGCTCGAAGGCGAGGAACTGCTGATGGTGCGCGAGCAGCGTCTCGATCTCCGAGAGCGGCGTGCCACAGCGCGCCGTGAGCACGAGCTCGGAGGGCTCGTACTCGACGACGCCGCGGTAGCCCGCGAGATCGAGAGGCGCGCCTTCGCGGCTCTCACCGTAGAAGTCCTTGGTACCGGCCCCACGGAGACACAAGGGTTTCCGTTCGCGATGGGCCTCCATCACGGCGGCGCGCAGCTCCCCGAGTACCGTCTCCATACTTTCTAAAATCTCGGCAGCTCGGGATGCGGCAGCTCGCCGCGGCGGATGTGCTCGCGGCCGTACTCGGCGCAGCGCGCCAGCGTCGGGATCGCCTTGCCGGGATTCAAGAGCCCGGGCGGATCGAACGCGGCCTTCACCGCGAAGAACGCGGCACGCTCGGCCGGCGAGAACTGCACACACATCGGGTTGAGCTTCTCGACGCCGACGCCGTGCTCTCCAGTGACCGTGCCGCCCAGGCGCACGCAGAGCTCCAGGATCTCGATGCCGAAGCGCTCGGCGCGCTGCCACTCACCTTCGCGGTTGGCGTCGAAGAGAATGAGAGGATGGAGGTTGCCGTCGCCGGCGTGGAAGACGTTGAGGCACTTGAGTCCGTACTTCTTTTCCATCGCCTCGATGGCCCGCAGCACCGCCCCGAGCGCCTTGCGGGGGATGGTGCCGTCCATGCAGTAGTAGTCGGGCGAGAGCCGGCCGGCGGCGGGAAAGGCATTCTTCCTCCCCGACCAGAAGCGCAGCCGCTCGGCCTCCGAGCGCGAGACCGAGATCGCGGTGGCGCCGGCCTCGCGCAGCACCGACTCGAGCGCGGCGACTTCCTCTGCGACCTCATCCGGCGTGCCATCGGACTCGGCGAGCAGGATCGCCTCGGCGGTCAGGTCATAGCCCGCCTTGACGAAGGGCTCCACCGCCGCGGTCGCCTGGCGGTCCATCATCTCGAGTCCCGCGGGAATGATGCCGGCGGCGATGATCGCGGCGACGCCATCGCCCGCGCGACCCACATCGTCGAACGAGACCATGACGACCTGGGCGCACTCCGGCTTCGGGATGAGCTTCAACAGCACCTCCGTCACGACGAGCAGCAGCCCCTCGGACCCCAAAGTGATCGCGAGCAGATCGAGACCGGGTGAATCGAGGGCGGCGCTCCCGAGCTCGACGATCTCGCCCTCGATCGTACAGCCGCGCACCTTGAGCACGTTGTGCACGGTGAGGCCGTATTTCAGGCAATGGACGCCGCCCGAGTTCTCCGCGACGTTGCCGCCGATGGTGCAGGCGAGCTGCGAGGAGGGATCCGGCGCGTAATAGAGACCAAACGGAGCGGCCGCCTCGGAGACCGCGAGGTTGCGCACGCCGGGCTGGACGCGCGCCGTGCGCGCGATCGGGTCGACCTCGAGAATGCGATCGAAGCGCGCGAGCGACAGCAGCACTCCGGCGGCGTGCGGCATGGCGCCGCCCGAGAGCCCGGTGCCGGCGCCGCGCGCCACGAGCGGTACGCGCAAGGCGTGACAGGCGCGCACCACGGCACAGACCTGCTCCTCGGTGCGCGGCAGCGCGACGAGCAGCGGCTGCGCCCGATAGGCCGCGAGCCCGTCGCACTCGTAGGGCTTGAGCTCCTCTTCGCGGCTCAGCAGGCAGTCGGTCGGCAGAAGCTCGGCGAGCACGCGCGCGACTTCGCGACGGCGCGCAGGGGAGGCTTCGGGAGCGGCGGCGTGCACGCGACTATGCTAGAGCCCGTTCTTGATCCGCGTCCAGGTGCGGGTCTTCAGGCGCTGGTAGCTGACGTCGAACTCGGCCGGGAGGAAGAGGCGCGCGCGCAGCGCGGGGGGCGGATAGATCGCCGGATCCTCGAGGATCTCGGCGTGCACGAAGGGCCGCGCCGCGAGATTGTCGTTGCCGTAGTGGGTGTAGTTGGTGATGTCGGCGATCACGTGCGGATCGAGCAGGAAGTTGATGAAACGGTGCGCGGCGTGCGGGTGTGGCGCGCCGGCCGGGATCAGGAAGGCGTTGTAGGTGATGTTCGAGCCCTCTTTCGGCACCGTGAACGCGAGGTGCAGGTCGAGGCCGGCGGCGCGCGAGCGCACCATGGCGAGTGAGTAATCGCTCGACCAGCCCATGGAGAGGCAGAGCTCGCCCGAGGCGAGCTGATACACGTAGTCGTTCGAGTCGAAGAGCCGGATGTAGGGACGCACCGCGAGCACCGCCTGCTCGGCGGCCTTCAGGTCCTCGGGCCGGTGAGAGTTGGGATCGAGCTTCAAGTACTTCAAGGCGAGCTCGAGCACGTCATCGGGAGAGTCGAGGAAGCTCACGCCGCAGTCGGCGAGATGCGCCACGACTTCGGGCTTGAACAGCATGTCGAGGCTGTCGAGCGGCGCATCCTTCAGGCGTGCACGCACCAGGTCGGCGTTGTAGGCAAAGCCGTTCATGGCGTGCAGGTACGGCGCGGCGTAACGGTTGCCGGGATCGGCCTGCGCCTGGATGGCGAGCACCGCCGGGTCGAGGTTCTTCCAGTTGGGAAGCTGACTCTTGTCGAGGGGCTCGTAGAGGCCGGCGCGGATCTGCCGCGCATACCAGGCCATGCTGGTGCTCACCAGGTCATAGCCCGAGTCCCCCACCATGAGCTTGCCCTCGAGCGTCTCGTTCGAATCGAAGACGTCGTAGACCACCTTGATGCCGGTCGCGCGCTCGAATTGCGCGACCGTGTCGGGAGCGATGTAGTCGTCCCAGTTATAGATGTGGAGCACCGCCTCTTCGGCGCCGGCGTTCCCGGCCGGCGCGTGACCGCCGCAGCCGATCAGGCATCCGGTGAGGAGCACCGGGCAGGCGATGAGTGCCGCTCGGGCGCGCAAACGCTTCAGAGCCGCGCGAGCTCCGCGCTCACCCAGTCCTGGAACTGGCGGATCGCATACTCCTCGGGCATGAGCACCCCGGCGGCGTGCGGCAGGGCGTGGAGCCCCTGCTGGTTGAGCTCGCAGATCGCAGCGTCCTCGCTCATCACGATGTCGGTGAACTCGACGGCCTTCATGATGTCGCGCTTGGGATCGGCGAGGGTCTCCGGGAGGAACAGGAACTCGATGCTCATCGCCGTCTCCTCCGGGCCCAGAGGCAGGAGCCGCACCACGCGCACATAGTCGACGTGAGCCACGATGAAGACCGACGGGACGGAGGTCATATAAAGGTGACCGGCCTTGCGGTCGTCGGCGCTCACGCCGGGGAACGGCACGCCGGCGGGCTTGCCGTCCATCGACCAGGATTCGGCGCCGGCCTTCAAGCCCCCGCCGTACCGCGGATCCTCGTCGGCGGCGTGGTCCTGCCAGGCCGGGTCGTCGCGCCGCTCGAGCAGCGCCCGCCCGAAGATCGGCACGAGCTGTGCGAGGCGCGGGTGCACGCCTGGGCAGTGGAGACACTCGTTGTAGTTCTCCCAGAACACCTTCCAGTTGCAGCGAATGGTCTTGGTGAGGCGATGGCCGACCACGAGATCGCCGAGCCGCCAGTCATCGAGCCGGTTGAGCGGCAGATCGAAGCTCGCGCTGAAGGGCGGTGGGTTCGCAGTGAGTGCCGTGAAGAGAAAGCCGTTCCACTCGGTGACGGGCAGGCTGTAGAGCGGGAAGTCGGCGAGCTCGAAGCCCTCGCCGTGTGCCTTGGAGGAGGTCTGCACGAGCTCGCCCTTCAGGTTGTACCGCCAGGCGTGATACGGGCAGATGATGCCGGCGGCGGGCACTCGCCCCGCGTGCTCGCGGCAGAGCTTCGCGCCACGGTGCCGGCAGGTATTGTGGAAGGCGCGCGCGATCCCATCCTCGCCCCTGACCAGGAGGATCGACTGATCGCCCACCTCGAGCGTCTGGAAGCTGCGGGGGCTCGCGATGTCCGCCGAGCGGCAGGCGTAGATCCAGTGGCGGTACCAGATGCGGCTCAGCTCCAGGCGGTAGTGCGCGGGCTCGAAGTACCAGGGTGAGGGCAGGGTGCCGACGGCGTCCGTGAGGCCCGTGTAGCCGGGATCGCGTCTGACTGAAAGAGGACGGGTGCTCATCTGGGTCTCGATCAACTCTAGGTGTCTATCAGCTTGAAGTATACGGCGTAACGCTCATCGAACAGGGCCTTGAGGACCTGCCGCGAGCGCCGTCAGTGACAGAAACCTGCGACGGTGGAGCCGGGTCATGAGGGTTGAGGCTGTTATCCTCCTCCCCCTCACCTCAGGGGGGCTCCATGCACGGATTCCACCGTGGCCGCGCCGGCCGTCACCTTCACATCGTCCTGGCTGCATTCGCTCTGACCGCCGTGCCGCTCGCCGCGCTCGCGCAGACTCCCGCGGCCAAGACGCCCATCACTCACGAGAAGCTCTGGATGATGAAGCGCGTCGGCGGTCCCGTCGTCAGCCCCGACGGCAAGTGGGTGGTGTACTCGGTGCTCGAGCCGTCCTATGAGCCCGACAAGGAGGTGAGTGACCTCTGGCTGGCGGCAGCCGACGGCAGGTCGCCGCCGCGGCGGCTGACGCATACGCGCGCCGCCGAGAAGGGCGTCGCCTGGTCGCCCGACAGCCGCGCCATCGTCTTCGCCACCAGGCGCGAGGGCGATGAGGTGGATGAGATCTACCTCCTCGATCTCGCCGGCGGCGGCGAGGCGCGCCGGATCACCAATCTCTCGACCGGTGCCGGGAATCCCCAGTGGCGGCCGGATGGCCACGCGATCCTGTTCGAGTCGCTGGTCTACCCCAACGCCTTCGATGACGAGGCCAACAAGAAGATCGCGGCCGAGCGCAAGGCGCGCAAATACAACGTGCGGGCGTACGAGCACTTCCCGGTGCGCTATTGGAACCAGTGGCTCGATGACCGGCGGCCGACGATCCTCACGCAGTCGCTGGAGGAGGGCGCGAGCGCAAAGGACATTCTCTCGTCGACCGCGTTGGCGCGCAGTGCAGGCTTTGACGGCGCGACGCGGGGCGAGAACCCGGTGTCGCTGTCGGCGATCTGGAGCCCGGACGGCAAGGAGATCGTCTTCCTCGCGACCACCGAGCGCTGGAACGCGGCCTTCGCGCACGTCGGCTATCACCTCTACCGGATGCCGGCAGAGGGCGGTGCGGAGCCTCAACCGGCGACACCCGCGCCCGGCAACTACACCGAGGCCACCTTCGCGCCGGACGGCCAATCCCTGTTCTTCAGGTACGCGATGCAGGATCAGGAGATCTATCACCAGATGCGCCTCGAGCGCGTCTCCTGGCCGGCGGGCGGCGAGCCGACAGGGGTGACGCACGACTTCGACCACGAGATCACGGCCTTCGCGCTGACCCCGGACTCGAAGACCGTGTATCTCATCGTTCCGGAGTCCGGGCGCGAGAACCTCTGGCGCGTGCCGAGCGCAGGCGGCACGCCGCTGCGGGTCATCGCCCACGAAGCAGGGGGCTTCACGGCGCTCGCGAGCGCGCGCAAGTCGCCGGCTCCGGTCCTGGTCGGCAGCTACGGCAGCTCGGTGAGCCCCGCCGAGGTGGTGCGGATCGACCCGGCCACTGGCAAACATCTCGCACTCACCGACGTCGACGCCGCGGCGGCCGCCGCGATCGACTGGCAGCCGCCGCAGCATTTCTATTTCACGAGCGCCAAGGGGCGCAGCATTCACAGCATGCTGGTGACGCCGCCGGCCTTCGATCAGGCCAAGAAGTACCCGCTGCTGCTCCTCATCCACGGCGGCCCCGCCTCCCACGACTCCGATCAGATGGGGCTCCGCTGGAACTATCACCTGCTGGGAGCCCCGGGCTACGTCGTGCTGACGGTCGATTACACGGGCTCGACGAGCTTCGGCGAGAGGTTTGCGCAGGAGATCAAGCTCGATCCGCTCAAGACCCCGGGCGATGAGCTCAACCAGGCGGTCGATGAGGCGCTCAAGCGCTTCGCCTTCATCGACGGCTCACGCATGTGCGCCGCCGGGGCGAGCTACGGCGGGCATCTCGTCAACTGGCTCGAGGCGACGACCACGCGCTTTCGCTGCATCGTGAGCCATGCGGGCGAAGTCGATCTCACCACGCAGTGGGGCGAGAGCGACTTCAACTACGGGCGCGAGCTCGCCAACGGCGGCCCGCCCTGGGCGGGCAATCCGATCTGGCACGAGCAGAGCGCAATTTCCTACGCGGCGAGCTGGAAGACGCCGATCCTCATGAGCATCGGCGAGCGCGATTACCGCGTGCCGATCGGCAACACGCTCGAGGCCTGGAGCACGCTGCAGCGCATGCAGGTGCCGAGCCGCCTGCTCGTCTGGCCGGACGCCTGGCATTGGATCCTCAAGCCCGAGGACAGCCGGCACTTCTACCAGGAAGTACACGCGTGGCTCGGGAAATATCTCCAGGGAGAGGAGCCGCCGGCGCGGCCATGAGCTGAGCCGGCTGCGCCGCGGACCTACGGCAGGGTGTGATCGCCTGCGCCCAAGGGGCGCTGCATCAGCACCGTGTCGACCCAGCGTCCGAGCTTGAATCCGACCGATGCGAAGGTGCCGACGTGACTGAAGCCCAGGCGGCGATGCAGCGCGATGGAGCCGGCGTTGGCGCTGTCGCCAATGATGGCCAGCATCTGCCGCCAGGGACCCGCCTCGCACCGCTCGATCAGTGCCGTGAGAAGCGCGGTGCCCACGCTCAGGCCGGTCAGGCCCTGCTCCACATACACCGAGTCCTCGATCGTATAGCGGTAGCCGGGACGGGCCCGGTAGGCGCTCGCATAAGCGTAGCCGACGACCTCGCCACGCAGCTCCGCCGCGAGACAGGGCAGGCCTGATTCGAGCACGGCGGCGCGGCGCGAGCGAAACTCCTCGATCGAGGGCGGTGCCACCTCGAACGAGGCGAGACCATGCCGCACATGGTGCGCATAGATACTCGTGATCGCGGCGAGGTCCGCTTCTGTTGCATCGCGGATCAGCACCGCGAGCCTCGGTCGTGGCGTCTCTCCTTGGATCATCCAGCCGGGCTGGCTCGTCATGCCGCAGGCGGTGCAACCCCCGTGCCAGGCCTGTCGCCCGCAGCGGGGCGGCTAATGAGTGGCTGTCGCGCACAGGGCGGGCGGCGTCCGGGCCGTCCCGGAGCAGGAGAGACCCGAAGCGCACCAAACAGGTGCGAGTCAGGAATGCCCACGACGCTCGCTCTCAAGCGCGTGCGGTGAGCACTCCACGGGGCGAGAGCCCGGACGGCGCGCCCGCCCGGGTCCGCCCGTGAGCCGCGATGAGTCTCAGAGTGCCTTGGTGAGGCGACCGATGCCGCGGCGCACCTTGAGCGCGAGCAGGATGAGCATCACGCCGAAGGCGATCGCATAGACCGCGAAGAGCCACAGCAACGTCAGTGCTCCGACCGCCGGCTGCGCGATCAGCAGCACGCCGAAGATCACCGAGGCGAGGCCCGCGAGCATCAGCCACACCTCTCCCGCGAGTTGCTTGCGCAGCCGAATCGCCGCCGTGATCTCGAGCACTCCCGTCGCGACCGCCCAGATGGCGACGTAGAAGACCAGCGCGATGGCGGTCGCCTGTGGGCTGTAGAAGGTGAGGGCGCCGACTACGATGCCGGTCAATCCCACCAGCAGCAGCACCCACCAGTCCTCGTGCACCTTACGGCCCCCGAAGGCATTCGCCACGTTGAGGATCCCGTCGGCGAACATCACGATGCCGAAGGCGAGCGTCAGCGAGAGCAGCGAGATCCCCGGACGCGCCAGGATCACGATGCCAAACAGAATCCAGAAGAGGCCGCGTAGGACGGTCAACCACCAGTAGCGCGAGAGAATTTCCCCGATCATGTCGACCTCCCCGAACGTGACAGCCGTCCACATCCGGCTGCGAAGCCCGTCAAGAAATGCAAAGCCGCCGCTTCTTAATGTTAACTCACGCTTGGCAAACGGCGCAGATTCTTAAATCTTCTGTCGCATGTCGCATGCATTACCCGCCGAACTGCCCTTGCCGCTCATCGAGCGTCTGCGCGCCGAGGGGATTGCCACGCTCGAAGCCTGGGTCGCCCTCGGGCGCCGTCGCCGCCAGATATTCGGCGTGACCCGCGCCGCGGTCGAGCAGCTCGACGCGCTCGCAAAAGCAGCCTTGAGAGTCAAGTCCTGAGGGAACCGGTGCCGGCGGCGGTCAGCGCAGCCGGTCCGCACTCTCAACGGCCGCCGAGACCACCTCGTGGTGGTGCTGGTGCGCGCCGCTCAATGCGGCAATCGGCAGCACCGCCGTCCAAAGCCCGCAAGCCACCAACGCAGCTCCGAGCAAGCGCGCCAGCGAGCCGCCGGGGCGCGGCAGCCGCGCACCTACGAGACTCAAGCCCGCCATCGCCGGCACCGTGCCGAGGCCGAAAGCGATCATGGTGGCGGCACCGCTCGCGCCGCCGCCGGCGACCGCCGCGGCGAGCAGCACCGAGTACACGAGCCCGCAAGGCAGCCAGCCCCAGAGGAGCCCGAGGACGAGGGCGCGCGCATGAGGGGATGCGGGGAGCGGGCTGCGCGCGCGGGGCGCCACGCGCCGCCAGAGCCGTGCTCCCCAGCGCTCCGGGAGCTTCAGCCAACGCCCGCGCGAGCTGCCGCTCCAGGCGATATCGAGGCCGATCACGACGACCACGACCGCCGTCGCCAGGCGCAGTATCTCGCTCCAGCGTGAGACGTCGAAGGCGAAGCCGGCGGCGGCGCCGAGCGAGCCGGCGATGGCGCCCGCCGTCGCATAGCTCGCGATGCGCCCGAGGTGATAGAGCAGCAGTTGGCGGGTGCGGCTCGCGCCGCCCGGCACCGCGCCGAGGGCGGTCGCGATGCCGCCGCACATCCCCAAGCAGTGCGTGCTGCCGAGCACGCCCGCGAGCAGCGCCGTGACCAAGGTCAGCTCATGCATCGCGCGAGTCCGGCGCCGGAGGCGGAGGCGCGCGGTCATCGTCGAGGAGAATCTGCACGCCGGGCGAGTCGAGATCGTCGAACTGTCCGGAGCGCACCGCCCAGAAGTAGGCCCAGACCGAGAGCGCGAGCAGGCCCAAGCCGAGCGGGATCAGGAGGTAGATGACATTCATGCGTGCGCCACCTCCGCGAGCGGCGCCGGCTGCCGCGCGGAGCGGCCGGCTCCACGCTCGAGCAGGCGCATGGCATTCAACACCACGAGCAGCGAGCTGCCCGACATGCCGAGCGCCGCCATCCATGGCTCGATGAGCCCGCTCGCAGCGAGCGGCACCGCGGTCAGGTTGTAGAGCACCGCCCAGGCGAGATTCTGGTGGATGATCCGCAGGAGGCGCCTCGAGGTCTCGATGGCGCAGGCGAGGGGGCTAAGCCCCTCACCGAGCAATATGAGGTCGGCGCTCACCTTGGCGAGCTCCGTCCCGCCGGCGATGGCGACCGAGACATCGGCCGCGGCGAGCACCGGCGCGTCATTCACGCCGTCACCCACCATCACGACCCGATGGCCTTCAGCCCGCAATGCCCGCACGAGGGCGAGCTTGCCGTCGGCGGTGAGGTTGGCGCTGGCCGCAACGCTTCCCAGTTGCCGCGCCGCCGCCGCGACGGGCTCCGTTCGGTCGCCGCTCGCGATGCCGGCAACGAGGCCGAGCGCTGCGAGGCGCTGGATCGTGTCCCGCGCATCGCTGCGCAGGACGTCGGTGAGGTGAAACTCAGCCAAAGGACCCGCCGCGTCCCCCAGCACGACGCTCGTGTGCTCGGGATGGTCGGTCACCGTGGTCGCGATGCGCGCGCAGCCATCCAGCACGAACTCCAGGCGCCCGATCCGGTAGCGCGTCCCCCCGATGACTCCCTCGAGCCCACGACCGGCGACGGACTTGACGTCGCTCACCCCCGTGACCGGGGTGAGAGGCGCGAAGGCGCGTGCCAAGGGGTGTCCCGAGTGGCTTTCGAGAGCCGCCGCCAGACCGAAGCACTGCGGCGCGGTGAGTCGCGGCTCGAGGATGACGACACCGTCGAGGCGCGGCTCACCGCGCGTCAGGGTGCCGGTCTTGTCGAAGAGGATGCGGTCGGCTCCCGAGAGACGCTCGAGCGCGCGGCCGCGTGTGACCAGGACTCCGGCGCGCGCCAGGCGTGTGGTCGCCGCGGCGAGCGCCGCCGGCGTCGCGAGCGAGAGTGCGCACGGACAGGTGACCACGAGCACCGCGAGGACCGTGCCGAAGGCACGCGAGGAATCCGCGTGCAGCCAGTAGAGAGCGACGCATGCAGCGAGCAGCAACACTGCCGTCACGAACCAGACGGCGACGCGATCCGCGAGGTCGGCGACGGCGGGCCGCGAGCTCCGGGCCCGCTCGAGAAGGCGCGACACGGCCGCGAGCGTCGAGTCCTGACCGACACGCGTCACCGCCATCTCCACGATTCCGGTCAGGTTCAACGTGCCGGCGGTGAGCTCATCGCCCGATCGGCGCACGCGCGCGGCCGATTCGCCGGTGAGAAGCGATTCGTCGACGTCCGTAGCGCCGCACTCGATCCGGCCGTCGGCCGGCACGCGCTCTCCCGGAAGGATCCGCACCCGATCCCCGGCGCGCAGCTCATCGGGCGTGACGCGCTCGGCCTCGGTCCCGTTGAGGCGCAGCGAGCTGTCGGGAAGCAGCCGCGCCAACGCATCGTGCTGCAATCCCGCGCGGTGCCGCAATGACATCTCCAGGTAGCGGCCGAGCAGCAGGAAGAAGGTGAACATCACGACGGAATCGAAGTACACCGCGCCGCGGCCGCGCAGCGTCGAGACGACGCTCCAGAGGTAGGCCGCGCCGATCGAGAGCGCCACGGGCACGTCCATGCCGGGGCGGCGGGCGAGGAGGCTGCGCCACGCAGAGATGAAGAAGGGCTGCGCGGAGTAGAGCACGATGGGGGTAGCGACGAGCAGGCTCACGAAGCGCAGGAACTGTTCGAGGTCCGGCGCGATGCCCTGCATGAGACCTGCGTAAAGCGACACGGCATAAGTCGTGACCGTCATCATGCCGAGGCCCGCGACGCCTAAGCGCTTGAGCGCGGCACGGCGCTCGGCGGTCGCCTCGGCGGCCTCGCCGGCGAACGACAAGGGCAGCGGCACGAACCCGAGCGCATGAATCCTCGCGAGCAGCCGGCTGAGCGGGGCCGCGTGCGGGTCGAAGCGCAGCTCGGCGCGCGCCGTGCTCGCGTTGACGTGGATCTGGCGCACACCGGCCTCGCGCCTCAAGCTCGTCTCGATGAGCCACGCGCAGGCGGCGCAGTGCAGCCCCTCGATCTCGAGGCTCAGCTCCCGCTCGCCGCCTGCGCATTCGTGGGTATAACGCCGTAGCGCCGCTTCCCGGTCGAAGGCCGCCCAGTTATGCAACCCGCCCGCCACCGGCTGGCCCGGCAGCTCGCGGAACTCGTAGAAGCGCCCGAGGCCCTGCGCCAGGATGAGGCTGGCGGCCGCCTCGCAGCCGGCGCAGCACACCGCACGCTCCGTGCCGTCGATCCGCACCGCAAAGGAGGTCGCGGCGCTGAGCGGGCTGCCGCAGTGAAAGCAACGGCTCGCGGGGGACCTGAGGTCCAACGCGCGCTCCTATTCCGAGGCGTCCGCGTGCTCGAGCACCACGTCGGAGGTGTGCAGAGCGAAGTAGAGGCTGACGAAGCTCCCGGTCACGGCCAGGCTGAGCATCGCGATGATGAACCACGGCCAGAAGTGCCGATACCAGGGAGCGGTGCGGATGACGGTGCTCATGTGGCAGGTCCTATGAAACGGGTCTTCTCGTGAACCTCGATGCGGGGGGCATCGAGCGCCGTGAGCGTCAGCACGATCCGGTGCACGCCGCCCGCGGCTGCGACGGGGGCTTGGAGGCGCGCCGGGATGTCGCTCACGCTGCCGGATGCCACCGTGATCGGCTCGGCGGGTGCGGTCAGCTCGAGCCCGGGCATGCCGCTCACGGCCAGGCGGTAAGCATGCGGCTTGTCGTCGAGATTGATCACCTTGAGCGAGTAGGCGTTCTCGATGCGCTCCCCGTGCACCTCGCGGTAGAGCGCGTTGCGGTCACGGATGACATCGAGAATGAGCGGCATGCGGGTGAAGAGCGAATACATGAGCGCACCGCCCGCGAGCAGAAGGAGTGAGGCGTACACCATCATGCGCGGACGCACGACGTGGGTCGCTTTGGCGTGCAGCGCATGCTCGGTGGTGTAGCGGATGAGGCCCCGCGGGCTGCCCATCTTGTCCATCACCTCATCGCAGGCATCGATGCAGGCGCCGCAGGCGATGCAGTCGTACTGGAGGCCATGGCGGATGTCGATGCCGGTGGGACAGACCTGCACGCACAGGGTGCAGTCGATGCAGTCCCCGAGGCCGGAAGTGCGCGCCGCGGTGCCGCGCCGGCGCGGACCGCGCGGCTCACCGCGCGCTTCGTCGTAGGAGATGATCAGCGTGTCCTTGTCGAACATCGCGCTCTGAAAGCGCGCGTAGGGACACATGTACTTGCAGACCTGCTCGCGCAGGAACCCCGCATTCCCGTAGGTGGCGAGTCCGTAGAGGAAGATCCAGAAGGTCGACCAGGCGCCTAAGGACAGGGTGGCGATCCCGGTGCCGAGCGTGCGGATTGGGGTGAAATAGCCGACGAAGGTGAAGCCGGTCCAGGCCGCGAGCGCGACCCAGAGGATCTGCTTGGCGGTCTTGCGCAGCACTTTCTCCGCGGTCCAGGGTCCACGGTCGAGCTTCATGCGGCGCGAGCGCTTGCCTTCGGTCCACTGCTCGATCCACACGAACAGCTCGGTCCACACCGTCTGCGGACAGGCGTAGCCGCACCACAGACGCCCCGCGAGCGCGGTAAAGAAAAACAGCGACAGGGCCGCGATGATCAAGAGCAGTGTCAGGTAGAGAAAGTCCTGCGGCCAGAGGGTGAGGGCGAAGATGTGGAACTTGCGCGCCGGCAGATCGAAGAGCAGCGCCTGATGGCCATCCCATTGAAGCCACGCGACCCCGTAGAAGAGCCCGAGCAGCACGATAACGGCGATCTCCCGCAGCCGGGTGAACCGGCCGCTGATCTCGCGCGGATAGATCTTCTCGGCCGCGGCGTAGAACGGCGCGGGCTCGGGTGTCGGCACGAGCTTGAGATGCGGCGGGCTCATGAGGTCCCCCGGCCGCGCCTTGCGGGGCGATCGGTGCGGATCAGATAGACGCTGAGCGTGCTCGCCAGAGCGCCGATGCCCCAAAAGAAAAAGAAGCCGAGCGCGTAGCCGGCCTCGCGGTCGATGCCGGCGAGGAGGCGCGGGCCGGCGTCGCGCAGCAGCTCGGGGTCAACGACCGCGAAAAACAGCAGGCTCGCCACGCACGCGGCCAGGAACGACGGCCACACGACCAGCGCGATATCGAGGGCGTTTGAGCGCCGCTGCGGCTCATGCGATGACGGAGCGCCGGGGGTCATGGCTCGTTCACCGCCCATGCGACAGGCTGTAGACGTAGGCGGCGAGCAGGCGGATCTTGTCATCGCCCAGCCACTGGTGCGCCGGCATCTTGCCGTGACGGCCCTGGGTCACCGTCCTGGTGAGCGTCGCCGCGGAGCCGCCGTAGAGCCAGATGTCGTCGGTGAGGTTTTTCGAGCCGATGACCGGGTTGCCTTTGCCGTCGGGCCCGTGGCAGGCCGCGCACAGTACGAAGCGCGCCTTGCCGGCCTCCACCTTGTCGGCAGGCTCCGTATGCCCGCTCAACGACAGCACGTAATCGACGACTTCCTCGACTCCCTGGGGCCCGAGCGCCGCGCCGAGCGGCGGCATCACGCCTTCGCGCCCGTGGGTGATGGACCTGACGATGTCGTCGGGCGTGCCGCCATAGAGCCAGTCATTGTCGGTGAGATCGGGGAAGCCCGGCGCGCCGCGCGCATCCGAGCCGTGGCAGTTGATGCAGTTGGTGGCGAAAAGGCTCCGGCCCAAGGCGACCGCCTTCGGATCCTTGGCGAGGTCGGCGATGCTGCGGCCAGCGAAGGCGGCATAGATCGGCGCGTACTGGCGCTGCGCGCGCTGCATCTCATCGCGATACTGGCGGTCCTCGGTCCAGCCGAGCGTGCCGTGGATCACCCCGGGGTAGAGCAGCAGGTAGACGAGGGCAAAGACGATCGTCCCGAAGAACAGAATCAGCCACCAGCGCGGCATCGGGTTGTTGCGCTCACGCAGGTCGCCGTCCCACACGTGCTCCTTGACCTCGCCCTCGGCGACTTCGCCTGGCACGCGGCGTGCCGTCCACCAGATGAGCCAGGCGCAGGCGAGGACGTTGAGGATGGTGACGACCGCGACGATCGTCGTCGTCAGGGGTGACATCAGCGGCCCCCCTGGCGGCCGTCGGCCGCACGCTCTTTGAGATCCTCGAGGCGCCGGTCCTCGAGCGGCAATTGGGCCGCGGCGTCAAAATCCTTGCGCCGCCGGCTGCTCCAGGCCCACAGGCACAGCGCCACGAAGGCGAGGAACCACACGATGGTGACCGCGCTGGAAAGGACATCGGGATTCAGATGCATGGTGAGCTTCTCCGGTCAGCCGCGCGGCCGTGCGAGGCCGAGCGACTGCAGGTAGGCGATGAGAGCGTCCTGCTCGGTCTTGCCCTCGACGGCCGCCGGGGCGGCGGCGATGTCGGCGTCGGTGTAGGGAGTGCCGAGGAAGCGCAGCACGCGCAGCTTCCTCTGCAGCAGCTCACCGTCGATCGTGTTCTTCTCGAGCCACGGGAAGCCGGGCATGTTCGACTCCGGCACGACGTCGCGCGGGTTGTGCAGGTGCAGCCGGTGCCACTCGTCGCTGTAGCGGCCGCCGACGCGCGCCAGGTCCGGCCCGGTGCGCTTCGAGCCCCACTGGAAGGGATGGTCGTACTGCGACTCCGCCGCCACCGAATACGGCCCGTAGCGCTCGGTCTCGCTGCGGAACGGGCGGATCTGCTGCGAGTGGCACAGATAGCAGCCCTCGCGCTCGTAGATGTCGAAGCCCGCCTGCTCGAGCGGCGTGCGCGGGGTAATATGAACAGCGCCCTGCCTGGCGGCGGCGCTGGTGACGAGCGGGATCACCTCCACGAACCCGCCGACGCTGATCACCAGCACGATCAGCACGATGAGCAGGCCGAGCTTGCGTTCGACGATGTCGTGGTTCATGAGCGTGCTCCCGTCGCGGCGACGGCGGAGGCTGGCAGCGGCTCCTCGGCCGGCACCGGGACCGGCACCGGCTGCGGCGTCTCGCCGCGGATCGTCATCCAGACGTTGTAGGCCATGATCCACATGCCGCTGAAGAACAGCGCCCCGCCCATCAGGCGCACCAGGTAGAAGGGATAGGTCGCCTTGACGCTCTCGATGAAGCTGTAGGTGAGCGTGCCGTCGTCATTGACGGCGCGCCACATGAGCCCCTGCATCACCCCCGCGATCCACATGGCGCAGATGTAGAGCACCACGCCGATGGTCGCTACCCAGAAGTGCACGTCGATGAGCTTGACGCTGTACATCTCGCGGCGGTTGAAGAGCCGCGGGATCAGGTGATACATGGTGCCGATGGTCATCATCGCGACCCAGCCGAGCGCGCCCGAGTGCACGTGGCCGATCACCCAGTCGGTGTAGTGCGAGAGCGCATTCACCGTCTTGATCGACATCATCGGGCCTTCGAAGGTCGACATGCCGTAGAACGACAGCGACACGATCATGAACTTGAGGATCGGGTCGGTGCGCAGTTTGTCCCACGCCCCCGAGAGCGTCATGATGCCGTTGATCATTCCGCCCCAGGAGGGCGCGAGCAGCAGCAGCGAGAACACCATGCCGATCGACTGCACCCAGTCGGGGAGCGAGGTGTAGTGCAGGTGGTGCGGCCCCGCCCAGATGTAGACCGAGATCAGCGCCCAGAAGTGCACCACCGACAGGCGATAGGAATAGATCGGGCGCTGCGCCTGCTTCGGCACGAAGTAGTACATCATGCCGAGGAAGCCGGCGGTGAGGAAAAATCCCACCGCATTGTGCCCGTACCACCACTGCATCATGGCGTCGATCGAGCCGGCGTAGATCACGTACGACTTGGTGAGGCTCACCGGGATGGCGAGGTTGTTGAATACGTGCAGGACCGCGATCGTGATGATGTAGGAGGCGAAGAACCAGTTGGCGACGTAGATGTGCTGCACGCGCCGTTTGGCGATCGTGCCGAAGAACACCACCGCGTACACCACCCAGACGATGGTGATGAGGAGATCGATCGGCCACTCGAGCTCGGCGTATTCCTTGCCCTGGGTGATGCCGAGCGGCAGCGAGATAGCGGCGGCGACGATCACCGCCTGCCAGCCCCAGAAGGTGAAGGCCGCGAGCTTGTCGCTGAAGAGCCGTACGTGACAGGTGCGCTGCACGCAGTAGTAAGAGCTCGCGAACAGCGCGCAGCCGCCGAAGGCGAAGATCACCGCGTTGGTGTGCAGCGGGCGCAGCCGGCTGTAGGTGAGCCAGGGAATGTCGAAATTGAGCGCCGGCCAGTAGAGCTGCGCGGCGATCAGCACGCCGACCGCCATTCCGACGATGCCCCAGACGACCGTCATGATGGCAAACTGGCGCACGACCTTGTCGTTGTAGGTCTCTGTCAATTGCATAGGACTCCCCGTCACTCTCGAGCTCGGCGACTATCCGCGGTAGCAGACCACCTTCGCGGCGCGCGCCCTATAAGTAGATGTGCGTAGCGCCTCGGGCAAAGTGGCTGGAATGCGCGCGTCGCGACGTGGAGCACGTCTGAGAACCTGGATTGCACTGCTGCGCGGAATCAACGTCGTCGGACGGCGCCAGCTCCTGATGAAGGATCTCGCCGCGATTTTCGAGCGCGGCGGCTTTGAGTCCGTGCGCACCTACATCCAGAGCGGCAACGTGGTGTTCGAAAGCGCACGCGGGAGCGCGCGCACGCTCGCCGCCGAGATCGGCGAGCTGATACTGAAGAAGTCAGGATTCAGGCCGCACGTGATCGTGCTGTCGAGACCTGAGCTCGCCCGAGCCGTCCGCGGCAACCCGTTTCGGCAGGCCGACGCGCATCACAAGTCGCTGCACCTTTTTTTCCTGTCGGCAAAGCCGCCGCGGCCAGACCTGGAAGCGTTGGCGCGGCTGAAGAAGGGCAGGGAAGGATTCGCGCTCGAGGGCAGGATCTTCTACCTGTACACGCCCCATGGATTCGCGGTGTCGGATCTGCACGACAAGGTCGAGCGCTTCCTCGGAGTCGAGGCCACCGCGCGCAACTGGCGCACGGCCAATCAGCTGCTCTCGATGTCCGGGAGTCCGCCGTCGTCAGGAAAGGGGAAGCAAAAATCGGTCTGAGCGGGGCGTGTAATGCCGGTCGGGGTTGAGGGAGACGATCACTCGCGTCGCGCGTCCGATGATGTCGCGCCGGGGAACGAAACCGAAGTAGCGCGAATCGGCGCTGTTGTCGCGGTTGTCCCCCATCATGAAATACATCCCCTCCGGCACCACGACCGCGTCGAGCGAGCGGCGTGCCGGGTGGTCCGGGAGAATCATGACCTCGTGGGGCTTGCCCAGTCCCGCTTCACGAAAAAGCAGCGGATGCTCCGCCGCGGTCGCGGCGAGGAGTCCGCGGACGCTGTCGATGTCCCTCGCCGAGTAGTGCGCCGTGCGGCCGTTCACGGTGAGCCGGTCACCCTCGAGCGAGACCACGTCCCCCGGCACCCCGATCACCCGCTTGACGAGCGAGGTGCCGTCGACCGGCGAATCGAATACGACGATGTCGCCGCGCACCGGATCCGCGCCGGCGGTGAGGTGCACGTGGGTGAAGGGAATGCGCAGCCCAAACACATGCTTGTCGATGAGCACCCGGTCGCCTTCGAGGATGGTGGGATTCATCGAGCCGGTCGGCACCGTGACCCAGTCGGCCCACGCCGAGCGAAACGTGAGCATCAGGCAGAGAAACAGCAGTGTGCTGCGGTAAGCGCGCCACCACGCGCGCAGCTTCTCGAGGGTCATTGCACTCACGCCACAGGCTCCTGAGGGACGACGGCAGTTCGACCGGTCAGGGCGCCGTATGTTCCAGGTGCCCGCCGGATGCGCGGCGAAGGGTTGGCCACTGGCGCCGGATCGACCCGGGCGGCGGGTGGCGCCACCGCGCGGGGCTCATGTTGTCGTTGAATTTCCAGCAGCGGGTCCCCATACCGCCGCTCATGGCCGAAACGCAGCATCTCGTTTGCCCGCACTGCGCGGCGACCAACCGCATTCCTTCCTCGCGCCTCACCGAGGCGCCGAAGTGCGGGCAGTGCCATCAGCCGCTCTTCACCGGACACCCGACCGAGCTCGCCTCGGGCAACTTCAGGAAGTTCATCGAGCGCAACGACGTGCCGGTGGTCGTCGACTTCTGGGCTCCCTGGTGCGGACCCTGTCAGATGATGGCGCCGGAATATTCGGCCGCCGCGGCCGAGCTCGAGCCCAAAGTACGACTGGCGAAGCTCAACACCGACGCGGAGCCCACGCTCGCCGGTGAGTTCGGCATCCGCGGCATTCCCACCCTGATCTGCTTCAGGGCAGGCCGGGAAGTGGCGCGGCGCTCGGGCGCGATCAGCCGATCAGAGATCGTGCGCTGGGCGCTCGCGCAGGGCTAAAGGGAGCGCGCGCGTCCGCGCCCCGAGAGCATCACGAGCAGAGCGAGGAACGCGAGCTCGAGATCTCCCAGCGCGCCTCCGCCGCCGCTGTGGCTCGCGGGGGTGGAGCTGGTCGGGGTCGCACTGACCTCGGCGGATAGCGCGGATGCGCCTCCGGCGTCCACCGCCGCCACCTTGAAATAATAAGTGGTGCCGTTGTTGAGCCCGTTGAGCGTGACCGTCGTGCCATTGGTGGAGGTGGCCGCCGCTGCGCCTTCGCCGCCTGCCGAGGTTCCCTGATAGACGTTGTAGCTCGCCGCGCCGGTTGCAGCGCTCCAGCTGAGCATGACGGTGCCGTTGCCCGCGGTCGCCGAGACTCCCGTGGGGACCGCGGGAACGGCCATGGCCGATGCCTCGTTTGAATTGGGGGATATGCCGAAGCCACTGACGGCAGCAATCTCGAAGTAGTATGTCTGGCCGGGCGTCAGGCTGGCCTCAGCGACAGTGGTCGAATCGGTGGCCACACCCGTCTGCACCGGACTCGCCCCCTCCTTTCCGGATGCCGTCCCCTGATAGACACTGAAGCTCTTCGCCGCAGCGTCGGCATTCCACTGCAAGGCGATGCCGCTGGCTCCTGAAGTGGCGGTCAACCCCGTCGGAGCAGCGAGGGCTGACATGGCCGCGACGAGATTGGCCGCATCGATGCTGCCGAGGCCGCTGGCCAGATCGTAGCCCGGTCCGGCGGCGTAGGAGCCGGGACTGCCCGCCGAGCTCGCCGTCATGAGTCCGGTCGTGAAGGCGGCGTTGCCGCCGTTGCTGCAGACACTGGTGGGCGCGCTTCCCGTGTCCGTAAAGCTCGCCATAGAGCAGGGCTCGGCGTTGCTGCCGAGAGTGATGTCGTAGAACACGCAGGCGTTATTCGTGATCGCGCCCTGACTGGCGTTGCAGGCCGTGAGATTCGCGGCGGATGAGTATTCCGCCGCCGCGAATTGATAGAGCAGCGGATTGATCAGTCCCTGACGGCCGTCCGGGTACTCTGCGCCCGATGTCTGCTGCGATTGGTCGACGAGAGCAATGATGGCGGCGACGAGCGGAGCGGCTGCCGAGGTGCCGTAGAAGTCCGTGTTTCCCGGCAGGCTGGGCGCTACGCTGCACGGGGTATCGTTGTAGGAGCAGATGACCCAGCGGCTGGCGATGGCGGAGACGTCGGGGACGGCCCGGCCGCCGAAACTGGTGATCCCCAGGACGCTCTGTTGCCAGTCGGGCTGCGCGTAGCCGCCGGTGCACGCGCCCGCGTTGAGGGAAGTGCAGCTGCTGATGCCACCTCCCGCACCCAGAACCTGGATATACGGGTTGGGGCCAGACACAAAGCCGCGCGCGGTGAGGTTGGCCTGGTTGCAGAAGGCAAGCGTGCTGGCCACCCCGAAGTATTGACTCCACTCCTCGTTTCCGCACGACGTGTTCCAGACCATCTCGGGCACGTGGGTCGCCGCGGTGTAGAGGGTTGGGGGAGTGTTGGTCTTGCTCCAGTGGGCTCCGCCGGCCGGGCCTTCCAGATTCGGGTCGAAGTCCGTGCCTCCGACTGCGAGTGAGTAGGGTGTGGACGCAAAGGCGCTCACCGCGAGCCCCGTCGAGGCGACGTCGCCCTGTGTCCCCTGGTCCGAGGAGTTCATGCAGCCCGGGGTCGCCGAGGGAGCCGTCTGCGCGGCTCCGGTATCCCCCGCCGACGCCGTGATGGTGATTCCCTCCGAGACCGCTTTCTGGAGCATGGAGTTGATCTGCATGTTTCCGGCGGTGGTCTCGACTGCCTCGCACGCGCCAAAGGAGAAGTTGATGATGCTCACGCCGCCCTGATCGATGATGTATTGGGCGGCGACCCCGGCATTCTTGTCACGCACGAGCAGCAGGCTCGCGCCGGGAGCCAGGCCTCCGATGATCTCGGTGTCGAGATAGGCCTCATCCTCGTTGCCGTCTTTCGTTTCGTGCGGATCATTGCCGCCGTCGGCCGCTGGCACCGGCGTGCTGGTGAACGTCCCTGCCTGGTTGACGCCGAATGCAGTCCAGTAGGACGAGAGCTGCGCTGCGCTCACGTCGCTCTCGGCGACGATCGCGACCGTGACGCCTTTGCCGGTGATGCCGTTGGCATACAGCGGCGTCAGATCGTAGATGTTGGCAGCGTCACCAGGCCCCACGAACCCGGGTGTCGGATAATCATTGGCACCGATCGCTCCTTCGTACACGTCCGGCTGCGGCGCCGTTGTGCTGCCCGTGGGTGTGGGAATTCGCCGTGTCTTGATGCCCGGAGTGGGATGGAAATCGTTCAGGCCACCGATGGCCGCGATGACTCCCTTGAAGCTCGCCGGAATGCTGGGATCCGTGATGTTGGAATAGTGCCGCACGCCTTTGAGGTTGAATGAGTGAATCTGCGTGTGCAGGGCCGCCTCGACCTGTACCCTGGTGCCGGTGAAGGGCAGGTAGTCGCGGCCGGCCGGGACGGCACCCACCTTGAGCCCTTGAGAGGTGAGCCAGGCCGAGAGTGCCGCGAGGGTGGCGTCGCTCGCCCCGAAGCGCTTGCCGAACTCGGCAGGAGTGAGCCAGTGGTGGTACTGGGGCGAGCGCGGATCCTGCTGAGCGGCGATGAGCTTCGTCAGCTCCTGCTCCTGTGCCGGGGTCTTGGCCAGGACGAGTTGCAGCCCGCTCATCCTGAGAGAGGCGTCAGCTTCCCCGACGTCATACTCCGGGCGTGCCAGCGTGCTCACGTGACCCGGCAGGCGTACCAGGGTGGCGCTTGGTCCGGCCAACGCAGCCGCGCAAGCCATCAGGGCTGCCAGCAGCGAGCCACGCGTGGCTGGGCCCCGCCAGAGGTGATATCTGCTCGTCGAATTCGGCACTCTGAAGACCCCTCCGCTGCCAGTTCCCTGAATGTGTGATCGCCATTCAGGGGCCTCATATGTAAACAGACTCAGCCGACATCACGAAGGGAGCAGGCCGAGAACTGTGCGCTTGGACTCACTTCGCTGGCGCGCCGCGTAGGGACTATCGCGTATACGCATGGGGCCGCGGATGAATCAGCATCCGGCCTCGAAGCGCAGTCCGGGAGTGTCATGAGACAGACGACCCTCGCCCTTGCCGCAGCACTGCTGATCACAGCGGGGGCGGGCGACAGCCTGGCTCAGCCAGCGCCGCCGCCTGGCGCTGCGCCGCCGCCGGCGTGGACCACGCACTGGACCTCCGCGCAGCTCGAGCAGCTCGTCGCTCCGGTTGCCCTTTATCCGGATCCGCTGCTCGGGTCGATTCTGGCCGCCTCCACGTACCCGCTCGAAGTGGTCGAAGCCGCACGCTGGCTCGATGATCCGGCTCATGCGGCTCTGACGGGCGATGCGCTGGCTGCGGCTCTCGAGGGCGAGCACTGGGACACGAGCGTCAAGTCGCTGGTGCCCTTTGCCGCGGTGCTGCGCAACCTGGACATGCACCTCGAGTGGACCGAGCAGCTCGGTGACGCCTTCCTCGCACAGCAAGCGGACGTGATGGACGCGGTGCAGAGGCTGCGGCAGCGGGCAGCCGCTCAGGGCGCACTCCAGTCGACGCCCCAGCAGACCGTGACGACCGATCAGAACCTCATCACGATCGAGCCCACGAATCCCGACGTGGTCTACGTGCCTTATTACGTGCCCGCGATCTACGGAGCCTGGCCGTGGCCGGCTTATCCTCCGTATGACTTCGGGGTGCCGCCGGATGCGTTCCTTGGCGGTGCTTTCATCGGCTTCGGTATCGGTATCGGGTTCTTCGAACCCTGGGGTTGGTACGGGTGCAATTGGCCCGGCCGCGGCATAGTCACCTACCCGCCGCATTGGAGGCCTGGCCACCCGCCGCGTCTGCCGAATCCGCGCCCGCCAGAGCCGTGGCACCACGATCCCCAGCATCGCGACGGGGTGCCTTATCGCGATGCGGCGACGACCGCGCGCTACCTGGGCACGCAGGCGGCCGGACGTCCCGAGTTCCGCGGATATCCTTCACCGGCAACTCCTGCCCGTCCGTTGCAACCGGCTGCGCAGCAGACGGCACCGCCGCGTGAGAGCATGCCTGCGCCGCGACCTGCGGCGCCGGCACCGCGGCCTTCCGCCAGGCCGGCCGTGCCGCCGGCGGCGCCGCGCGTATCGGCTCCGGCATTCGAGTCCTTCGGGCACGGCCCGCAGGTGCGCAATCAAGCGGCGCGCGGAATCTCGAGCCGCTCCGCGCCACCGGCGCCGTCGGGCGGCGGCGGCCACGCGGGCGGGCACCGCTAGCCACAGGAGCACGAGGGTGAGAGTCACTAGCAATGAGCCGAATGCACCAGGCGCTCGGATGCAGCGCGCGCTGCTGATAGCGATCGTTGCGATCTGCTCTGCGATGACGTTTGCCGTTGCGGCGAGTGCGGCCGCACAGCGCGAATTTGCCAGTGCGGAGGACGCCACGGATGCACTGATGGCGGCCACCCGCGCCGACGATGTCGGCAGTCTGCTCGCGATCCTCGGGCCACGGGGCGCGAAGCTCATCCATTCGGGAGACCCGATCGCCGACCGCGACGGGCGCGAGCGCTTCATCGCCGCTTACGATCAGTCTCACCGTCTCGAGTACGACGGCTCGAAGCAGGCCGTGCTGCTGGTGGGCGCCGAGGACTGGCCGCTGCCGATTCCGCTGGTGCATGACAGCGGCGGATGGCGGTTCGATACCCGGGCCGGCGAGCAGCAGATCATCGACCGGCGCGTCGGCCGCAACGAGCTCAACGTGATCGAGGTCTGCCGCGCGTATGTTCTGGCGCAACGCGAGTACGCGGACCTGCAGGCGAACGGAGGCGGGGAGCGGCAGTACGCGCAGCACTTCCTCAGCCACCCGGGGCAACGGGATGGACTCTACTGGCCGATCACGGGCGAGGAGGCCGAGAGCCCGCTCGGCCCGCTGGTCGCGCAGGCACGCGCCGAGGGCTATGTGAAGGAGTCGCCGGCCGGCAGGCCGCAACCTTACTATGGGTATTACTACCGGATTCTGACCCGCCAGGGTGCTCATGCTCCGGGCGGCGCCCGGAATTACCTCGGCGCCGATGGACGCATGAGCGGCGGCTTTGCGCTGCTTGCTTATCCGGCAGCTTACGGCGACTCGGGCATCATGACCTTCATCGTCAATCAGAACGGTATCGTTCGCGAGAAGAATCTCGGCCCGCACACCGCAAAGCTCGCGCGCACGATCAAGGAGTACGATCCGGATTCCGGCTGGCGCATTGCGCTCGATCATTGAGGTCGCAACCACCAGATGGATGCAGCGCGGGCACTGCTGCTCCTGGTCCTCGCCAACTCGCTGCCGTGGATCGCCGCTCGCGTGCTGGGTGGTCGCTGGGGAGCGCCCCTCGATCTCGGGGTGACCTTGCGGGACGGCCGCCGCCTGTTGGGGAGTCATAAGACCTGGCGTGGGGTCGCAGCTGCCGTCGGTGGCTGCGCGCTCGCCGCCGCGATCACAGGTCTCCCTGGCTGGACCGGCGCCGCGTTCGCGCTGCTGTCGCTGCTCGGGGACGCGTGCTCCAGTCTTTGCAAACGGCGATTGGGAGTCGCCCCGGGCCTCGACGTGCCGCTGCTCGATCAGCTTCCTGAGGCGCTGCTGCCGCTGCTCGGACTGCGCGCCTCGCTGGCACTGGATTCGACCAGCATCGCAATGGTGGCCGCCGCCTTCACGTTGCTCGATATGCTCGCGAGCGGCATACGGCGCCGCGGCGGGGCGCGGGCCTGGCGCGACTCGCGCCGCTAACCGCCGATCCAGCAGCTACCCAGACCCTCCGCACAGGCAGCCAGCATCGGGTTCTCGGCGGCGAGCGTGCAGTTCTCGAGTAGTACCCACGGCGGGCGGCTGGCGCCGCTCCGCGCGCGCCGCGCGCCGCAGCCACCAGAGGGCGCGCAAATCCTCTGATGCCTGGCTCGCGGGAACGCGGGGTGCGTGCCATGATAGCCGCCCCCAAAAAAGGCTCTCGCGAGGTGACCCATGGACAAGCGGCGATCCGTCTTCCTGCTCGCGTGCATCGCCTCCCTGCCCGCAATGGCCGCTTTACAAACAGGTGACAAGGCGCCCGAGTTCACCGCGCAGGCGTCGCTGGCCGGCAAGCCCTTCACCTTCTCGTTGAAGGAAGCGCTCGCGAAGGGACCGGTAGTGGTCTACTTCTATCCCTCCGCCTACACCTCGGGCTGCGACCTGCAGGCCCATACCTTCGCGGTCAACAAGGACAAGTTCACCGCGGCCGGAGCCACCATCATCGGCGTATCGCTCGACAGCATCCAGCGCCTCAAGGACTTCTCCGCCGACCCCAGTTACTGCGCCGGGAAGTTTCCCACCGCCTCGGATGCCGACGGTAGCATCGCCAAGTCCTACGACTTGAAGGTGAAAGAGGGGCCGGCCGGGCTGAAGGACGTCCGGGGCGTCGAGATCGGACATGCCTTTGTCGAGCGCACGACCTTCGTCGTGACCGCAGCCGGCAGGATCGCAACCACCATCACTGGCGTGGCACCCGACAAGAATGTCGAGCAGGCTCTGGACGCGGTCGAGCATCTGAGCAAGTCCAGACCCGGCGGCTGAATCAGCGCCGCCGAACAGGCTGCCTGATTTAAGCGTCCGGACGAGCCGTGCCGCGGCGTGATGCGCGCGGGCGCGCGGCCAGGCCGGGGGTGCTCGTGAGCTGGTCGTCGCCGGTAGCGTGCGCGCCAGGACCGGCGGCGCCGAAGGCGATCTCGAGCGCCTCGCTGACGCGCTCCACCCAGATGAGCTCGAGCTTTGCGCGGACGCTCTGCGGGATGTCCTCGAGATCACGCCGGTTGCGCGCCGGAAGAATCACGCGCTTGATGCCGGCCCGTGCTGCGGCGATGGTTTTTTCCTTGATGCCTCCGACCGGCAATACCAGCCCGCGCAGGCTGATCTCGCCGGTCATCGCGACATCGGGGCGCACGGCCTCGCGCTTCATGAGCGAGGCGAGCGACACGAACATGGCAACCCCGGCGCTCGGCCCGTCTTTGGGGATCGCGCCCGCGGGTACGTGCACGTGAATGTCCGCGCCCTCGAACAGCTTCGGGTCGATGCCGAGCTCGCGTGCCTGCGCCTTGAGCAGGCTCAAGGCAGTCTGGGCGCTCTCCTTCATGACATCACCGAGCTGCCCCGTGAGGATCAGTCTGCCGTCTCCCGGGAGACGCGCCGACTCGATGAACAGGATGTCGCCACCGACCGGTGTCCACGCCAGCCCGGTCGCGACTCCCGGGACGCTGGTGCGGGATGCCACCTCACTCTCGAAGCGCGTGGCTCCGAGCACCGCCTCGACATCGGCCGCGTCGAACGCGACCGTCTGGACCTTGCCCTCGGCGATCTGCATGGCGGCGTTGCGGATCAGGGCGCCGATCTGGCGCTCGAGATTGCGGCAGCCCGCCTCGCGCGTGTAGTCGCCGATCAGACGGCGCAGCGCCGCATCGGTGACGCTGAACCGCCTGGCGTCGAGGCCGTTGGCCTGCAGCTGGCGCCGTACCAGATAGCGCTTGGCGATCTCGAGCTTTTCCTCCTCGGTGTAGCCGCTGAGCTCGATGATCTCCATCCGGTCGCGCAGCGGGCCGACGATCGTCTCGAGCACATTCGCGGTCGCGATGAACAGTACGCGGCTCAGATCGAAGGGCTGCGCCAGGT
>Ga0335079_10001519_pt1 | contig 26455 bp, 24 predicted proteins | sample Lox_Sample_33_FD_206719 | JGI IMG/M metagenome (GOLD analysis project Ga0335079, IMG submission 206719) | Soil microbial communities from Loxahatchee National Wildlife Refuge, Florida, United States - Lox_Sample_3.3 | ecosystem: Environmental > Terrestrial > Soil > Wetlands | place: USA...
TTTTTGCGAACGGTCATAGACCACGCAGTCGTGGCCACCCCGGATCAGGCGCCGTGTCATGTTGGCGCCCATTCTTCCCAGTCCGATCATTCCGATTTGCATAAATTCATTCCCCTCCCGCGTGGAGGCGACTCATCGCCTCAGCCACGCTCTTGTTGGTTCCAAAAACTGACGATCCGGCCACCAGGACGTTGGCTCCCGCCTCCACGCAGAGCTTCGCCGTTTCCGAATCGATACCGCCATCGACTTCCAGGTCGCACTCGGGATTGAGGCAGTCGATCATCTGCCGGACACGGCTGATCTTGCCCAGAGTGGAATATATGAACCGTTGATGCCCGAAACCCGGGTCAACCGTCATCACGAGCACCTGGCTTAGGTCCGGCAGAATCTCTTCGAGCACCGAGGCGGGCGTTGCGGGATTGATGGCGACGCCGGCGCGCTTGCCCAGGCCTCGGATGCGCTGCACGGTGCGATGCAGGTTAACGTTGCCTTCCCAGTGGACCAGAAACGAGTCGGAGCCCGCCTCACCGAATTCCTGAAGGAACAGATCCGGATTCGAGATCATCAGGTGGGTTTCGAGCGGCAGTTGAGTCACGGGCCGCAGCGATGCCACGATTGGTGCTCCCATCGTGAGGTTCGGGACAAAATGGCCGTCCATGACGTCAATATGGATGCGATCCGCTCCCGCCTTCTCGGCCTCGGCGACTTGCTCTCCGAGCCGCGCGAAATCCGCGGCAAGAATGGAAGGAGCGAGCTTTATGGCGTGCTTCACGGCCTGCCTGACCTCGGGACCTCGAAGGTATCGACAAACTCCCGGTAGCGGCGAGTTATGTCCTTGACCGCGCACTCCCGCGTAATTTGCTTGCCGCGCCACGCGACCAGCGGGTCCCAGAAACTCGTGCGTCCCACGGCGAAGCCGATGAATCCCGGCACCGCGGCTGCGGTGGTGAGCCATTCGTGGACCTTTCGGTCATCTTCTCCGCGGCCGAGGATAATGCAACCGACGCGGTCGCGTCCGCCCCGCCTGGCAGCAGCAACAACCCTTTCACAATCCTCGCGCCGGTCGAGACCCTCGATCTTCCAGACGTCGGGCTCAACGCCGGCATCTTGAAGCTCCTCGATCGCCTGAACCATAAGTTGTGGGCGGAGATAGAAGTCGTAGGTCTTCTTGTCTCCGTTCAACCGCTCGAGCTGCGATTTCTCGGGGGGGACCAGCAGCTCGAACATGAACAGCGGCCGCGATTGCCCGTGCAGGTAGTCTGATAACCGCTTCAGACGCGCCGCCTGCTTTGCATTCAGCCCTCGGTCGCCTTCGGCGTTATAGCGTACGAGCACTTTGCTGAAGGTTGGCCGGACTGTCTCGATATGGCAGGCAAAATCTTCGCCGTATTCGAAATCGAACTCGTCCTGCCCGCTCTTTTCGACGCAACAGGCGGTGGTGTAGTGGTGCGCCACGGCGTCGCGGAGGATTGCAGAGCCGAACTGCTCATCGGTCAGGATTCCGGCCTTCTGCTCCGGCACGCCGTCCCGGACCGCGGCCTTGAAGCCGTCATAGATTACTTGCTTGGCCGCGGCAATTTCGGCGGTCTGTTCGGGCGTCAGAGCGCCCTTCCAGCCGAACATCTTCGTCTGAAACGAGCCGCGATGGTCGAAGGGCAGGATGTACAGCGGCTTGTCGAAACCGGGGGCCCTCATGCGTTCTCCTTGAGCTGCCGGTAGCGGCGAATCAGGCGGTTGGTCGAGCTGTCGTGCGCGAGTTTCGGCTCGTCCTTGCTTTCGAGCTCGGGAATAATTCGCTTGGCGAGGACCTTGCCAAGCTCGACACCCCATTGATCGAAGGAGTCGATATTCCAGATCACGCCCTGAGTGAACACGCTGTGCTCATAAAGAGCGACGAGCTTGCCTAACATTTCGGGTGTCAACCGCGCGGCGAGGATAGTATTTGAAGGACGGTTGCCTTCGAAAACGCGGTGTGGCACGAGCCAGTCCGGTGTACCCTCGGCTTTCACCTGTTGCGGAGTTTTGCCGAACGCAAGAGCTTCGGTCTGCGCGAACACGTTCGCCATCAGCATGTCGTGATGGGGTCCCAGAGGATTGAGCGGCTGAGCAAACGCGATGAAGTCGCAAGGGATCAGCCGCGTGCCCTGATGGATCAGTTGATAAAAGGAATGCTGGCCGTTCGTGCCCGGCTCTCCCCAATAGATGGGGCCGGTATCCGACTTGATCTCAGTGCCATCCAGGGTCACGTGCTTTCCGTTGCTCTCCATCGTCAACTGCTGCAGGTATGCCGGGAAGCGCTTCAGATACTGGTCGTAAGGCAACACGGCCACGGTTTGAGCGTCGAAAAAGTCGTTGTACCAGAGGCCGAGCAATCCCATGATCACTGGAAGATTCTTTTCGAATGGCGCGGTGCGGAAGTGCTCATCCATCTGATGGAAGCCGTCAAGCATGGCACGGAAATTCTCCGGACCGATGGCGAGCATGGTCGAGAGGCCGATAGCAGAATCCATCGAGTAGCGCCCGCCTACCCAGTCCCAGAACTCGAACATGTTGGCGGTGTCGATGCCGAACTTGGAAACTTCCTTCGCGTTAGTCGAGACGGCGACAAAATGCAGCGCCACGGACTTCTCATCGCCGCCCAATCCGGCCAGCGACCACGCGCGGGCCGACTGGGCATTGGTCATGGTTTCGAGGGTGGTGAACGTCTTTGACGAAACGATGAACAGTGTCTCCGCAGGGTCCAGATCGCGAATCGCTTCGGCGATATCGGTGCCGTCGACGTTGGAGACGAAACGGAAATTCATGTCGCGCTGGCTGTAGTGCCGGAGCGCCTCGTAGGCCATGACGGGACCGAGATCGGAACCGCCGATCCCGATATTGACGACATTCCGGATTCGCTTGCCGGTATGCCCCTTCCATGCGCCGCTCCGCACCTGGTCGGAAAATTCGCCCATGCGACGGAGGACTTCGTGCACTTGCGGCACTACGTTCTGCCCGTCGACGATGATGGATGCGCCGGCCGGAGCGCGCAACGCGGTGTGCAGAACCGCACGTTTCTCGGTGATGTTGATCTTGCTGCCGGAAAACATTGCGTCGATGCGTTCCCGCAGGCCGGCTTCATTTGCGAGCTGAAACAGCAGTTGAAGCGTTTCATCGGTGATGCGGTTCTTCGAATAATCGAGCTCGACTCCCACGGCGGAGACGGTGAGGCGTTCGCCGCGAGCAGAATCCTCGGCGAACAACTTGCGCAGATGCAGCTTCCGAACCTTCTTAAAGTGAGACTTGAGGGCCTCCCAAGCGGGACCTCCTATGGCTGTCCGAGAGCCGGCCCGCTCTTCCGTTGCTTGCATTCCTGTTTTGCTCCTCAATTGCAAAGAGCGCGGCAGGAGGCGTTCTGTTGGCGGACGTGGCGAGTTTCAAGTCAGAGATCGATTTCGATATCGCCCTGGGGCCTGGAGCAGCAGATCAGGATGTTGCCCTCTGCCGGCGGGTCGAGCGGCTCGGGTTCGTACTGGATGGAGCCGCTAACCAGTGCGGATTCGCAATTGTGGCAGACGCCGGTTCGGCAGGACCACGCGACCGGAACCCGGCAGGCTTCAGCGAGCTCAAGGACGCTTTGAAACTGTCCGCTCCACGCCCCGTTCACGCCGCTGCGAACGAAGGAGACCGTAGGCCCCGGGCCCGGCAAGGATCTTGGCGGTTCCGGACTTTTCGCGACGGCGATGCCGGGTGTGAACCCTTCTCCCGGACCAAAAGCTTCGCTGTGGATGTGGCCGGGGTCGACGCCCCACTCCTTGAGCGAGGCGATGAAACCGGCGAGGAAGCTCGTCGGGCCGCAGATGTAGAAGTCGGCTTCGCGCGGTACGCCGAGCCGATCGAGGGCAGGAATACCCAAGCGTCCGGCGGCATCGAAATTGCGGCCCGGAAGGTCGCCGGCGTCGGGCCGGCTGTACATAATATAGCTGCGAGCATTAGGCAGCGAAGACAGAAGTTCACGCGACTCGCGGGCGAACGCATGTTCGGAGCCATTGCGGGCGCCATGAAGCCACCATGTCGCGCGGTCCGAATGGCTGGCTGCAAGCGTCTGAAGCATCGCCAGGACCGGCGTGGCTCCAATCCCGCCGCTCAAGAGAACCACAGGTCCCTCGCCGTGCCGGAGTGTGAACGTTCCACGCGCGGCGGCAACTTCGAGCGCGTCTCCGGGATTGACTTGGGAGTGCAGGAAATTGCTCGCGAGGCCGTTAGGCTCGCGTTTGACGCTGATGCGATAACGGCCTGTGTCTGGCGCGCCGGATAGCGAATAGTTGCGAAGAACCGGCGGCTTTTCGGATTTCGGACGAAGCCTCACAATCAAAGATTGGCCGGGGAGCGCAGCGGGCAGAGCAGACAGGTCCGGGGATTCGAGCAAGAACGAGAGCACGCTTGCGGATTCACGATCGATGCGCGCGACGCGGAGAGGACGAAACCCGCTCCAGGCGGGCGGCGGACTGGCGGCCGGTGCGAGTCCGGAGTTGCCGTTTCCTGGCTGAGCCAAAAGCGCCCGCAGGGAGCTTTGCCAGCCGGCACTGAGTGCGGGCACGCGCAGCGCGCGCTCCAGACGGTCGCGTGGATGGCCGGAGAGGTAGAGCAGCGCATCGATTTCGGCCACGGTCACGCGTTCGGGGCCATCGGCAACCTTGAGAATTTCGTCGCCTGCGCCGACCGCGCCTTCCTCCAACACGCGAAAGTAAAAGCCGGGCCGGCGGTGAGACACCAACAGCGATGCCATGCGCGGTTCATCCATACGGATGCCGACGCGGTAACAAGTGACGCGCGGCTGGGTAACCTCAAAAAGCGCGCCGCCGATGCGGTAGCGGTCGCCGATCGAGACTTCGTCGTCGGAAAGGCCTTCGACTGTGAAGTTTTCTCCAAACTGCCCGTAGGTGAAACCACCGCGATGCAGATGCGATTCCCAGTAGCGATACGAATCGAGTTGATAGACCATGACGGCGCGATGCTCGCCGCCATGACCGGCGAGGTCGCCCTGACCGTCGCCGTCGAGGTTGAGACGCCGCGCCATGCGGCGGTCCGCCACAGGGGACTTCCAGACGGCCGTGTGGACCATGGCGCCGCGCCAGGAGACATCGCGGGGCAGACCGACGTTGACGGAGATCAGACGGGACATCTCATCACCTGCCGGCGAACAACTGCTCCAATTTCGGCGCGAGACGTTCGAGAAAGATCTTCCGGTGGCTGGCCCAGCGGCCCGGATAAGGCACGTCGAGAATCGGACCGCGCCAACGCGCGCGACCGGCGGCGCGCTGTACATTATCCCGAATGGACTTGACCAGCGTTACGATGGCAGCCGGTTCAAGATGGTGGATTCTTCGGGCGAGCGCGGGCTCGCCCGCAAGGCAGGCCGCACGGCGCGATTTTGCATCGAGTCGGTCGACCGGGACTGCGCACGCGTCAATCAGGTAGCACCCCAACCGTTGAAAGATCTCGAGGAACGTGTCGTCGGTGATCGACGGATCCATTGTCCGGAAGGCGTCGCGGATGGCGCGATACAGGCCGGAATCCTGACGATAGAAAAAACGGCCCGAGGCCGGCGGCGATTCACCAATAAAGAGGAGGCGGACGCACGCAGGGCGATGCCTCCGGCGCAGGCGCTCCGCGTCCTCGGCCTTTTGCCTCATGAAAGGATTCTAGCGTTCAGGCGACTTGCTCGGTTTTCTGAATTGCGGCGCTCTTGGACTCGATCACTCCCATCAGTTCGTCCCACGATTTCACAAACGATTTGGCGCCTTCATCCTGAAGCTGCGTTGCCAATGCGTCGATATCGATTCCGGCCTTCGCGAACTCGGCAAGGACTTCTTCGCAATCGCCGCCATCGGCAGGCAGAATCGAGCCAAGCTCCGTGTGTTCCGCAAGGGCTTTCAGAGTGGCTTCCGGCATAGTGTTCACGGTAAACGGGGCGGCGAGAGCCTTGACATAAAGAATGTCCGAGGCCTTGGGGTCCTTGGTTCCCGTGCTGGCCCACAGCAGCCGCTGCGGCCGCGCACCGGCGTTGTAGGCTTGCTGCCAGCGGGCGGAGTCGAGCAGGTTTCGGTATGCCTGGTAAGTACGCATGCCGATGGCGATGCCGAGCCGATTGCGCAGAGCCTCGGGAACCTTGGCAGCAACGGCGGCGTCCCAACGGCTCACGAAAACCGATGCGACCGACCCAACATTCGGATTGAGGCCGGCGGAGATGCGCCGTTCGACACCGCGCAAGTACGCCTCGGCAGCGGCGAGGTACTGCTCCCGCGAGAACAGAAGGGTGACGTTAATCGGTATTCCGGAGAAGATGGACTCTTCGATGGCGGGCAGACCTTCCTTGGTGCCGGGAATCTTGATGAACAGGTTCGGGCGCCCGGCTCGGGCATGCAAATCTCTCGCCGCACGCAGCGTGCTGGCGGTGTCGTGCGCCAGCATCGGAGATACCTCCAGCGACACCCAGCCGTCAACTCCGTTCGTCTTCTCGTAGATCGGCCGGAATTGGTCGGCGGCGCGAGTGATATCGTCCAGCGCCAACTCGAAGAACAACTCCTCTCCGGACTTCTCGCGTTGCAGTTGCGCGGCGATCGCCGTGTCGTACGCACCGCTGTTTTTGATGGCGTGATCGAAGATGGTCGGATTCGACGTGAGTCCTGTCACCGAAAGATCGTCGATATAGCGCTTCAGCGTACCGCTGTTTAACAGGTCGCGCGTAATATTATCGAGCCAGATGCTCTGGCCCAGATTGTGCAGCAAGTGCGTCGCTTTCATCGTGTCACCTCTGTTTCTTCTAGTACGGCGGATTCCTCCAGGCATTCCGCGCTTACGTGCCGCGTGTCGTTCCATAGACCGATCGCCGGTTCCGACGGATTGTGTTCATACGTCAGAGTGCTGAGGCTTGCGGTGCCCAGTAGAAAATGCCGGGCGTCCTGCGGTGGCAGTTCGAGCCAGCGGGCGGCCAGCACTCTAAGAAAGTGCCCGCTGGAAAACAGCAGGACGGCGCCGTCAACAGCTCGAACCCGCGCGATGACGCGGTCCGCTCGCGCACCGATTTCATCGAACGATTCTCCGCCCGGGAAACCATCGCGGAAGATTTCCCAGTCCGGACGCTTCGCGCGAATGTCCGCGGTACGGAGGCCTTCATACTGGCCGTAGTCCCATTCCACGAGATCGCGATCCATTTCTGCCGTTGAACCAAAACCAGCGAGCTCACAGGTCCGCTTTGCGCGTTGTAACGGACTTGTAAAAACGCCGGCGAATTCCAGCCGTTTGAGACGCTCCCCCAGCCGGCGGGCGTTACACTCGCCGCGGGTTGTCAGAGGCAGATCCGTCAGCCCGGTATGTTGTCCGCTGAGTGACCACGCAGTTTCGCCGTGCCGGGCGAGATAGACTACCTGAAGTTCTTTCAACGGCTTTCCCTTCGTGTTAGAAACGTTCACCCCTGAAGATCCTCACGGGAGCGGATTTGTTGGCCAACCGAAAAAATAGACGTCAAGCTCTGCCAGACGGTACTTCCCGACTCCGCCGCTTCCATCCGGTACTCGTGCCAGTGAAGGCGCAGGCTAACGCTTAAGGCCAGCGTGCCCTAGTTGGCGCCTTCGTTTTGGCTCAATCCGCGGACGTTCGCGCGTGTTGGATCTGCTCGGCACGGTTCTCCAGCCTTTGCGGCACACCGTTGAACAACGCCTTCAGACCTTCCGTCATCGTCGGGTGCGCGAACATCGCGTCTCGCAAAACTGTGTACGGCAGGCCGGCCAGCATGGCAAGTTGAACTGTACCCATGAGTTCGCCTGCTTCAGGCCCTAAGGCTGTGAATCCGAGAATGCGGTCACTATGTGCGTCGATCAGCGTCTTCATAAATCCGCGCCTCTCGGAAATAGTCCAGGGCCGCCAGCCGGAGTCGACCGGCACCGATACCACCCGGTAGGCGACACCGTTTTGTCGCGCGTGTGACTCGTTGAGGCCGACACGCGCCAGCTCCGGATCAGTGAACACGCAGTAAGGAACCAGGCGATCCCGGGCGCTGCGGTGACCGCCGTTCAAGTTGTCATGGATGATGGTAAAGTCGTCCTCGGAGACGTGAGTGAAGTATGGACTACCCGCGCATTCTCCCATCGCCCACACGTTCGGCGCAGTTGTTTCCAAGCGATCGTTCACTCGGATATGTCCCGTCCCAGTGATCTCGATTCCCGCGTTTTCAAGTCCGATGCCGCTGGTGTTGGGTGTACGACCCGCGGCCACGAGAATGTCGGTTCCCTCCAAGGTTTGTGGGCCGTTCGCGCTTTGGACCTGCACGGTCACGTGGTCGCCGGAAACGCCCTTCACCGTGGCGACGCGCGTATCTAACAGTACGTCGATGCCCTCGTCCCGAAACAGCTGAAGGATCGCTTGTGCCGCATCGGCATCTTCATTGGACGCAAGCTGTGGGCCGCGTTCGAGAAGGGTTACCCGGCTTCCCAGTCTCCGCAGAGCCTGGCTGAGCTCAAGGCCGACGTAGCCGCCTCCCAAGACGATTAAATGGCTGGGACAACTCTGCAGGTCCAGCGCCTCGATATGGGTCATTGGCCTGGCGTCTCGCAAACCGCGTATATCGGGTATGGCGGCGTGGCTTCCCACGTTTACGAACACGCGGTCAGCGGTGAGCGTGCGCTCGCCCCCGTCGTTCAGGGCGACGTGAAGAGTGCGAGATGCCACGAATCTGGCGTCGCCGAGGATGAGTTCGTCTCCAGCCGACTGATATTTGTCCAGATGAATCTGGACAATCGCGTCGACCATTTCACGCTTGCGTGCGTACACGCCAGCCATCTCGACGGCCACGGGCCCGGTCTCGATCCCGAATTCCCGGTGCCGTCGCGACAGGGACGCAACCTTCGCTGAATAAATGACATTCTTGCTGGGCAGGCACGCCACGTTAGGGCAGGAGCCGCCGATGTACCTGCGCTCGATGACGGCAGTGCGTCTCCCTTCTTTGGCCATGGTCCATGCCATCAATTTGCCGGCTGTACCGCTGCCGAGCACGATAACGTCGTATTTCTCGGGTGTATTCATGCGATTCATCTCCTTGTAGCGGCTCCATCAGAACGGTGCGAGTTTCGCCAAGCCAAATAACATGTGGGACTGTTCGGAGTAAATGACCACGGCGTCATACTGTTTCGGGTCCGTGGACGCCGGCAAATCGTAATTCTGATCGCCTTGGTCGCTTTTCAACGGCCCGAAATCGATGCGATTGCCGCTTCGCGCGAGCGCGATATGAACATCGGGCTGGTTTGCGGTTGTGAAATCGTTGAGGCGAAGATACTCCCGGCCGCCGGGCTCTTTGTAGATGGTGGCGCGCCCCCTGGTCTGCTGTGTTCCGTTTTCGAACCGGCCGGTGAGGATTGGCTCAGGGCCGCTGCTCGCATCAAACGGCGCGGGTTCATTCACCTTCTCGTTGATCCAGAGTTTTTCGGGCCGGAACGCCCACCAGAGGGCAACCAGGATCGGAAGAGCAACTATCACGAAAATCCAATTCCTCCGCAGGAGCCGCGTGCTTGTGTGAATGGTCATAGGATCTTCCCGTTGGTGTGAATCGGGCCACCTGAACGTGGCCCGATTCGGCTTTGAATATCAGAGCTTCTCTAGAGGGGCCGCGCCGAAGTTCGCATTGAACCGCTCACAGTAAATGGAAACGGTTTGAAACCTCGCTAGATCCGTCCCCGCGGGTATCGCGTAGTTTTGGTCTCCTTCATTGCCTTTCAGCAGGCCGAGTTCGACCTTTTCGGTGCTGCTCTTTAGAAAATTCGCATCGTCGTCGGCGTCCTTAGCCGCGATCAGCACGACGTGCACATCCGGCCCATTGGACGTCTTGAAGTTCGTCAGCCGAAGGAGCAGGCGTCCATCGGCCTCCCTGTAAACGGTGGCGCGGCCAGATGTGCTGTGAACCTTTCCATGAAACGTGCCGGTCTCGATAGCCTGCGCTTTTTCGCGAGCGCTCGCATGCTCGAAACCCATGAAGGATACGAGCATGACGAGTGCAATTGTTGCTTGAACTGTTCTAAACACTGCAATTCTCCTTTGTTTGTAGCTTTCGTACTAAACGCCTTTGATTTCGCCGCCATCCATACGAATAGAGGCTCCCGTGAGCCAACGAGCTTCCCTGGAGACCAGGTACGCCATCAGACCCGCTATTTCCTCAGGTTCTCCATAGCGGGCAATGCCGGCCTTTTCGGGAAACTGTTTCACTTCTTCGACACTCATGCCGCGCGCCGGCGCCCATCGATCCATGAACGATCGGCGACGGCTTGTCATTACCGCACCCGGCACGACACTGTTGACTTGAACTCCGTCCTTGATGCCTTGCTCGGAGAATGCCTTGGCGAGCGCGAGAATGGCGGCATTGATCGCTGCCACCGCTGCGAAGCCCGGCTTCGGGTCGAGTGCCGCACTTCCCGAGATCAGCACAACCGCGCCTTTTGAAGCTTTCAGGGCATCCCAGGCCCGGATCGTCAATCGGCGCGCACCGTGCAGCTTCAGAGCCATGCCGTCTTCCCACTGCGCATCTGTCATTTCGAATAAATCGACCTGCGGGACGGCGCCGGCAATGTTTACCAGAGCGTCAATCCTGCCAAAGCGGTCGAGCGTGCCCTGAACGAGGATTTCGACCGACCGCGGCTCGCGTAAGTCAAACGCGTAAGTCAGCGATTCTGCTCCCGCCGATTCGACTGCCGCCGCGGTCTTCTGGAGCTCACCTTCCTGCCTCGCAGTCAGGACAACGGCATCGAAATCGCGTGCGAGACGAATTGCCGTGGCGCGACCGATGCCCTGGCTTGCGCCCGTAACGACGGCAACGGTTTTACCCATGACTCATCCCTGCCGCAGCAGCGAGCGTCTGCCGAGCCGCTTCCAAAATCACACCGGCCACAACCTCCGGCGCCGTATACATCGGACTGTGATCTACGCTGTGCTCGCGAATCGCCGCGCCCATCCGTTCCGCCATGTACCGTTGTGTCTCAGGCGCGATCATGCGATCCTTTCCCGCCAGCAGAAACCATGATGGTTTCGTTTTCCAGGCCGGCGCAGGGGCTTTCTCTTGAATGCAGTTGACCGCGATCGGCCGCTGCACGGCGTCGAGTATCGCGGTCTGGTCCGGTGAAGCCTCGTGAGCGACCGCGCGGCCAAAGCCTTCTTCGGGCATCCAGATAAGGCCATTCACATCCGGCTTGAGATTCGGCGCCTCTGGATGCGGTTTAGTGCGATAAAAAACATCCGCCACCGTCTCACCTTCAGCGGGCGCCAGCGCCGCTACGTAGACCAGCGACCGTATCCGCGAATCGCTGGGGCCACCGATCACGGCGCCTCCATACGCATGTCCGGCCAGGAGAAGCGGCCCGACGGTTCTTTCAAGAACGCGCCGGAGGGCGGCGATGTCGTCGCTGAGCGATGTAAGAGGAATCGGGGCGCAAGTTACTTTAAGACCTTCGTCCCGCAGCGGCAGAATGACGTTCTGCCAGCAAGAGCCGTCGGCCCACGCCCCATGGACCAACACGACCGTGGCGTTCTCTGCAAACAAGTTCATCGTGATGCCTTTGTCAGGAACGTTTTCATCGCATCGGCGATTTGGACGACATGCGTCGCAGTCGCAAAGTGGCCGGTGTCCAGGAATTCGACCCGCGCGTTCGGGATGTCCTTTCGGAACGCCTCGGCTCCTGAAGGTACGAAGAATGGGTCGTTCCGACCCCAGATCGCAAGCAAGGGCGGCTGGGCCTTCCGGAAGTAGTCCTGAAACGCCGGATAGAGCTTCACATTCGATGCGTAGTCTAGAAACAAATCGAGCTGAATGTCTTTGTTCCCCGGACGCTCCAGCAGAGCTGTATCCAATGTGTAGGATTCAGGCGGAACGCTGTTTTGATCGCTCACACCGTGTGTGTACTGCCAGCGGGTTCCATCGAGTGTCAGAATGTTTTGACGGAGCACCTCCCGATTTTCTGTTGTCGGCTCAGCCCAGTATTTCCGAATCGGGCCCCAGGCATCGCCAAGCCCTTCCTCATAGGCGTTCCCGTTCTGTGAAACGATCGATGTGATCCGATCGGGTTGGGCCATCGCGAGGCGAAATCCGGTTGGTGCTCCATAATCGAATACATACAGTGAGAAGCGCCTGAGTTTAAGCGCCTGCGTGAATGCATTGAGCGTCGCGGCCAACCGGTCGAACGAATAGACGTAATTTCGTTCCGCCGGAACCTCGGTGAATCCGAAGCCAGGAAGGTCTGGCGCGATCACGTAATATTTATCGGCCAGGCGTGGAATGAGTTCGCGGAACATGAAAGACGATGTGGGGAACCCGTGGAGCAACAGCACTACCGGGGAGTTCGGATCGCCGGCCGCCCGGTAGAATACGCGGACTCCGTCGGCTTCGACCTTGTGAACCGATGTAACTGGCACCGCGAAGTCCGAAGATCGTTGCGGTGTTTTCAGCCCGGGGGTGCGACTCCTCACCGATTGCGTCGAACGAGCTTGATTCATGAAATTGTCCTCACTGCGTTACTTTGCATTTCGGCCAGCGGAATAACTAGGCCACATGGGGCAGATACGCGACCTGTTGGCGGTGTCTCGCTTCGAAGTGCTTGCGGATGACTCCATCGATGGCGAGTGGCCCGGAACCGCCAAGCACGAGAACTGCCAGGCAGGCGATATATAGAAGAATTACCTCGTATCCCACCGGTCCGAACTTCGCGCCTGTCGCGGTCACGGCCAGGAGCTTGATCGAGCTGAAACCATACGGCAAGTGCACTTTGAACATCGCGACGAGCAACACGGCTGTCATCGGTATGCTGGCAACCGCTACGAATGCCCCCAGGATTACAGCAAGGCCGCCTAGAAGTTCAGTCAAGATCGTCAACCATGCCATCAGGTGTGGGTCAGGGACACCCATATTTTGGAGTATGGCCGCGAATGCATCGGGTCCTCTCGACAGCTTGGAAAACCCGTGCTGCAGAAACCCGTATCCGACGATCATGCGAAGCGGGATGGGAGCCCAACGAGCCAACGAGAATCGAGCGACTCGCTCTAATAGCGGCACGGCCGACGAAGTAGTTGGCCGATCGCCAAGTCCGAATGTACGACCTTGATCCATGCATCGACAGATTGCACGCGCGAAACCAAAACACAACCGATGTCAATTCAGGTCGCTAAAAAGAGTTAAGTGCTTTCAAACAGGCAACCTCGCGGCGCACCGGCGGCAAGTTATGCCGCCACCAACTGACGGAGTCGCGACCGACTTCCATCACAGTGGCAAGGATCGACCGCGACATTCGTCGCGAGTTGTTTCGTTCAAGTGCCGTTGTGTTGGGAGCCCGCGGGACGGCCGATGCGAAGCTTACGCATCCTGTAAACTAACGAGGTCCTCTTCATTCCCAATCGAGCGGCAGCCCCGTTACGTCCTCCCACTACCCAATTGCTCGCTTTCAGAGCCCGCATGATATGATCTCGTTCCACTTCCTCGAGGCCAGTCATGGCAACGTTGGCATCTGCGTTTGTGTGGAAGGATTCCAGCTCGGAGGTGGGAGCCCGCAATACGGTGTGTGGAGAAAGAATGACGGCTCGCTCGATGAAGTTCTGTAATTCCCGAACATTTCCCGGCCAGGGATACCGAACAAGCGCATCCATCGTCGCCTGGGGCACTTCGTCGATCTGTTTGTTCATTCGCGTGGCGTACAGCTCCGTGAAGTGCTGAACCAGCATCGGAATGTCCTCGGTCCGGTGTCGCAGCGCAGGAACGTGAATCGGAAATACTTTCAATCGATAGTACAGGTCCTCGCGGAAGGTTCCCTGCTTCACCATCCCCGCCAGGTCGCGATGAGTGGCGGCGATGAGCCGTACATCCACCTTATGGGTGCGGTTGCTGCCGAGTCTTTCAAATTCCTGCTCTTGGAGCACGCGCAGCAGTTTCGCCTGAAGTTCGGGGGGGATGTCGCCGACTTCGTCCAAAAAGAGCGTGCCCTTATGCGCCAGCTCAAAGCGCCCCACTTTTTGGGCGACCGCGCCCGTGAATGCCCCTTTTTCATGACCGAACAGTTCGCTCTCCAGAAGCCCGAGCGGTATGGCAGCACAATTCAGTTTCACGAAGGCGCGTTCGCGCCGAACGCTCAAATCATGGATCGCCCGCGCAATCAATTCCTTGCCGGTTCCGGTCTCACCCAAGATCAGCACGCTCGAATCTGTAGGCGCAACAACGGACACAAGGTGCAGCGCGCTCTTCAAAGGGGCACTCTCCCCCACGATCGCCCCGGACTGAGCGCGGATTTCCTCCTCCAGATAGAGTCTCTGTCTCGTTTCTTTATCGCGATCCCTGATCGCCTTTTCATACTCCAACGCGTTCTCAACCGCAATCGCCACCTGACCGGCTACCTGTTCGAGAAAGGTCACATCGCCTTCCTCAAATGCTCGTTCGGACCGTTTCATGGCTGACAAGACTCCTACCACGCCGTTCCTTCCGATCAGCGGCAGATCGCATCCCGATACCAGGCCTTCCGCGAGAACAAGCTGATATAAACCTTGACCTACGCGGCTGCCGAAGCTTTCGGGGTCGTCGCGAAGTTCCTCCAGGCGGTTGAAATATTGCGTTTTGCCGGTACGGTAGACTTTCCCGCAGAGCGACCCATGAATCGGGATAATCGCGCCGTCGCTGACGGAGCCTCGCGCGTAAGGGTTGTAAAGGGTTGTCAATCGCAACTCTTCGCTGTCCGAATCCGGCAGGAGCAGGGCGCAGAAATCACAGCGTGTCACGCCCAGCAGATTTGTGGAGAGCGCTTCAACCAAACGCGGCAAATTCAGTTTCGACGTCGTGCTGTTGGTAATCTCCAGAAGCAAGCGCAGGCGGTCGTGTTCGTGCTGCAATGCTTCTTCATTGAGTTGCCGCTCAATCGCGATCCCCGCGATCTGGCTGGCGTTCTCGATCAATTGCAGATCGAGGGCATCTGGAGTACGCACTTCCCGATAAAGGATGGCAAAGGTGCCGAGGACCGTATCATCCCGCGTGAATAGCGGCCGCGACCAAACGGCGCGAATCCCATACGGCAACATCCGGTCGCGATACTCATCCCAAATCGAGTCCCGGAAGATATCGGCAACGTAAACGGGCTCTCTCCGATAAACGGCAGTGCCACACGAAGCGCCATTCGCGCAAATCGACATGCGCCCTACGTGAGCGGGGAATCCGGGCAGACTGGGCGCGACCGCGCAGTAGAGGTCTTTTCCGCTCGCATCCGGAAGCCAGATGGTGCAGAACATACCATTGCCGAGTGATTCGACCGAGCGGGCGATAATGGTTAAGACTTCGGAAAGCTCAGAGCCATCCAGAATCAACTTCAGGACATTGAGAAGGGACTCACCCGAGAAGTGGCCCAACCCACTTTGCGTGCATTCCAGTCTCGAGGGGTCTTGTGCGGCGGACTGCATTACAGACTTCATAAATGACAGATCCGGCGGACGTTCTCAGGATCTGACGACCACGGACCGCGACACATTCAGCCCTTGATCTCATCGCCGCCAGACGCGACTTATCTAAGCGTAACCCATCGCTGGGCCGCTCGTCCGGTCACCGCACCCTGCACGAGCAATACATTCAAAAGCACGGGAGAAACCGCGAGATGCCGCGGGCTGCGACCATCATCTCTGAGGAGCATCACAGGGACACATTTGTTGGCCAACAAAAAAATAGTCGTGAACCTCTATTCAAGTAGTGACTGAGGCTGGTCCAAGTTCAGCGCCAATTTTGTTCGGCCGAGACCGGGGGATGGTTTTTTTCCTGGGCCTCCTGGTCCTGACTACGCTTATTCTGCCGGTGATTGCGCTTTCGCACGCGGGCCAGCTTGCGTTGTCCCTGGCATTCGCTTTGACGCTCGTCTTCGGAGCATTCGCAACCATCCATCACCGGGCGCTGATCTACCTGGTCTTCGGCTTGACAATCGCGACTTTCACATCGGATCTGATGGTCGAACTTGACCCGTCGCACGCTTTGACGGCTCTGAACACGGCACTGCGGGTCGCCTGTCTCTCGATCCTATTTTGCATGACGCTAATGCGCACGTTGCGTCCCGGCCGGATTACTGGGTACCGCGTACTCGGTGGAATCGCGGGTTACCTGTTAATCGGCCTGATCTGGGCGTATGCTTACCAATTGCTCATGCAGGGGGCTCCGTCCGCGATCTATTTCGAACCCGGTGTCGGGGAAAGTCTCCCAGGGCAGCCAGGCCACTTGATTTACTTCAGCTTCACGACTCTGACCACTGTTGGCTTCGGGGATGTACATCCCGTCACCCCCGTGGCGCGATCATTGACTATGGCGGAAGCTCTGGTCGGCCAGCTCTATATCGCCATCCTCATCGCGTCGCTGGTGGGGATGGCGCTCCAGGCGCGATCAACGGAGGAACTTGAGGACAGAAGAGTTTCCCTAAGGATCGCCGCCGATTGATACCAAGCCTACAGTTGGATGATGCCGCGCCGGGCGGCGATCGCCACCGATTGCGTGCGATCACTGGCGCCGAGTTTGCCCATAATGTGCTTCACATGGACCTTGACGGTCTCTTCCGCGATGAACAGCTTCGAAGCAATATCCCGATTCCGGTTGCCGCCGGCGACTTGCTGTAAGACCTCCACCTCGCGCTGGCTCAGCGCCTCGTCGCCAAGATGCTCGGCGAGCCCGGCGGCAATCTCTGCTGGGACTACTTTCCTGCCGGCGTTGACCTGCCGGATCGTGTCGAGCATTTGCCCAGGCGGCATACTCTTGAGCAAGTAGCCCCGAGCCCCAGCCTGCAGCGCCCGCTGCACCTCGATGTCGCCCGCAAAAGTCGTCAGCACGACGATGCGCGCTTCGGGAAACTCCGACCGGATTGCGCTGATCACGTCGATACCGCTGAAATCCGGGAGACGAAGGTCCATCAGGGTAACGTCGGGTCGGAGTACGCGAAACGCCTCAATCCCCTCCCTACCACTCGAAGCAGTCCCAACCAGGGACAAGTCGGATTGCGAGTTAATGACTGCCCCGACGCCCTCCCGGAACAAAGGGTGATCGTCGACGCTCAAGACTCGGATGCGATTGGTATTCGTCAAAGCTGGCCTCCTCTATTGCAGGCTTTGCGTTTGAACGATGCAGCCTGCTATCCATCCGCAAACCGCTGATAAGGAATGAAAGTGAATGTCAGAATGATGCCGGAAACTTGGCAAATGCCGAATGATCAGCAAATGCTAGGGGGCGTGCCGCTATTTGGAGGTGGGGCGCTTTTGCCCGTACTTATCGATGCCCAGACGCCTGATCTTCGATTCCAGCGTCTGACGGGGAATCCCGAGTTTCGCCGCCGCGCCGGAAGGTCCCGCGATGCGCCCATGGCTTTCCGCGAGGGCCGCTTGGATCATTTCGACTTCACGATCGGCGAGGGCCGCAAGCCCCTCGACGGGCAAGGAACCGCTCGGCCGCTCCGTTTCTGCCGGTTCGACCTTCAGCCAGCTCTCATCTACTACGAACGTGTCTCCTTCAGTCAGGATGACCGCGCGCTCCACCACGTTCTGCAATTCTCGGATGTTGCCCGGCCAAAGGTAGGCCTGGAGCTGCTCCAGCGTGTGCTTGGCGATACGCCGGATGTTCTTGCCCGCACCCTTGGCATAACGTCCAACAAAGTACTCGACCAGCAAGGGGATGTCCTGCGCCCGCTCCCGCAGCGGCGGGACCTCGATTGGAAAGACGTTCAGCCGGTAGAAAAGATCCTGGCGGAAGGTTCCGGCACTGACAGCCGCATGCAAGTTCCGATTCGTGGCCGCGATCAGCCGAACGTCCACTTTAACCGGCTGATTGCTCCCCACCCGCTCAAACTCACGTTCCTGCAGGACCCGGAGCAGCGCGATCTGCGTTTCCATCGGGAGTTCACCGATTTCATCCAGAAAGATCGTTCCGCCGTCCGCGGCTTCAAACCTCCCCAAACGCCGTTGCAAGGCTCCGGTGAAGGCTCCCTTTTCATGTCCGAAAAGCTCGGACGCAATCAGCGACTGCGGAATTGCCGCGCAATTTACCCGAACGAAGGCTTTGTTTGCACGCTTCGACCTGCGATGCAGCGCGCGCGCAATGAGTTCTTTGCCTGTGCCAGTTTCGCCCAGAACGAGAACTGTCGAATCCGACGGGGCTACCATCTCCACCTGCTTCACAACCCGTCGCATGGGTTTGGAGGAGCCGACGATCTCTTCGAACATCGAAGTGCGATCGATTTCCTCCCGCAAAACCAAGTTCTCGTTCCGGAGCCGCTCTTCCGTCCGCTTTTGGTCGTCGATGTCGGTTCCCGTCGCATACCAACGGATGACGCGGCCGTCTTCGTCTTTCAGCGGATCGTACTGAATCAGTTGCCAGCGATACTGCCCGGTCTTAAACAGGATGCGCATTTCCAGCTCGAACGGAAGTCCCTCCAGCAGTCCGATGCGGCGCTCTTCGCGGACCCGGTCGACATCGTCAGGATGGAAGGCCCCCGCAAAGAAGCCTCTATTAGTCACTTCGCCGGCAGTGAGCCCCGTTCGATCCAACGCCACCCGGTTCGCGTAGATTGTCGTGCCGTCCGGCGCCAAAACCACGATGGATTGGCGAATCACATCGGTGATCGTGCGCAGGTCCCGTTCCGCGCACTTTCTGTCCTCGATATCGGTGTTGATCCCGTGCCAGCGGACGACGCTACCTTGCTCATCGTGGACCGGCGTCGCTGTGATCTGAAACCAGCGATAACTTCCATCAAAGCGGCGAAGCCTTACTTCCGTCGTACCAGACTCCCCGGACTGCTCCCGATCCCGCCACCAGCTTTCGAACCGTTCGCTGTCATCCGGATGAATAGCGGATTTCCACTTCGATCCGTACAACTGATCCGCCGAAATTCCGGTGTAATCCCCAAATCGTTGGTTGCAGAAATCCAGCGAGCCATCCGGCAGAGCCGACCAGGCAAGCGCTGGGACGCTATCGATGAAAGCGCGAAGTTCCAGAAGTGCGCCAGCTTCGGCCATGCCGAATTATACCGTCTGCCGACGAACTGCAGCCGTCATTCTCAGAGTTCATCCGCGGCTGACTCCTCGGCGCGCTCGCGCAGCATCCACTCGCGCACGTAGGGAGGGCATTGCACCAATGCAACGCCCTCACTTTCGCAGCGAATCAGAAACCGAACGGCGGCGACGTCTACAATCGTGACTTCGCTTAAGTCCAGGACTCTGTGCGGGCAGCCGTCCTTCATTGCCGATCGAATGCAGGCGAGGCCATCCGATCGAATGCGTCCGCTGAGCAGCAGCCGCGTGACACATCCATCCGACTCTTTCTCAATCCTCAACATGGCTCAACCCGCAACGTGCACGACGCCGTACCGGCTGGCCGGTTTCGAACGCGACAAGTTAGGCATCAGCGCCCGGCGCGCGGCCTCAAACGATTCCCATTGCCCCGCATCCGGAAGCGCGGGAATCGTCACGAACTCCCCTTGGTCAAAGCCGGCTAGAGCGGCGTCAACCATATCCTCGGCAGACATCACGATCTCCTGCGGTAGCTGTTCGACGGGTTTTCCCGCGTCAGCCCAGAAATCCGTGGCCGTCGCCCCAGGCAGTACGACGTGAACTTTGACTCCCGTGTTGGCCAACTCATGATGCAACGATTGGCTGAACGCCAGGACGAAAGCTTTCGTGCCGCCGTAAACGCCGTTGAGACGCTCTGGGGCAAGCGCGACTATGGAAGCAATGTTGATGATTGTGCCGGTACCACGTTTTACGAACGCCGGCACCGCAGCGTATGTCAATTGCGTGAGTGCCTCCACATTCAGCGCGATCATCCGGCTCATCTCGACCGCGTCCGAATTCAGAAGCGGCGCGGTAGCGCCCACACCGGCGTTGTTCACGAGCAGGGTCACTCGGGGATCCTCCCGCAGAAACCGCGCCACCCATTCCACATCGGCCCGATGGGTCAGATCGGCCGTCATGACTTCGATTTTGCGTCCCGTCTCACCGGCAAGTCTCTCGGCGAGCTTGTCCAGGCGCCTCGTGCTCCGGGCAACCAGCAGCAGGTCGTACCCGCGGCGCGCCAGACGATCGGCATACACCGCACCGATTCCTGAGGAGGCGCCGGTAATAACTGCGAGTCCCTTTGAGTGCGTATTAATAGTCGCGGCGCCGGTTATCAGTACGGACGGTTTGCTTGTCATGCTCATTCTCCTTTTCACCTTCAATAGCCTGCCGAATCGCTGTTCTGTCGCTCCGGCGCTTGTGAAAGTGCAGCAGGGCTGCCATTTGTAAATCATTGGCGCGAAATGGGTTGAATATACCAAGTGCTGCCTCGGCTTCAGCAAAATGCCGAACCTTCAGCAGACAGCGCCGGCAGCGCGCACGGCGAGCGGCTCACCTCTTTCGTTTTCCGTCCATTTTCGACTGGCTGCTGGAGTGTCTCGACGGTGCCGAAAGTTCCGGCTTCGTCCTCGGGCCTGAGGCGCTTTTAGATTTGAGAGGGGAATCTATGCCGACGCTGAATTGGAAGCTTCTCACGAAAAGCGCGCCAGATCCACCCAAGGACTCCCGCCCGGCAAGGAAGATCTCGCTTGGGTCACCAATGCCGTCACACTCATTTATGGCGAGAGCCGGAAGTCCTCGAAGGAGACACGCTCTATCTGGAGGGCGAAAAGCTGAAAGTAATCGACCTGGGCCACACCGGCACCGCCCCATCCACTGCGCTACACGTGCCTTCGATTGGCCCGGTTCTATCGGGCGATGCGGTCTACAACAACACGCACCTCTATCGGGCGGAGTGCGATGAGAGCGCCAGGAGTGAGTGGGCCCGCGCGTTGGACAAAATTGAAGTCCTGCATCCGCAAGCCGTGGTAGCCGGTCATGGCGTGCTCGACCCGATAGCTCCCCGCGCCACATCGATGAAACTCGGGTTTACATCCATGACTTCAGTGCGGCCGCGGCAAATAAATCGAGTTCGCTCTGGGCGACCGCAAAGGCTCAAAAAGCGAAATCAACAAGTACCCGCTGGCGCTCAAAAGTGAGCCACGTGGGGCGGGTCTCCGACCTGCCCTGAAAATACATACAATTGCGTGCTTGCCCTCACTTGACCGGAACCAGCACCGGTGCGTCCTTGTTCTTCACCAAAAACACGACGAACTTCGCCGGCTTCGTGGCACTCGCGTTGCGGCCCACTACATGAACATCATTGGGACCTTCGTAAAAACTCTGGCCTGGCGTGAGCGTGACTTCCCTCCCGCCTTTCACCTGCATCACAATCGTGCCTTCCAGCACGTAAACGAAGGCATGAGCATTGTGCCGATGAATCGGATCAGAAGCGCCGGGAGGATAGACCACCGTGATCATCAGACCTTCCTTGCCAGGAAAATCTGTCAGATCTTTCGACAGGATTGGTGTGACCTGCGCCTCCTGCGCCGTCAGCGCGCCGGCCATAAGAAATGCCGACATCAACAGCCATCGTGAGTTCTTCATCAGGATTCGACCTCCTGCGTTTAGGCCGGCTTCCCACCGGCCTTTGCGGCCGGTTTCATGGCGTGATTGAGCCAGTCGTCGAAACGCATCGTGCCGAGTCGCGCGTCATCGTCGGGAACCAGCGACCTCTCGCTGAGGTGGATGCCATAGTAGCCCGCGCGCGAATCGGTGATCACCTCGCGGGGATCCCGAAGAGCCGCCAACGCCCGTCGTTCGAGTTCGTCCAGGCCAAACTTCTCCGGCCCCCCGATTTCCACCATCCCATTCACGGGTGAGCCCGTTGCGACTCTTGCCAGGGCCCTGGCGACATCATCGCCGGCCATCGGCTGGATAAGCGCGGAAGGCATGCGTACCTGGTTGCCCTCGGTGGAATAGTCGGCGATCTGCTTGACGAACTCGAAGAACTGCGTCGCGCGGACGATCGTGTACGGAATCGAAGACGCCTGGATCAACTTCTCTTGAGCGAGCTTCGCGCGGAAGTACCCGCTCTCGAGCAAACGTTCCGTTCCGACCACCGACAACGCAACGAAATGTTCGACGCCCGCGGCCGCTCCGGCGGCAAGGAGATTCCGGGTGGATGTCTCGAAGAACTTCAGCACTGCGGCGTCCTCCCACGAAGGCGCGTTCGTGACATCGACCACCACCGAGGTGCCCTTCAGCGCACCGGCAAGTCCTTCGCCGGTGATGCTGTCGATGCCTGATTTGGGCGAAGCTGCCACAGTCTCGTGCCCAAGCTCGTCAAGTATCCTGACAAGCTTCGATCCAATGAGTCCAGTACCGCCAATCACTACGATTTTCACGATTCTCCTTTGCTGTCTCTGAGACATTCCCAGACCGCCGCTCACACTCAAGTGGCCGGGTCGGCCGCAGGTTCGCGAACGCATCTACTCGGTGGGCGCCGTTCCAGAAATGAAGAGATGTCTCTAACAGATGTTGTTGGGCAGGCGATCAAAAAAATTTACAGCGACAGTACTGAATGCGATCGCGACTATCCAACAAAATGGTTATCTACAAACCCCTGTTTTGCAAACAGAGAACGGGCTGGTCGCCAACGGTCTTTCGTGCACTGCGGTGGTAGGATGGGCAGAACAGTTTCCGTTTGAGCCTCAAGTTACGGGCGAACTCAGTTCGAGAGGTTAGGACGTTGCGCAAACAAATCGGTCATCGGAGATGGGCGTTCGCAGCGGTAGCGATGCTGGTGATCCCAGTGGCCGGCGCAGCTTGGTACTTACTTCGCCGCCCGCCCCCTGCCTCCGCAAATTTGCAAGGACCAGCGGTTACAACGTACGAAATATCACCAAGCTTCTCCCCCGATGGTTCGCGGGTAGCATTCGCCTGGGATCGCGACCAAGAGGGCAAGTACGACATTTTCGTCCGGCCTGCGACGGGCGGAGCGTCGCTCCGTCTGACCACCGATGGAGAGTCATCCAACCCCGCTTGGTCACCCGATGGAACCCAGATCGGGTTCGTGAAGGGCAACGCTGGCGTCTTTCTGATCTCCTCGCAAGGGGGCGCGGAACGCAAAGTGAGCGACTCATCTTTGCAGTCCTCGGTTGCCTGGATGCCCGACGGAAAATCATTGGCTCTGCCTGAAAGGGCCTCTGGTAAGGAGCCCTATCGCGTGGTTTTGGTTTCGCTCGCGTCGGGCGCGCGGCGCCCCCTCACCGTGCCGCCGCCGGGGATACTCGGCGACCATGACCCGGCTATTTCGCCAGACGGAAAGAATCTGTGTTTCGTCCGTTGGTTGGCCGGGTCGGGAGCGTCGGACCTTTATGTGATGCCCACGGATGGCGGTGAGCCGCGCCGCCTGACCTCGGACGGTGTTTGGATCTACAGCCCGGTTTGGACGCCGGACGGCCGCGAAATCGTTTTTTCGTCCAATCGATCCGGCGGACAGAATCTCTGGCGAATTCCTGCGGCAGGCGGTAAACCCAAGCGGCTCGATTTTGTGCAGGGCGAAGTACGCTCTGCGGCGTTCGCCACACTCGGCCCCGACAAGTCCGTGCGCATCGCCTATAGCGCTTCGGTCTTTGATGACAATATCTGGCGGCTCGATCTGACGCATGGAGATAGACCCAAGCCAGTCGTTGCATCGATGGCGCGAGATTGGAGTCCGCAGTTCTCTCCCGACGGCAATCGGATGGCGTTCTCCTCGGACCGTTCCGGCAGCTTTGAAATCTGGGTGTCCCGCGCGGATGGATCGGTCCCGGTTCAGCTGACCTCTTTTGGCGGCGGCATTGTGGAGTCGCCGCGCTGGTCACCCGACGGCAAACGCATCGCGTTCGCCGCATTGCTAGACACGCAAGCCGCTAATTTCACACCGAAGATCAATCGCCACGTGTACGTGGTGGAGGCGAACGGAGGAATCTCCCGCCGCCTGACTTCCGACGGTGCCGAAGAAGCACGTCCAAGCTTCTCAGGGGATGGCCGCTGGGTCTATTTCCGTTCCGATCACTCCGGAACCCAGCAGATTTGGAAGGCTTCCGCTGATGGCAGTGCTACTCCGATTCAACTGACGCATTCCGGCGGATTCGAGGCTTTCGAGTCTCCCGACGGCAAACTGCTCTACTTCACGAAAGGGCGAACCCAGGCAGGCCTGTGGAGTGTGTCCGTCAACGGCGGCGCCGAATCAGCCGTAGTGGACGGTGTTCATTCGAGCTTTTGGGCAGTTGCCAACGACGGAATCTTTTTTGTGGACTATAATCCGGACGCCCCGCGCACGGCTCACAAGTCCGTGAAATTCTTTTCCTTCGAAACGCGGCAAGTAAAGAACGTGGCCTCGATTGACAAGGAGATCTCCAACTCCTCGCCGGCATTCTCCGTCACCCGGGATGGGCGCTCGATCCTTTGGACGCAGATCGACCAACGCGGCGCACAACTGATCCTCGTCGAGAACTTCCGCTGAGTCGGTGGGGCAGGCTCTCCGCCTGCGGACCTGCTTTCGGGCGAGTCCTGCCGGCCGTAAGGCCGGCTTGCAGCCGAGGTTGGCCGCCAAAGCCAGAATCACCGCCGTGTCAAGAAACGGGGTATAACGTTAGGACGGCCGCAACATGGCTGATGACTACCGTTGCCATTTTGATCCAAGCAGCTCTTTCAGTGGTGTCTCCAACCAGCCGCCACGGTTACGCTTCCATCACCTTACGGCATGGGTCACCCTCATAGCTACCGGCTATTGGTCACTGATTTGCGCCGCAGCTCAGCCGGTCCAGTCGCTTCGAGTACCCACGGTTGACGCGGCAGACATCCGATTCTCGCACGTCCCTCTCGACACAGCGCTGGTCCCGGGTACCATCGCACGGATTGCCCAGGATGATCAAGGATTTCTCTGGTTTGGTACGACCCACGGTTTGCTGCGCTACGACGGATATCAGTTTCGCGTGTTCGTTCACGACCCGGGAGATCCGAATAGCCTGAGCGGAGTGAATGTCGCGGCCCTGTTCAGGGATCGGGCAGGGAACCTGTGGATCGGTTCGGAGCAACAGCTCGACCGGTACAGTCCGGCAAGCGGAAACTTTGCGCACTTCCTCGGCGATCCTCAGAGGCTATGTGAGTCAGGCGTGGTGCGAGCCATCACTCAGGATCGGGAGGGAATCATCTGGGTAGCCACGGATAATGGCCTGAAGCGTCTCGACCCCGCGACGTCAAATGTCAACTGCTATCAGCATCGACAGGATGACGATCTGAGCATCGGCTCAAACCTCGTAAAGTCGATGCTGGAATCCCGGGATGGCACGTTCTGGGTAGCCACGATCGAGGGTCTGGACCGATTCGATCGCCGGACTGGAAGAGTAACCCGCCGCGTCACGTTGCGAGGACCGTCTGGAGCGCTCCTCAAGCTCGATGGAAACAAGGTCTCCCTGATTGAGGACCACGCAGGGGTACTCTGGATCACGATTCCTGCAAACCAGGAATTCGGACTGGCATCGTTTGATCCACGCACGGGGGGCCAGGGCGCTTATTCATTCGGCGCCTCCGATGCGATCTTCTCGATCCTTGAGGACCAGAACGATACACTATGGCTCGCCCACGGGCAGCAGGGAATTATCAAGTTCGATCGAAATCGCAAGACCGCGGTTCGCTATCGGAATAATCCGAACGATCTCAACAGCGTAAGTTCGGCTGGTATCTACACGCTGTTCGAGGATCGGGCGCATCGAATCTGGGTTGGCACCGTTGAGGGAGGCGTCGACCGGTTCGACCCGCGTCCGCCGTCCTTCCGAACGTACCGACGTGAACCCGGTAATCCTAAGAGCTTGAGCATCGGGGCGGTTTACTCTGTGCTTCAGGACAGCCGCGGCATCCTGTGGGTCGGCGGCGCGGGCGGACTGGATTGGATCAACCGAAAGACCGGGGAGGTCACACGCTTCATCCCCAGACAGGTTTCGAGCCAATCAGCTTTCGGGCTCGTGTCCGCGATTGCAGAGGACCACGAAGGCTACGTTTGGTTTGCCAACTCGGGGAACGGACTCGCGCGCTTCGATCCTCGAACCGGCGGTGTGAAATTCTATCGCCATGACCCCGACAATCCCACGAGCCTCAGCAACGATAACGTCGGTAGTCTGTTCGTCGATCGCGCGGGTACACTATGGGTCGGCGCCGACGACGCGCTAAATCGCTTCGAGCCGCGGACAGAACAATTCCAGAGATTCAGCAGCACCCCTCGTGAGTCATTTCAGTATGGCGGCATCGCGGAAGACGCCAAAGGGGCCTTGTGGCTGGCTAGTCCGGGATATGGTTTGTACCGCTTCGATCCGAAAACTGCCCAATTCACGTCATACCGGAATACGCCAGCGAATGCGCGAAGCCTTAGCAGTGATGGCGTGAACACGGTCTATGTCGATCGCGCAGGCACCGTCTGGGCCGGCACAAATAGTGGGCTGAGCCAATTCGATCCGTCCAACCAAAAGTTCACTACCTATTACGAACGGGATGGTCTTGCAAGCAGCGTCGTCAAAGGAATACTGGAAGA
>Ga0335079_10001520_pt1 | contig 26451 bp, 23 predicted proteins | sample Lox_Sample_33_FD_206719 | JGI IMG/M metagenome (GOLD analysis project Ga0335079, IMG submission 206719) | Soil microbial communities from Loxahatchee National Wildlife Refuge, Florida, United States - Lox_Sample_3.3 | ecosystem: Environmental > Terrestrial > Soil > Wetlands | place: USA...
GCCGTAAAGCGGATGGGGGTGGCAGACCAGCGCGGCGTGCGTGGCATCCTCCGCGCCGCGGTTGAGCAGAGCCTCCAGTCGCCCCGCAGGCCCTTCCAGAAAGAACGACTTGATGGTCGAATTCTGTGCCAGCACGCCACTCAGCTTACACGCTCCGGCTTGCAGCGCGATGGCGATCTCATTTCGAGATATTTCGTTACTTTGGTCATCACGAACGATCTCATGTTGATCTGCCCCCTCCCGGGATTCGCTAATGTGGGCCTAATGTACGAAGAGCCTCCGCCATCCCGGCGAATCACGCCTGCCCAACTGGAAGCCCTTCGTCGCAATTGTCCCCATCTCTCGATTGACGAATACGGCCATTGCGAAAACTGCCATGATTACTTTGGCAATCCAGTGTCCAGCCGTCAGGGTTTCTCCTCATGTATCCTCTCCCCCATGGACGTTGTCGCGCTCACGCGCCGGCTCATCGATATCGAATCCATCAGCGGAAATGAAGGCCCGGTGGGGGACTTCCTGCATCGCGAGCTTTCCCGCCTTGGATACGCAGCAAAGAAAATGCCCGTTGAAGGCACTCGCGCCAATGTGTACGCGACCCGGCCGAAGCAGCCGCGCCCAGAAATCATTTTCTCCACCCACATGGACACCGTGCCTCCCTTCATCTCCTCCTCCGAAGACGCCGACCGGGTTTACGGCCGGGGCTCCTGCGATGCCAAGGGGATCATCGCGGTTCAAGTCGCGGCTGCGGAGAAGCTGCGCAGCGAGGGGATCTACGTCGGACTGCTGTTTCTTGTTGGGGAGGAACGCGACAGCCTGGGCGCCAAGGTCGCCAATGAACACCCGCTTGGCAGCCGGTTTCTGGTGAACGGCGAGCCCACGGAGAACAAGATGGCGGTCGCGTCGAAAGGCACGTTGCGCGTCGAGATCCTTGCCGAAGGCCGCATGGCTCACTCCGCGTACCCGGAGTTGGGAGAATCCGCCGTCGACAAGCTGGTGGAAGCGCTTAGCCTTCTCCGCGCCATGAAGCTGCCTGCGACCGAGGGCATTGGGCCGTGCACGCTGAACATCGGCGTGATCGAGGGCGGCCGCGCCCCCAACGTAATCCCCGATCACGCCCGCGCCCAGTTGCTCTACCGGCTGGTCGGCCCCGCCGAAGATTTGCGCCGCCAAATCGTCGAGACGGTCGGCAACCTGGCCCGCGTGGAATTTGTGCTGGAAATTCCCTTCCTCCGCCTCCGTACCCTCGACGGCCTGCCCACCATGGTAGCCGCCTTCACCACCGATATCCCGGCGCTGAGCAACTGGGGAGAACCTCTCCTCGTTGGCCCGGGTTCCATCCACGTCGCCCACACCACGGGCGAGTACGTCGAAAAAAAGCAGTTGGGCGAAGCCGTGGATCTCTACTGCGCGATTGCCCGTCGCTTGACGGCTTAATCTCCCGCCGGGACGCGCTCGTCCTTCAAGCGCTCCGTGAGTGCGGGCGCGACGCTCTCTAAGTAAAGAAGTCAGGCGCTGATTTTCGATGTCGGGAGCTCTTCGTTCCGAGGACCTGGCAACCGGCCAAAGCTATTGAACCGTCGAGGTCGTAAATCCACTCCTCAAATAACTCGCTGGCGGAGCGGATTTCCTCAGGATTGCAATTTTCCTTCAAGTAAGCTAAGCTAAATTAGCTAATATGAAAATCACCATTCATAAAGCCAAGACCAATCTGTCCCGCCTGATCGAGCGGGCCTGCCAAGGGGAGGAGATCGTCATTGCACGCGGCTCGGAGCCGGTCGTGCGCCTCGTTCCCGTGAAACGGAAAGACGGCAAGCGCACACCTGGCGCCTTGCGCGGTAAGCTCCAGATCCTCCCCTCCTTCTTCGAGCCTCTGCCCGAAGACGAACTCAAACACTGGGAATGAACAGTGCGCTTGCTTCTCGACACGCACGCGTTGCTCTGGTGGTGGAGTGAAGCCGCCAGCCTGTCCCCGACCTGCCGAAAACTCATCAGCGATCAAGGCAATGAAATCCTGGTAAGCGCTGCCTCGGCATGGGAAATTGCTACCAAGGTCCGCCTCGGAAGGCTGCAGGTCTCGATTGATCTGGCCAGGGACTTTTCAGACTATCTGCTGCGCGATGGGTTCCTCACTCTCCCGGTATCTGCCGAGCATGGTCTGCGCGCTGGACTATTGCCAGTTCCGCACAAAGACCCCTTCGACCGGATGCTGGTGGCGCAGGCACAAGTGGAAGAACTGCCAATCGTCAGCAACGAAGAGATCTTTGATAGCTACGGCGTGCAGCGTATCTGGTGAGCAATCTCTGCCGGTCTCTCTCAGCTAGGTCCAAAAGCGAGACTAGCTCCGCCACACACACGTTTATCCCCGCCTCCTCCGTGAGGAACATTTAAACTGTCTAGACCATGTCCACCCAGACCCTTAACTCCCTCGCCAAAGCCTCCTCCGCCTACCTGCGCTCGGCCATGCATCAACCCATTCGCTGGCATGAGTGGGGCCAGGAAGCCTTTGCCGCGGCCCAGCGCGAGAACAAGCCGATGCTGCTCGATATTGGCGCGGTCTGGTGTCATTGGTGCCACGTGATGGATCGCGAGTCCTACGACGATCCCGAGGTCGCTCAGATCGTGAACCAGCACTTCATCGCGGTGAAGGTGGATCGTGACGAGCGCCCCGACATCGATAGCCGCTACCAGGTGGCGGTCAGCTCCATCAGCGGACAAGGCGGCTGGCCGCTTACCGCCTTCCTTACCCCCGACGGCAAGCCGTTCTATGGTGGAACCTACTTTCCGCCTAATGAGCAGTGGGGGCGTCCCAGTTTCAAGCGCGTGCTGGTCTCGATTGCCAACGCTTACCGCGAGAAACACGGCGACGTGCTCGAGCAGGCGAAGATGGTCGAGTCGGCGCTCAGTCATGCCGAGGTATTTGCTGGACGCAGCGCCAGGTTTTCGCCAGCCGTAATTCACGACATCATCAAGTCCGCCATCGAGCGCTTCGATCCTCAACACGGAGGCTTTGGCCAGGCTCCAAAATTTCCTCATCCCGCTGCCCTTGACCTGGTGATTGAGCAATACGCCCGCTCCGGTGACGAAGGACTGCGAACCGTATTCGTCACCACGCTCGAGAAGATGGCCCACGGGGGCGTCTACGACCAGCTGGCGGGCGGTTTTCACCGCTACTCCGTCGACGAACGCTGGATTGTCCCGCACTTCGAAAAAATGTGCTATGACAACTCGGAACTGCTGAAAAACTACGCCCACGCCTACCAGGCCACGCGCACGGATTTCTTTGCCGGCGTAGCCCGCGACATCATCCGCTGGATGGACGAATGGCTGAGCGATCGCAGCCGCGGCGGTTTCTACGCCTCCCAGGACGCCGACTACTCCATGGACGATGACGGCGACTACTTCACCTGGACGGTCGACGAAGCAAAGGAAGTGCTCACCGATCAAGAGGCCCAGGCCGCCTGTCTTCGCTACGACATCAACGATGTCGGCGAGATGCACCACAATCCGGCGAAGAACGTGCTCTACCTCCGCGCCTCGGTTGAAGAGATCGCTCACCGCCTCAGTCTGTCGACCGCGCAGGTGCGACAGTTGTTGGCATCCGCAAAAGAGAAAATGTATGCCGCGCGGCTCAAGCGTCCGACGCCATATGTCGACAAGACGGTTTACGTGGGCTGGAATGCGCTATGTATATCCGCTTATCTCGAGGCAGCGCGCGTCCTCGGCCTGGACAAAACCGCCCACTTCGCGCTGCGGTCGCTGGATCGACTGCTTTCGGAGGGTTGGCGTCAGGATCGAGGATTGCTTCACGTGCTGGCTTATTCGGATCCAAGCGCAGAGATGCGGCAGACCACAGGCGTGCTCGACGACTATGCCTTCACCGTGATCGCCTGCCTCGACGCGTATGACGCTACCGCCGATCTCAGCTACTTCAACTTCGCCCGACGCGTCGCGGACGCCATGGTGGATCGCTTTTTCGATCCAACCGCAGGAGGATTCTTCGATACCAAGCCAAGCCGCGAGTCAGAACTGGGTGTTCTGGGTGCCCGTCGCAAGCCCTTTCAGGACTCACCGACCCCGGCCGGCAATTCGGCCGCTGCCATCGGTCTTCTGCGACTGCACGCACTCACCAGCGACGCCAGCTACCGGGAAAGAGCAGAACAAACGATGGAGGTATTTGCCGGCCTGGCTGGCCAGTACGGCCTCTTCGCCGCCACCTATGGGATAGCCGCCGTCCATTTCTCCCGGCCGGCGCTGCAAGTAGTGGTGATTGGCGACGATGACCTGGCAGAACGTCTGCACGCCGCGGCAATCTCGTTTCCGGCTCTGTCCAAGTCCGTAATCAAGCTGCCGCCCAATGAGGCCGTCGCTCAGAATCTTCCACCTGCGCTGGCCCAGACCATCCCCAATCTGCCACCCAATAAAATGGGAAAGGCCAGGGCGGTGCTGTGCACGGGATTTTCCTGCCAGCCTCCGGTCTCAGACCCAGGGACATTAAAGCAGGCCCTCGCAGCCGCCTTCCCAGCTACTGATCCGCTGTAACTTTCTACTCCCGCAAACTGCATCTTCCCTGCAGTGTCGGCCATCCAAGTTGAACAGGAGGAATTCATGGCTACCGCAACTCAGCAACGCACCTTTTCCACTGGGGTCAGCCTTTCCGAGAAGACTCGTCTGGAAATTATCGACCGGCTCAATGCCCGGTTGGCCGACGCCATCGACATGAAGACCCAAGCCAAACAGGCTCATTGGAACGTTAAGGGCATGCACTTCTTTCAATTGCACGAGTTGTTCGATTCGATTGCCTCGCATCTGGACGACCAGGCCGACCTGTTGGCGGAGCGCGCCACTGCGTTGGGGGGCACCGCTCTCGGCACTGCCCGCTTGGTGGCAGCGACCTCGGGCATCGGCGAGTACGATCTCAACGCCGTTGCTGGAGAGCAACATGTCCGCGCGTTGGCAAAGGGACTAGCCCAATTGGCGAATGCCGCTCGTTCCGCTATCGATTTCTGCTCGGAACGCGGAGACCAAGGCACGGCCGACGTGTTCACCGAAATCGTGCGCGCCGCCGACAAGGATCTATGGTTTCTCGAGGCGCACCTGCAAGCCTGAAGTCAGATTTTGGGCATAAAAAGAGGGCTGACGCGCAGGCTTTCAGCCCCTGGGAAACTAGGCCGCTTGGCAGCGGCTCAAATTAATTAGGGTCTTTTGTCTCAGTCGCCCATTACTTCGGGCAATCAGGGTGGTTTGGCGGACAGAATGGAGCAGGTCCACCTTCCGGTGCGGGTAGCATCGGGGTGGCTACTGCCACATACGTGCACACCAATCCGAGCATCAGGATCAACATCCTGACTGCACGTTTCATAGTTGTTTCTCCTTGCGTGATGAGTTTCCTGGGAGCGAAAACCCTCACGGGCACGCATTATACAGATGCTGCAAGATTTTTCCACAGAAAGCTGACACCTCTGCCGGCGCGCTGGCTTCGAAATTTCCAGCCTCGGCAAGGTTGTCGAGCCATCTCATTTATTATCAATTTTTTGTAATGGATACTTAAACAAACAGTAGAGCACGTGGGCAGGGGCTGATTCTGGTCGGCTTAGCCGCTGCCAGGGCCGAGTGATCGGCAGGGCAACACTACTTTTTTGAGGTTTCTTGGGGCGCGTGCAGACGTGCGCTGCGCGAGAAGGGAGACATCTTCGATGACTGCCCAGGCTCGAGGACGACTTCATCTTCCGGAGTAAAAGAGTCGTGACGGTTGCGAGAGAAGGCGCGATCCACCATCCCCTCAAACATCGGAATCAAAGAGTCTGCCGCCTCCGGGTGTTGGATATCCGCCAAGCTCTGCTCCCAACGCTGGGATGCCAGCAGGTTGGCCGACGGCTCCCGCGCTGGGCTCTCGAATAACATATAGCCAAGCCAGACTAGGATAGAAGCGTCATAGGCTGCCATATTTGCCAGATTCGTCGTGTCCGGACCCATGTATCCAGCGGCGTGCATGGCAAACAGCACAAGTTCAACGATTGCAAATCCACCAAAACCCAGGGCGATGCCAAAACTGTGCTGTTTCTTCGATATGCCCAGATAGCGGGAGAAGACCAGCAGGAATAGGATCAAACCACACTGCGTCACTCGGACGCAGCGTTGGCTGGTGAGCACCGCCTGGACGATAGGCCCCTGCTGCGAATTTGGGCTGGCCGCAGCTACCACCCCCGCGACCAGCAGCATCACCAGCGCCGCCCATTCGAAGACCACTGAACCCAGGTCTTTCAGGGTGTGATAGGGACGGAACACGTCCAGGAATATTTCGTGAATCACTTTGAAACCCAGCACCAGGCTGATACCAAAGTATCCCCAATAGCCGTAAAACTGCAGCGGGTAGGAAACTCTGCCGCGAATGTAGAAAAGAAAAGGAAACGTGGCAATCTGATAAACGAGGTAGGCAAAAAATACCGGGAACTTGCGGTGCTGTTTTCGCCAACACATTGCGCCGCCAACCATGCTTTGCAGCACGGGATGGGCGATCCACAGCACATTGCCGGCAAATGTGGAATTCATGAGTACCGGCTTGAGCCGGCGCACACCCTTATACAACGGGAGCTTTCCCTCCCCTAATCAAAACCTTAGCAGGTTCCGCCCGGTGGTCAATGGACTAAAGTAACCTCTGGTAACTATTACCCCCTTGACATTCGAAACGCTTGAGGAGCCCTGGCTTATGGGATTGCGACCCACAAATGACTGCCTCACTTCGCCGCGGAAATGGTTACCATTGGGCGGGTGATGAGGTTACCTGTCGGCGATGCGGTCCGTCCCAAGCAGCGCCCCTAGCCGCTCGATCTGCCTTGCGTTTCAAAGGTCAGGGTTGGATTTTGGGGGCCTTTGGCCACTCCTAGTTCAGGAAGTACGTCCGATAAAGGGTATCCCGCTGGGCTGGCCGGAAACCGGCATCGCGGATAATACGCCGCAGTTCTTCTTCGGTCGTGCAATTGGTAACCCCGGCAGCGCGCACTACGTTCTCTTCGAGCATCACCGAGCCGACATCGTTTCCGCCGAAGCGCAGGCCCATCTGGCAAATTTTCAGTCCTTGTGTGACCCAGCTGGATTGCACGTTGAGAAAATTGGACAAATACATTCGCGAGATGGCGAGCACCTTCAGATACTCCACCGCGGTTGCCTCGTCCCAGTGACGCCCACCCAGGGCAGTGTTGGCCGGCTGGAAACTCCAAGGGATAAATGCCGTGAAGCCGCCGGTCTCCTGCTGCAGGTCATAGAGCCTCTGAAGGTGATTGATGCGGTGCTCGTAGTTTTCGCCCACGCCGAACATCATGGTTGCCGTAGTTCGCATGCCGAGCTGATGGGCGGTGCGATGCACGTTGAGCCAGTCCTCGGTCAAACACTTCAGCCGCGCGATCTTGTAGCGGACTTCATCGTCCAGAATCTCGGCGCCGCCGCCGGGAATCGAATCCAACCCAGCGTCCCGCAAGCGGGCAATCGTATCGCGAATCGTCAAATCACTGTATTCGGCGATGGCAATGATCTCCGACGCCGAATAACAATGCAGATGAACCTTCGGAAAGCGCTGCCGGATTCCGCGCAGCATCTGCTCGTGCCAGTCAATCTTCAGATCGGGATGCAGGCCACCCTGCATCAGCACGCCTGTACCGCCCAGTTCGACGGTCTCGCGAATCTTGTCGTAAATGGTCTCGAAGTCGAGGATGTATCCCTCTTTTGCCGCTGGTCCCTTGAGCGGCCGGTAGAACGCGCAAAATGTGCAGTACTCGGTGCAGAAATTCGTGTAGTTGATATTGCGGTCGATGATGTAGGTGACCACGCCTTCGGGATGCAGCTTCCGCCGCACCGCGTCGGCCCCCATTCCGATGCCGATCAGGTCGTCGGAGCGAAACAGTTCAAGCGCTTGTACCTTGGTTAGGGACATCGTGAGGATGATTTTAGCGGAGGCGCAGCCGATGGTCCAAATGCCGCCGGCATCCGCTCATTTCGTAGGACGGTCAGGCGGCCTTCCGCATTGGAGCGCTGGCAATCTCTCCGGCTCTCTTTCTGGTGTAGCGGCGGTATTGAAGAAGCGCTATCAAGCTGCCGACTACCGCCAGTCCAATCAATACCAACAAAGCCGGCTTGTAGTACCTGGTGAAGAAACCGACGATATGGCGTCCATAGATCGCGCCCAACCCCGCCACGATGGTGAAGCGCAAACCCCGTCCCAGGGTGAGCGCACCCAGGAATTTCTTTCGCGAGTACTGCATCGCGCCTGCCGCAAGCAGAAAGGGGACAATCGGAAACGGCGGCGGCAGCAGCGCCGGCACCGCTACCGACCAGAAGCCCCAGCGCTCAAATTTCGCATACACCTTCTTGGCCTGCCGTTTGGGCGGCCTTCGCTCCAGGGCCTCTTTGCCGCCCTGGCTCGCCAGACGGTAAGTGATGAAACCCCCAATCACCGCCCCCATTGTGGCCATGCCCGCATAGTAGACCCAGTAATTGCGATGGCTCGCGGCGAGGTAAATCGTCAGCACATCCATGCTGCCGGTGAGCGGAACCACTGAATTATCGGCGATGCCCAGCAGGATCAACCCGGGCCCACCCAAACGCCGCAGCCATCCCAGCGTGCTTGCTAACAGCGTGAATCCGGCAAACCCCAGCATGAGCTTTGATTAGAGGCAATTTGGCCCGGAAGAGATGTCATCGCCGGAGCCGAAACGAAATCCGGATCGTAAAGATTTGCAAACGCTCGTCACCAAAAGGGCCAACATCCAGCTTCCCCACCGGGTTTAGAATTGGTCGAGAATTTCTTGCCTCAGACAGCGTGACCCGAGGAGGGCCCATGAAAGTCCTGGTGGTTGAGGCGGAGGACACCGCGTCGAAATTGCTCGGCGTCATGCTCAAGCAACTTGGATACAAAGTCGAACTTGCGCCGAATTGCGATGAGGCGAGGAAGTCCTATTTGGAGCGCGGGCCTCAAGATGTGGTTCTTATCGCAATGAAGTTTTTCCGCGGATCGAGCGCAGGCGGAACTGCCCTGGTCGACGCGATGCTGCAACAGAACCCCCAGCAGCACTATGCCTTCCTCACCGCGTCTCCAGTCTTGCACAAGCCCTTTACCTTGCAGGACGTGGACGACTTCATGGCAGCCTTCCGGCGGCCGGGAGGCAGCCGGTTCGGGTAGGGCCGCTAGCTCGCTACCGCCCGCGCCGTTTCCAGGAAGTTTAGCGCAGACGTACAGGGAAGGACACCGATCTCGGCCCCATAATCGTAGAAGAGCCGCAACCCCTCCAAACACTGCAAATCGAGGAAGTAATGGATATTTTCTGTTAGATAACTTCTTATCTCGTCCTCGCCCAGATTCAGACGCAGCGCCCACTCCTGGGCGATGCGCTCCAAATTTTGCGGTTCCAACCCGTGATCCCGCGACTTCCGAAAAATATCTCCAAGATCGATGACCCGCGATTGCTCCGTCAACGCCGCTTTGCGCACCGCCCAGAACGCGAACACGAACGGCTTGCCGGTCAGGTGTATCCATTCCTCCGCCAGGTCGTAGGTGAAATAGCGACTGCGGTCCACCCTTAAAGCTGGATCGCCAATCAACAATCCCGCGTCGTGCTTTCGCAGCATGACCTCGAGAACAGGCGCCATCGGCGTGAATGTCCGTTCTCCGCCCCACCACTTGGCAAACAGGACTTGAGTGAGCGCAACCGACGTCATGGAAGAAGTATCGAGCGCCACACTGTGAATACGCTCCAGCGGAACCTGGCTCACCAGCAATATGGAGCGAACCGCTCGCCGGGCCGCAATCGCAACCTCCGGAAGGATCGCCAAACCGGGGATGCTAGTGTAGGCGGCTGCCGGGATAATGCCTATATCCGCCGCATCCGTGCGTAGCGATGCCGCGCACGCCGACGGGATCGTGTAAGAGATTTCAAAACCCTCTCCCGCACTTCCCTGTTCAAAGTCCCACATCAAGGGTGCAGTATTCAGGTAGGAAATGGCCGAGATTCGTAGCGGTCTCATGTTCAAAGGAGTTGGGCCTGATGTTCATCTTAACAAACCCGTGTGCCGCCTTACCTTGACAGCATTTTTCGCAGGTGTATAGAGTGCGAGATAGCCCCCGCCCGGAGGTCGTAGTGCCGGAAGCCGTGGTGTCGGTCCATGAAACCACCGAATTGCACACCCTGCAGTGGCTGGCGCTGGCGCAAACCCAGGGCCTAGGCTCCACGAGAGCCAGACGCCTGGTCGAATTCTTCGGCAGCGTCGAAGCGGTCTTTCGAGCGTCTCTTACAGAACTGGAAGCGACCGGCATTCAGGCGGTATCCGCCCAGTCGCTGGGAACCGGCCGCTCGATGGAACTGGCGCAGGAGGAATTGATCCGCGCCAAAGCCGCGGGCGCGCGTGTGGTCGCGATCGGCGACCCGGTCTACCCACCGCAGCTCAATCAGATCTACGATCCCCCCCTCGTCCTGTATGTGCGTGGGGACGCTTGCCTGCTGACGCTGCCGGGCATCGCCCTCGTCGGTACCCGCCACCCTACGCCGTACGGAACCGGGATGGCCGAGCGCCTGTCGTGCGATCTTGCCGCCCACGGACTGGTGATCATCAGCGGCATGGCGCGGGGTGTGGACACCGCGGGCCACCGCGGCGCGATTGCCGGAAAAGGCAAAACCATCGCGGTTTTCGGTACCGGAGTCGATGTCATTTATCCGAAGGAAAACAGCCGCCTGTCCGAGCAGATTCTCGCCCTCGGCGGAGCCCTGATTTCCGAATTTCCCATCAGTACTTTTGCCGCGCCCCAGAACTTTCCCATCCGCAACCGCATCATCAGTGGCATGTCGATCGGAGTCCTGGTGGTCGAAGCCGCCGAATACAGCGGGACCCGTATCACTGCCCGCTGTGCGCTTGAGCAGAGCCGTGACGTTTACGCGGTGCCCGGCAATGTAACCAACAAGAATTCCTGGGGGCCTAACACCCTCATTAAACAAGGCGCCAAGCTGGTGGCCACCTGGGAAGACGTATGGGAAGAACTGCCGCAAAACGTGAAACTTGCACTCACTCCCGCCACCCCGGATGAATCCCAGGCGGCCGAATCCGCATCTCTATTCGGGGAAAGCGAGCTGGGACCTCACGAACGCAAGCTCCTCGCCCTTCTCAAAGCTGACGAGTCCACTCACATCGATTCGCTGGTAGAAGCGTTAGAGCCACAAATTTCGGCCTCGGAAATCTTCGCCGCCTTGTTCGAACTGGAGCTGGCAGGCAAGGTGAAGCAGTTGCCAGGGAAGAATTTTGTGAAAAGCTTTTAGCTGGGAGCTCTCAGCTATCAGTGAAAACGCATTGCAGAAGAAACATGCAGAACTTCCGCAATCTCAACGTCCGGGACAAGGCTCACGCTTTGACGTTGGACGTGTACAAGTCGAGGTCCGTGGGAGGAGATGCATGGGCTGACGAGTCAGATGCGCAGGTCATCCAGTTCCAGTGGCGCTAACATCGCGGAGGGATGCTGCCGAAAAGGAGATCTGGAGATGGCACGATTTCTTCACATCGCCATGGGATCGAGCAGCGAACTCGAATATCACTTGCTGCTGGCCCGCAAACCTTGAGCTCCTGAAATCGGTGGATTATCAACGTCTTTCTGGAGAAGTGGAAGAGGTGAAACGTATGCTGGCAGCGTTCATTCAAAAACTGAGAGCTGACAGCTTTTGTTTGGTAACTTGGCGGCAGCTTGACATTCGTGCTAGCTTCGAAAAAGACTCAAACAGGGGAACCATTGTCTAAAGGCCTAGTCATCGTTGAATCGCCGGCCAAGGCGAAGACCATCCAGAAATATCTGGGCAAGGGCTACACGGTCGAGGCGTCGCTGGGCCATGTGAAAGATCTGCCCAAAAGCACACTCGGCGTCGACATTAATAAAGAGTTCGAGACCGACTACATCGTCATTCCCGGCAAGGAAAAGGTCGTCGCCAAGCTGAAAAAGCTGGCGCTTGCCGCCGACACCATCTACCTCGCCCCTGACCCGGACCGCGAAGGCGAGGCGATCGCTGCGCATCTTGCCGAAGAACTTGGCGATGGTGCGAAGGGCAAAAAGAAAAAGAGAAAAGATGACGAAGGCGGCGAACGCATCCGCCGCGTAACCTTCAACGAGATCACCCAGCGCGCGGTGCGCGAGGCCTTCGAGCATCCCCGCGACATCGACCGCAACCTGGTCGACGCGCAGCAGGCCCGCCGCGTACTCGATCGCCTGGTTGGATACCAGGTCTCCCCACTTCTCTGGGATAAAGTTCGCCGTGGTTTGTCCGCCGGCCGTGTCCAGACCGTTGCCCTGCGGCTGATCGTCGAGCGCGAGCGCGAAATCAAGGCCTTCGACAAGAAGGAATACTGGACTATCGACGCGCACCTCGCCGGCCCGAAGCCACCAGCGTTCGACGCTCGTTTCCTGGGTAAGGGCGAAGAGAAAATCGAAATCCCGAACACGGAGGAGGCGGAGAAACTCCGCGCCGCGCTCCAGAACGCGGACTGGGTGGTCCGCACCGTCGAGCGCAAAGAACGCCGCCGCAATGCCGCTCCACCCTTCACTACCAGCAAACTGCAGCAGGATTCCTCCCGCAAGCTGCGCTTCAGCGTGAAGCGCACCATGATGATCGCGCAGCGCCTCTATGAAGGCGTCGAGCTCGGCGAAGAAGGCCTGGTCGGCCTGATCACCTACATGCGTACCGATTCCACCCGCGTGTCGAACGACGCGATCTCGGAAGTGCGCGAATACATCGGCAAAGAATACGGGCCGGCGTATCTGCCCGAGCAGCCGAATACATATAAAGAGAAGAAGGAAGCGCAGGCCGCCCACGAAGCCATTCGTCCCACCTCGGCCATGCGCCATCCCGACCAGGTCAAGCAGTATCTGAAAGAAGACGAGTTTAAGGTCTATAAGCTGATCTGGCAGCGCTTTGTGGCTTCGCAGATCATGCCGGCGGTCTTCGATCAGACCACCGTCGACATCGATGCGAAATCCGGCGCCGACACCTTCTGGTTCCGCGTGACCGGGTCAGTGATGAAGTTCGACGGTTTCCTGAAAGTCTACGAGGAATCCAAGGAAGGCAAGGACGAAGAGGACGAGGAACTGAAGCACAAGCTGCCCGCGCTCGAAGCCGGACAGAAGTTGACTCTTCGCGAACTTAAGCCGGAGCAACACTTCACCGAGCCCCCACCGCGGTACAACGAAGCATCGCTGGTCAAGGAACTGGAAGAGCGCGGAATCGGCCGCCCGTCAACCTATTCGGCGATTCTCAGCACCATCCAGGAGCGCCAGTACGTCCAGAAACTCGGCGGGAAATTCATTCCCACCGAAATTGGCCTGGTTGTCACCGATCTTCTCGTCGAAAACTTCCGCGACATCTTCGACGTGCAATACACCGCGCGCCTGGAAGAAGAACTGGACGAAATCGAAGAAGGCAAAGAGAAGTGGACCGACGCCCTCGCCGAGTTCTATAAGCGCTTCGCCAAGGACCTCAAATACGCTGAAAAGCACATGGAAAACATCAAGCGTATGGAGAAGCCCACGGACGAAAAGTGCGAGCGCTGCGGCTCCCCCTTGGTCATCAAGTGGGGCAAGCATGGCTCCTTCTACGCTTGCAGCACCTACGACAAGGAAGATCCAAACACCTGCACTTTTACCAAAGAAAATCCGATCAACCTACCCGACCTGGATTCGGCCGACGTGCAGGAAACCACGCAGGAAGAATACTGCGAGAACTGTGGCCGGGTAATGGTGCTGAAGCGCGGCCGCTTCGGACAGTTCATGGCCTGTACCGGCTATCCGGATTGCAAGACCACGCGCCGGCTCGATCAGGGCAAGAAGGTTCCCGACATTCCACTCGACGAGCCTTGCCCGAAGTGCGGCCGCAATATGATGATCCGCCACGGCCGCTACGGCGAATTCACCGCCTGCAGCGGATATCCGGAATGCAAGTACGTGAAGCAGAATTTCATCGGAGTAAAATGCCCGCTGTGCAGCGAGGGCGATCTGGTGGAGAAACGCGCTCGCAAGGGAAACACGTTTTTCGGGTGCTCGAACTATCCGAAGTGCAAGTTCACTTCCGCGAGCAAGCCCATCGCCGAGAAGTGTCCCAGCTGCGGCAGCGAATACCTGGTTGAAAAGTTCCTCAAGGCGGGCCCGGTGATCGCCTGTCCCAATAAAGAGTGCGACTACGAGCGGCCGGCACCGCCAGTAGCTGGAACAACGGGAGAAAGTTCGGCCGGCGCTTCAACCTAGGCCAGTTTCGGTGCCGGCCTGACGATTTGCCGATTAACTTTCCCGAATCCCATCCGCATCGGCTATCATCTATTGCTCTGCGGCGGCGTGATTCCCTGCGCTTGCCTTGACCCCAAGAACAAAACATCCTGATGGAGGCTCTGATGTCTACGAAACCCACTGCCACCGATGCAGAATTGCTTCTCAAACTCTATGACTTGCGCCGCGAAACCGAAATCCGCAAAGCCCGCGACTGGTGGCTCACCCAGTTCTGGCCCGAAAGCCCCGAGGATGTCATGAAGATCGCCCAAGCCTTGGGAAGCAAGGAAAATAACTACCTGCGCCAGGTCGGAGGCTACTGGGAAATGGCCGCCTCGCTGGCCGTGCATGGCGTCATCAATCACGAACTGTTCCTGGAGCCGAGCTTCAGCGGCGAAATGTTCTTCTTCTTCGCCAAGTTCCGCCCTTTCCTGAACGAGTTGCGGGAAAAGTTACAGGCCCCGACCATGTTCAAGAACGTCGAAACCTTGATCAACAGCTCGGAGAAGTCGAAGGAGTTTCTGAAGGGTACCGAAAACCGTATCGCCGCACGCCGCAATGCCATGAAAGAAGCGGTCGCCAAGGCAAGCTAAGCTTTCGCGCTGAACCACAAAGGACACGAAGCTCCACGAAGGTTTTGAGATTTCCCTTCGTGAAACTCCGTGTCCTTTGTGGTTTACATCTTCTTTCTACGAAACGTATTCCCGGATGTACTCGTCCCGGGTGCGCACCAGGTCCTGCGCATCACCGTCGAAGATAACCTTGCCTTCACGCAGTATCAGGAAACTCAAGGGCACCTCTCCACGCTGCCCCGGCGGCAGAGGCAACATCTTATTGGCCTTCCGATCGAAGTAGTGGGTCGCCATAGTGAACGCATCCTGCAGGCGATGGGTCACCAGCAGCGCGCTGGTCTTGTACACATCCCGCTGTTTCACGATCAGTTCCACAATCGTCGTCGAGGTCACCGGATCCAGGCCTCCGGTGGGCGAATCGTAAAGCAAGACCTCGGGATGGGTAATGATGGCGCGCGCGATGGCCACCCGCCGCCGCATCCCGCCAGACAGTTCCGCTGGAAACATGTTCACCGTGTGTTCCAGTTCCACAAAGCTCAACGCTTCTTTCACCCGGTCTTCAATTTCCTGTTCTGAACCTGTGCCTTCCTCCATTAAACGGAAGGCCACGTTGTCGTGCACGGTCATCGAGTCGAACAGCGCGCTTTCCTGGAAGACAATCCCGACCTTCCGCCGCAATTCGAACAGATCTTCCTCTTTCATGTCGGTGATGTCCTGGCCCAGGACCCGGATGCGCCCCGAGTCCGCCTTCAGCAGACCCAAGGCCAGTTTCAGCAGCGTGCTCTTGCCCGAGCCGGCCACCCCAAACACCGCCTTGGTTTCGCCGTGAGGCAGGCGGAAGGAAATGTCGCGCAGCACCGGCTCTCCGCCGAATCCGATAAAAACGTTTTCGAAGGTGATCGCCTCAGACGGCGCTTCCGTCTGCTTCTGTACCGCGTTCTCGACCGCAAGAGGAGGGCCAGACATGTTCTATCGGTAGCCGAGTATGGCAAAGATGAGCTTGGTCACAAAGAAATCCACGATCAGAATCAGCACCGAGGACGCGACCACTGCCTGCGTGGTCGAGCGCCCCACACCCTGCGTGCCACCGCGCGTGGACATCCCGTAGTAACAGCCCACGGTGGATATGACGAAGCCGAACAGAACCGGCTTGATGAGTCCCATGAACACGTCGCGGAATACCAGGATCTGCCATGCCGAAGTCCAGTATTGCCGTGAATCGAGCCCGAACAGCAGGCTCGCGACCACGTTGCCGCCGACCAGTCCCAGCAGGTCCGCGATGATGGTCAGGAAAAACAGCATGAACACGGACGCCGCCACGCGCGGCGTGACCAGCTTCTTGGTGGGATCGGTCCCCAAGGCGCGCATGGCGTCAATCTGCTCGGTCACAATCATGGAGCCGAGTTCGCTGGCCATGCCCGAGGCATTCCGCCCAGCCACCATCAGCCCCGTAATCAGAGGTCCCAGCTCCGTGACCATGCCAATCGAAACCAGCTGACCGATCAGCGTGATCCCGCCAAAGCGCTGCAGGGTATTCGCGGAATTCAGGGCCAGCAAAGCTCCGATGGAAAGCCCTGTCAGCACCACAATGGGCAACGAGCCCACCCCGATGAGGTCGGCCTGCTGCAAGGTATCCGCTATGTAGCGCGGAGGCCGGAACAGGTTCGCAATCGAGCGCGTGGCCAGCATGGTGTAGTCCTGCACGGCCACTACCTTCTCTTTGGCGAATTCCGTGGGCGAGGTGAGTTCCATGGCGGTTTCTGGTGAACTATAGCAGAGAAAGGTATCAGCTATCAGCTTTCAGCGGACCGTATCAGTGCCATAGCCGGGCTGGCGGAAACGCGTATGTTTGGGTCGCGTGGTCTTGTTTGGCAGGCGCCCTCCAGCCCCGACGCCAAGGTCAATGAGTGCAATGGCCTGAATCGTCGACGTCTACGCTGTCCTGGGGAGACATCCCGTCCGCTGGCCCGCTAAAACTATGCAACACGGTCAATTGTCCCGAATGGGAGTACTCCCAGAGCGTCCCCTTGTCATCCGTTCCGCCGGCAGTGCACACACCGAAGAAGTTACCCAGCTTGTCGGGGGTGGGTGTGGTAATGCATTCCCTTCCCGTGTCGTTCGAGAAGTTCTGCAGGACATGGAATTTGTACCCGTGCCCGGTGCGAGTGAGCTTAAACAGAAGGCCGTCGCCGTGCAGTTGATTTTCGCTATATGCCACTCCGTACAGGTTGTTGTCACGGTCCTCTCCCAATCCCCCCAGGACATAGCAGCCGTCATCCCCGCAGGTGAAGTGGCGGAGAACTTGGAATTTGATGCCCGAATCTGCCGTGCCTAATTGCTTGCTTGCTCCAAACGCGGGTTATTGCTGGAACATCCCCATTTCACTCAACTTCCCCGGGGCGAAGGGAACTGATTTCGCCAATTTGCGGCATAATTCGGATGAGGCAAGCCGATATGAGCAACGTGGTTCACCTGGTTTGGTTCACGAAAGAGATGCCCGAAGGAGAGGACGACATCGAACTTTTGATTGGGGTCTATTCGTCTGACCACGAGGCGAGAGCGGCCATTGAGCGAATGAAGATCAAGCAAGGCTTTGCAGATTGGCCGCAAGGTTTTGAGGTGTGTCCGTATTCTCTTGACCGCGATCATTGGACCGAGGGCTTCGTTCTGGATGGAAAACGATGTTTGCCTCGGTGGCTGCACTCGTGACCCACGCAGCATAGTTGGCGACAGGTCTCTATCAACCCCAGTAGGGGCGAACAGACGGCGCAAGCTTGTGCTAACGCCTTCCATGAGAAGGCCGGTCGGAGTCAAGTGATTTGTTGTTGGTTGGACAAGGTTTCTGCTCCATTTACTTTTGGCCGAGTTACCACTGCTGCCACCCTTCCATCCGCACTCTTCAGTGAGCGATCGTTCGCTCGGTGCAAGTTGGGTGTTCTCATTTCAGCCGGTGCTGCTACCTGTTAGGCGACCTGCATTCATCGGCGATGAACGTGGGCCAGGCGTTAGACGCAGTCACCGGAACTCGGCGTTTGGTTTTGCTTTTCCTCTCGAAGAAAGATTTTGCTTTTGACTTTGCCTTATGCGGCTGCCATCACCGCTCTGTGCTGGCTGTTGTGCAATGGTTCGTAGACTTCGCCGCTCACCCACAAGTGATGCAGCAACACCGCCAGCTTGCGTGCCGTGGCGATGATGGCTCGCTTCTTTCCGTTTCTTCCACCACGCTCGGACAGCTTCAACCCCCAGCGTCGCAAGTCACAGTCTTCCCCGAACGGTCCCAGAATATGCTGTGCTCCTTGTACCAGCAGCGTGCGCAGATACGGATCCCCTTCCTTGCTGATGTGCATCTGCGGCTCGCTCTGCCCGGAGTTTCTCCGCCCGGGCTGCAGTCCCAGATAACAACCCACGTCGCGGCTCTTGCGAAAACGATGCGGATCTTCCAGCGTCAGCAGAAAGGTCAGCGCGATCAGCGTGCCCACGCCCTTGATCTGCTTCAGCTGCCCCACCTGCGGATAGCTCTGCTGCGCCAGTCGTTCGATCCGTTCGTTGTACTCCGCAATGCGCTCGCTCAACGATTCGATCGCGTTCAGCAGCGGCTCCAAGGCCACCTGCAGCTCGGGACTCAAGTTCTCAGCTTTCTCCGGGTTCATATTGCGCACATTGCAGCCGCGTAGTCGCTCGCCGTAGCTCTTCACTAGTCCACGAGCTGTGTTGACCAGCGCTGTCCTGGCCCGCACCAACCCAGCGCGTGCCCGAATCAGCGTCATATCAGCCTGCGCCCTCGCACTGCGATGCCGCACCGGACACAGCAGTTGGGGATCAATCCGCGCCAGCCGTGCCAGCGTTTGCGCATCCAGCCGATCGTCCTTCTTTCTGCTCTCTCCGATCAGTCGCACATTGCGCGCGTGCGCCACGATCACCTCATGTCCCAACTCGGCCAGCAGCCGGCTTACCCACGGCGAGTGCATCCCCGTCTCCAGCGCGATGCGGCTGCGCGGCATCCCGCCGAACACCTCGCGCATGGCTTTCGGCGTTGTGTTCAACCGCTGTTCCAGCACCACGGCTCCTGACTCATCCAGTACGCAATACCAACTAGTCCGATCACCCAGGTCCAAACCGATGGTCAGCTCCTGTCTCTCAGTTCTCGATTTCGCAATCATTGCGGCGGTGCTAAGCTTCTTCATTCCCGGTCTCCTTTATCTCTTGTGCCTCAGAGCACGTCGATAACTTGGGAGCGTACACCGCATCCCGTCCGGAGACCGGCCTTCTCATCCCATCTGGTTACGCCAGTTGAGGGCTAGAATGGACTTTCAAGGCCATGAGAATCGCGCCGATCTTAGCCCTACTCGTACCGATCCTGTCCGTCGCTGATTCAACTCCAAGTGCGAAGCGTGACGCAGCACTCAAAGCGATCAACTTATGCATTCGGCGCAACGAGGTCTCTAGTCGCGAGTGTCGGAAGTTGAACGCGAACGTTGAGACGCTGGTTGAGGTTTACCAGCAGGGCGACAAAAGCGTTTTGCCAACCCTCTTTAAATTCCCCTACCTGACTGACTTCTACGGAAAGGCTCTGCTGAACGATCCTGACGGCTTCCTGACCGCGATGAGTCAGTTACAGCAACGGGATCAGAAGGCTGTGGCTGACGGCATTGCAGGAGGTATGTTCGGACTGCGCAGTAAAGAACGATTCGAGGCAATCAGATCGCTATTAAGGGGAATTCCAGACGTAGCGCCGATAAAAGCAACCTCGCAACTGTGTCTCAACACTCTTGAACGGACCAATGCGAGGTTTTTCCAGACATACTTTCCGCCACAGACTTTTACCTCGCGATCTGCTGATTTCCAAGTTCGTTGGTACTCAGCAGAAATGTATGCGCTTGGCGAAGGGCCGCTATGGCCGCCGTCCACTGGTTCTGAACCGACGTACCGATTGACCTACATTCCCGCATTCACTGGGCCCACTGTCGTCACTCTGACGGTGCTTCCCGATGGAAAAGGGAGGGTCGCAATCAAGACTCTTGATGCTAACCGTGAGGCTACAAAAGTTGATGAGACTGTCTCTACTACTCGCGATCAGGTAGATCAATTCCTTACTCTCCTAGATGAAGCCCATTTCTGGACGACGCCGACGGAACTACCGCGGGCTGGGCTGGACGGAGCTGAGTGGATAATGGAAGCCGCTAAGGACGGCCAGTACCGCACCGTCGTCCGCTGGTGTCCAGACATTGAGCGCAAGTCCACCGAAGAAATTCCCTTTGCCAACGCTGGCCGTTTGTTGTTCGAGATTGCAGGCCACAAGCGTTCTGGTGGTTGCTAAGGGTCCGGCACCCGTCAGTTGGCGATAAATCCCGATTTCACTCATTGTCTCGTTCTCAACGCCCGAATGTCGGTGGCAGCGGATTTTCATGCTTGCAAAAAGCGGGAGAGTAAGGCAGCATTTCGGGTACTGTCAGCCGAAACAGGGTTGATTCACCGCCAGCTACGCCATTTCACTTCGTCACCTAAACATAAGCAAGGAGAAACGAAGATGACTTCTGCCGCGAGCTCAACCCGGATTGAAACTGCCGTGACCAATCTTCATCTCGGAAACGAAATGGGAAATCAGCCGGACATCAAGATTGGCATCGAATTACTTAGGGAAGAGTTCTCTGCTAAGTCGCCGCAAAGCCACGTCCGCGCCAGGCATTGCCGTCGAACCCACCCCGGCGCCACGCTGCTGGTCGCCATGGTCCTGGCGTGTTGCATACTAGCCAACGCACAACATTGGACGCCGGTCACAATCCCGTTTCCCGGCAATGCAACCACGGCCCTGGTGCTCACGGACGGCGACGTCATAGTGAACGATGACATTACGGGGTGGTGGTGGTTGCTGCTACCCGATGAGCAGGATGACTACGCTAACGGCATTTGGGTCCCGTCACCAGTTTCCCTGAATTACGCTCCACTGTATTTTGCCTCGGCCATTCTGCCCGATGACCGGATGATCGTTGAAGGTGGCGAGTACAACTTCGGCCAGAAGGCGGACACCACCAAAGGCGCGATCTTTGACGAAAAGACCGGTGTATGGACTGCGGTCCACCATCCCAAGGGCTGGACCAAAATCGGCGATGCACCTTCGGTCGTGCTACCCAACGGCACTTTCATGATGGGAGCCGTCGGCAGCAAGAAGCAGGCGCTTCTGAATCCCACCACGCTGAAGTGGACGTCAACCGGCGCCGGAAAGGCCGACAGCAACTCCGAGGAGGGCTGGACGTTGCTGCCCAATGGCAAGGTACTCACCATCGACACGCAGAATGGCAAGCAATCGGAGCTATACGATCCCGGCACCGGAACATGGTCCGCTGCCGGCAATCTACCCTTCTTCCTGGGCAACAATTGCGGAAAAAACATCGTTCCCGAGCTGGGTCCCGCAGTGCTTCGGCCCGACGGCACGGTGTTTGCCGTAGGCGCGAACAACAAGACTGCGATCTACAACGTGTCGACCGGTAAGTGGTCAGCCGGGCCGTCCTTCCCGGAGGGTTACGGCTCGGCAGACGGTCCCGCCTCCATACTTCCTAACGGGAACGTGTTGGTACAGGTATCCCCATGCTTCAAGCCACCCAGTCTGTTTTTTGAATTTGACGGAACCAATCTGAACCTGGCGCCGATGCCACCCAGAGCTCCCTTCGACAAGTCTTACCATGCCCGCATGGTGGTCCTGCCACACGACGGCCACGTCCTGTTCACCGACGGGTCGAACGATGTGGAGGTCTATGTCCCCAAGGGTTCGCCTAAGAGTGCGTGGTTGCCCACCATCACTTTTCACCCCGGCACCGTAACCCGTGGCAAGGCCTACTTTGTGAAAGGGAGACGGCTGAACGGGATGACGCAGGGCGCGGCCTATGGCGACGACGCTCAAATGGCAACCAACTTCCCGCTGGTCCGCATCACCAACAATGCGACGGGCCATGTATTCTACGCGCGTACCCGGAACTTCAGCACCATGGGCGTTGCCACGGGAAACGCGATCGTGTCCGCAGTCTTCATTCCACCGAAGGCGATGGAAACCGGAGCGTCAAAGATGGTCGTAGTTGCCAACGGCCTGGCGTCGAAATCAGTGGCTCTGACCGTCCATTAGAAACATAACTGGCTTGTCGACAACAGAGTTCTGAGTGTTGGGAGAATGCTGGGGCGCGTGGCTCCGGCCTTCCGGGCAGTCAGCGCATGCTACGCCAGAAGAGCGTGAACTGCCCCGAAGCCCATGGCGACTCTTGATTGGCGCAAAATCCCGATTTCACTCATTGACCCACTGGCGGCAGCCACCCAGTCTCCCTGGGGAGGGTTTTGAGTGTAATCGATCGCCTGATTACATCAACAATCAAGGACGAACGCCGGAAATCTCAAAGACTGTGCCGGCGTTGTACTTGCCCCCGTAAGCTGCAGTTCCGAACCAGTTACCCTTGTGATCGGTTTTCAGGCCACTAGCCAACTGATAGCCGTCGGTGCAGTCAAAAGAGTGAAGGATGGTCTCCTGCCAGGCACCGTTCTTGTGCGTGAGTTCGTACGCGGTGCCGCAGCCGAAATCCCCGCCGAATACAGTCGTGCCAAAAAGATTCCGATGATTGTCAAATCGCACGCGACCGTATGGCGACTCTCCGTCATTATCGGCATTGAATTGGTAGAGAACCGCGGGATTGTAGTTATTGTTCTTCTGCAGCTCGAAGACGATGCCGCCGGGACCACCGCCAGAAGTACCAAATACGTTCCCGTCTCCATCAACAATGAGGCGGCTCAAAACTTGATTGATTTCGGTATTCTCAAAGTTGAGAACTGTGGTGAACATGCCTGATGAAGGGTCATAGTTCCAGATGGTGCCGTGTCCGCAATAGTGACAATTGGGGCCGAAAAACGTTCCGCCCCAGAGTAAACCGGTTTTTCGGTCAATCCTTGGACCGCCTGAAGGAAACCCGCCATCCTCGCCGTCGCTGAAGCTGTGAAGCAACACGAAGGTGCCGGTGGAAGGAGAATACTCCCACAGGGTGCCATTCAAACCTGGGCCCCAAGTGTCGGTCGTGCCATAAATGTTGCCTGCGTCGTCCAACGCAACGCTGTCCTCGGGGCTCATTCCATCGTCGGGACCGGTGAAGCTGTGCAGCAGGATCAAACCTTTTGACCGCGAATATTCCCAAAGCGTGCCTTTGTCGTCAGATCCGCCTGCTTCACAAACGCCGAACAAGGTTTCGTACTTGTCTGGGGCAGGAGTCGTGACGCATTCGCGTCCTGTGGTGTCTCTGGAAAAAGTCTGGAGAACATGGAACCTGTAGCCGCTCTTTATGTGGGTCAGTTTGAATAGAAGGCCATCACCGTGCAAATCGTTGTTGCTGTATGTGACACCATATAGATCGCCTTTGCGGTCGCGGGCCAGGCCGCCGAGGATGCAGCAACCGTCATCGCCGCCGGTGAAGTGATGCAGAACTCTGAACTTGATGCCCTGGTGGTGAAGCACTTGTGATTTGCTCGCTCCAAACGCACCGCTCACCAGGATCAAGGCCGATAGAAAAAGACCGATTAGTCTGTCGGGCATGACGTTGCCCTCCGAGGCAGGTTGCAAAGGACGCTACTGGGAGAGAATGCAGGGTCCTCCGGCGAATTATAGCTCCAATTCGTCAGTCCCTGCTCACAATCGCGCCAAGGTTTATGAGCTGAATGCCCATACTGGCAGGGAGCTCTGGAGTTACACCACCCGTGCTGCAATCTACTCCTCCCCAGTAGTTTCTGATGGAACCGTCTACGTTGGGTCGAATGACGGTGGTCTGTACGCTCTTAACGCAGCGAATGGTAAGAAGCTGTGGAGCTATGCCACGGGCGGGGGGTGGTCCGTGCCAGCGGTAGTGAATGAGGTGGTGTATGTTGGCTCGTCAAAGGAGTCCGGGGACAACGTGTTCGCAATCAATGCCCGGACTGGCGCTCTCCTGTGGAGCTTTGCTACCGGCTTTTCTGTTTATTCCTCGCCTACGGTCGTGAAAGGAGTCCTATATGTCATGTCCCTCGACTATCGCCTGTATGCCTTGGACGCCGACACCGGTGCCGAGCTCTGGCACTTCAGTACTGAGGGCTACGCTTATGCATCACCCGTGGTGGCGAACGGAGTGGTGTACTTTGACGGAATGCCCGGCACAGTATTTGCGGTAAATGCTAAGACAGGCGTTTTGCTGTGGAGCTTCGTTGCGGGTGGCAGTTGGGCCGAGTTTTCGCCCGCCGTGGCGGATGGCGTGGTTTACGCCGCTTCGGATGGAGGCTATGCGTATGCGCTGGATGGCGCAACCGGGACTGAACTGTGGAGTTACTCGCCAATTGGTTTTGTATCTTTGGCGGCGCCGGTAGTGGCGAACGGGGTCGTATACTTTGGCACGTGGGACAACAACCTGTACGCCTTAAGCGCAAACAAAGGCGAGAGGCTGTGGAGCTACACCTTTGGCGGGTACATAGAAGGCTCTCCCACTGTCGCAAATGGGGTCGTCTTTGTTGGTTCGGACGACGGCAAGGTTTACGCCTTCGGTCTGAAGCATGGTTCAGGCAAACAGGAGGCAGCCGCCACCAGCTTGAAGGTCCTTCGTCCCGACCTCAGTCTTAAGGTGCCCAACTAGGGTGCGTCGGTCGGTCCGATGAAAAGAATCGTGTTCGCTTGGTTTGAACGAGTTGCCCGATGGTACAGACTTTACTGTTGTCACATCGCCATTACACGCAAAACGCTCCCGGACAGGGGGTCAACGAGCGCTAACGCTGCTTTCAACAGTTAGTTCCGGTCTGCCCGTCAAACACCCGGGATGTTGGTAGCATAGCGATGGGTTCTCGAGCGCTGCTTCGCCACTCGCTTCACGTAGCCAGGCTGGAAAGGCACGAATCCACCATTCAGCAATGAAGGAACGTCCAAGCAAAGGCGGTCACCGTGCAGGAAAGCTGGACCGGCGACATCCTCGTGTCTCAGGGGAGCTGGTCATGCTCTACGAAGACGACGCCATTGTGGCCCTCAATAAACCGGCGAAACTGTTGGCGGTGCCTACGGATGACTCCAGTGCCCCATCGGCCTTGTCTCGTCTTTCTGCACAACTGAAATCGAAGCGACAGAGGGTCTTTGTCGTACACCGCATCGACCGTTACACGTCAGGGATTCTGCTCTTTGCAAAGACCTGGCCGGATCGAGAGGCGCTCGTTCAACAATTTCGCCGCCACACTCCGGTGCGGCAGTACCTCGCAGTGGTTCGCGGGCATCTCGGCGTTAAAGAAGGAACGCTCGTTCACTACTTTCGGCAAGAAGGAATGTTTCAAAAGTTGACCACCAGCCGCGATTCCAGATCGGCTCGTGCTGAACTTCGCTATTCCGTCGAACGCCGTCTTCGCGCCGCTTCCCTCGTCCGCGTTTCTCTGGTGACGGGATTACAGAATCAGATCCGAGTGCAGTTTTCAGCCATCGGTCACCCGATCATCGGCGACAGAAAGTACAATCCAGCGGAAGCGTCGGAGCGTCGAATTACTCGTGTCGCGCTTCACGCAGCGCATCTTCAGTTCCTTCATCCACGCTCGGGAGAGATCGTCTCCCTGGACTGCGAACCTCCCCCGGACTTTCAGTCTCTTCTTCGGGCCTTGGCGTTGCCAATCGACAAGCGTCGCTGAGGGGGCAGCCGTGCAGTTCGCGGCCGTGGAGAGCTTCCTGCACATCCGCGACCCCGCCTCCGTTTTTCACGTCGGAAACTTGAAAACTGGACCATTTTGGGCGATAGACGCCATTACACGCATTAAGGGGCCAATGAGTGAAATGGCCTGTTCACAACAGGCATCGCTTCTGATTCACCTTTAGGCTAAGATGTGGCTCGCGTAAGTTGGGGAAACGAAGATGCTGACTGACTTCGCTACCGAATATTCGAGGCGTAGTGATGGCGAGCTCTTGCATCTGGCATCTGCCCGACACTCTCTCGTACCAGAGGCTGCCGCCGCCTTAGACTCGGAGCTGCGTCGGCGTAATCTCAGTGAGTCTGACCGCATTGAACATCAGAAATCCGTCAAGCGGCAGGAGCGGCGCGAGGGAAGGAGGGAGACGAACCTACGGCGACGTTGGGAAAGGCTTGGCCTTAAATGGCAATTGAAGTGGCGTGAGATTTTGGAACTCCTCGCAGTGATGGTCGTCATTCTGGTTGCATATTTCGCACTCCCCAGCCGGTATCATTTGAACCCTGATTGGCAGGAAGCGGCGATAATTGTGATGCTCACGTCGGTTGGGCTTGCCTTCATTGTGCGGTCATGGCGCAACATCGACTTCTGGATTTCACTGGGAATCTCTTCCACCATTCATCTTATCGTCGTCCATGCTTGGACGCGACAGACTCCAGACCTTAGCCGCGCTGAAGCCAAGATCGCCTTCTTTCTCGGGTTTGTGCTGTTCCTCGTCGTCTATGGGGCTGTTCGTCTATTGCGACGGGCGTTTCACGGTGGGGAAGAAGGCCAGACAATCCATCGCGAAAAAGATCACGTCTTTGAGTAGTTGTTGGCGAAGAATTTCCATAGCACTCACTGACCCTGTCTGCCTAAGGTTTTGGGCCGAAATGGGCGAATAAACGGCGCACA
>Ga0335079_10001524_pt1 | contig 26432 bp, 27 predicted proteins | sample Lox_Sample_33_FD_206719 | JGI IMG/M metagenome (GOLD analysis project Ga0335079, IMG submission 206719) | Soil microbial communities from Loxahatchee National Wildlife Refuge, Florida, United States - Lox_Sample_3.3 | ecosystem: Environmental > Terrestrial > Soil > Wetlands | place: USA...
GAGCACCACGGTCAGCACGCCGGTGAAGAACCCGGGCCGGGACGCGCCCTCGAGCACCCGCCCCATCGGCCCCGGGTCGACAGTGACCAGCTGCTCCCGCGGGTACATCTGCGCAGTACCAGGGGCAAACACCAGCGTCACCTGCTCCTCCGCGCAGGTGATCATGTCGTCGTCCAGGTCGCGCGGGTAGCGGCCGAGGTCTTCACCGGCCCCGAACTGGAGCGGGTTGACGAACACGGACACCACGACCGATCCGTTTGGCATGGAAATCTCGCGCGCGCGGCGGAGCAGGGCGCGGTGGCCGTCGTGGAGCGCGCCCATGGTGGGGACCAGCACCACCGGCGTCCCGAGGCCGCGGCGGGCGGCGGACAGCCCGAGCCTGGTCCGGGCGAGGATCGGGATCACCGGGGCGCACCGGCCAGCACGTCGAGCAGGCGCTGCGCGTCCGGCGGATCCAGGATGCCCGCCGCCAGCGCGCGGTCGGCGGTGAGCCTGGCCAGCGCGACATAGGCGCGCAGCGCCTCCGGCGACACCTCGCGCAGCGCCTCCAGGTGGCCGGCCACGGTGTCCGCGTCGCCCCGGGCCACCGGCCCGGTGAGCCCGGCGTCCCCCAGCCGCAGCGCGTTGTCGAGCGCCGCCGACAGCAGCGGCGCGAGCATCCGGGACGGATCGGCCACCCCCGCGACACCCAGCAGTTCCGCCGCCTGGACCACCAGCGTGACGAGATGGTTGGCGGCGCTCGCGAGCGCCGCGTGATAGAGCCCGCGGCTCGCTTCGTCGATGAAGACGGGCTCGCCGCCCATCTCGATCACCAGCGCCTCGGCGGCCAGCCGGAGCGAGTCGGGGGCGGTCACGCCGAAGCAGATACCGGCCAGCCGGTCCACATCATCGGGGCGGCCGGTGAAGGTCATGACCGGATGCAGGGCCAACGGCAGCGCGCCGAGGCGGGTCGCGGGCGCGAGGACCGCGGTGCCGTGCCTGCCGCTGGTGTGGGCGAGCAGCCGGCCTTCCAGCGGGGTGCCGGTCGCGCTCAGTCCCGTCACCAGGCCGGGCAGCACATCGTCCGGGACGGTGAGCAGCGCCAGATCGGCCCCGGCCAGCACGTCCTGCGGCTGCCTGACCGGGACGCCTGGCAGCATCCGCGCGGCCCGCTGCACCGAGGCCTCGGAGACCGCGGACACACCCGTCAGCTGGTGGCCGGCCCTGGCGAGCGCGGCACCGAGGGCAACCCCGACCCGGCCGGCCCCGATGACCCCTACCCGGAGCCGCGCGGGATGCGGTGGGGTCGGCGTTCCCGCCGGGTTCGGCATCGCGTCAGTTTCCCTCTCGCTCCGCACCTGGGTACCAGACGGCACTGATCAGCATATCCACGCGTGCCGCCCAGACGCGGTTCCCCGGCTGCCCGCCAGGCTGGTTCTGGGTCCCGCCACTAGAGTCGGCGGAATGTGGATGACCTGGCGTGAGGCCATGCGGACCGCCTTGTACGGCCCGGCCGGCTTCTACGCCAGGGGCGAGCCGCCGGCCCGGCATTTCCGCACCTCCGCCCATGTCTCGCCCGCATACGCCGGGGCAATGCTGAGCCTGCTCCGCGAGGCCGACGCCGCGCTGGGTCATCCCCGCCGCCTCGACCTGGTCGACGTCGGCGCCGGCCGCGGCGAACTGCTCGGGCAGGTGCTCGGCGAGGCCAGCCGCGACCACGGGCTGGCGACGCGGATCGCCGCCCGGGCGGTAGAGATCACACCGCGACCGGACGGGCTCGACCCGCGCATCCGCTGGCACCCGTCGCCGCCCGCGGCCATCACCGGGCTGGTGATCGCCAGCGAGTGGCTGGACAACATCCCGCTCGACGTGGCGGAACTCACGGTGGACGGCCCGCGGCTGGTGCTGGTGGAGACCGAAAGCGGCGCGGAACGGCCGGGGCCGCCACTCCCGCGGGCCGACCTGGCCTGGTCCCGCGCGTGGTGGCCGCTGCATGCGGTCGGCGACCGCGCCGAGATAGGCCGGACGCGGTGCCGGGCCTGGGCTGGGGTGGTCCGCCGGATCACGCGCGGCCTCGCTGTCGCCGCCGACTACGGCCACCAGCGGGCGGGCCGGCCCTGGCAGGGCACCCTCACCGGGTACCGGGAGGGGCGGGTAGTGCGCGCCATCCCCGATGGGTCACGCGACATCACGGCACACGTCGCGCTCGACGCGTGCGCGGACGCAGGCCAGCTGGCATGCGCGGCCCGGGGACGCGCGGCCATGACCGTGCTCACCACACAGCGCCAGGCCCTCCGCGCGCTCGGGGTGACCGGCAGCCGGCCCCCGCTGGCGCAGGCGGGAGGCGACCCGCTGGGTTATGCCCGGGCGCTGTCCCAGGCGTCGGAGGAAGCCGAGCTGATCGACGCCCACGGGCTCGGCGCCTTTGGCTGGCTGGTGCAGGCCGTGGGCCTGGGCATCCCCGCCCCCCTGGCCGGCCTCACGCCTGCCTGACTGGCCCCCGGCCGGATGCCTGCCTGCCCGGCCGCCTGCCTGACCCGCCCGGCCGGATGCCTGCCTGACCTGCCCGGCCGGGTTGCGTGCCTGCCCACTCGGCGGCCCCGCAGGCTCTACGCCCGTGACAGCATGGGGGCCATGGCGCAGCGGCACGCGGACGCGGTCACGGGTGCCTGGACGCCGGGCGTCGCTGACAGCGCTGACGCGGCGGGCGCCGCAGCGGAGCGGCTGCTCATCAACCTCGGGCCGGGACACCCGTCCGGCCACGGCATGCTCCGGCTCAGCCTCACCCTGGAAGGGGACCGGATCGTCGCCGCCGAGCCGGTGATCGGATACGTGCACCGCGGTGCGGAGAAGCTGTTCGAGGCGCGCGACTACCGGCAGATCATCGTGCTGGCCAACCGTCATGACTGGCTGAGCGCGTTCTCCAGCGAGCTGGGCGTGGTTCTCGCGGCCGAGCGGCTGGCCGGGATCGAGGTGCCGCCGCGCGCGGTCTGGGCACGCACCCTGCTCGCCGAACTGAACCGCATCCTCAGTCACCTGGCCTTCTTGAGCACCTACCCACCGGAGATCGCCGCCGCCAGCGCGGACCCCGGGTCCGCCGCCCCCGGGGGGCCCGGATCGGACGCCGGTGGTGGGCCCGGATCGGACGCCGGTGGCGCGCCGGAGGAAGCCGCGGCCGCCAGCCCGGAGGCGGCCACCATGGCAGCCTTCGACGCGCGGGAACTCATCCAGTCGGTCATGGAGGAGATCTCCGGCGGCCGGATGCACTACATGTTCAACCGGGTCGGGGGCCTGGCGGCCGAACTTCCCGCGGGCTGGCTCGGCCGCGTGCATGACGTCGCCGGCCAGGTGCGGTCCGCCCTGCCGGTCATCGGTGCGGTGGTCCGGGGGCACGAGGGCTTCCGGAAGCGCACGCGCGGCGTGGGGACGCTCACCGGTGAGCAGGTGCGCCAGTATGGGGTGAGCGGGCCAGCCGCCCGCGCCAGCGGCGTCGGCTTTGACCTGCGCCGTGACGAGCCCTACCTCGCCTACGGCGAGCTCGCGGGTGTGCTGCAGGTAGTGACCAGGACCGAAGGAGACTGCCTGGCCCGGTTCGAGTGCCTGCTGGACCAGGTGGGGGCGTCGCTGGATCTGGTGGACGCGTGCGCCAGCCGGCTGGCCACCTTGCCGCCGGGGCCGCTCAGCGCCCGCCTGCCCAAGGTCTTCAAGGTGCCTGAGGGCCATGCTTACGCATGGACGGAGAACCCGCTGGGGATCAACGGGTACTACCTGGTCTCCCGCGGGGGCAAGACACCGTGGCGGCTGAAGCTGCGCTCCGCCTCTTTCAGCAATGTCCAGGTGCTTTCCGAACTGCTGCCGGGCAGCGGCGTCGCCGGCCTGCCGGCCATCCTGGGCTCGATGTTCTTCGTCGTGGGTGACATGGACAGGTGACCTGCCCAACTGCCCGCGGCCGGCAGGCGGGGCTAGCGGGGCGGGTCGGGGGGGTCCGATGGCTGGCCTGGGCCGTCCTGGGGGGTGGGCACGCGGCAGCCGTTCTCCAGGTACAGGGCGGCCAGGATGAGGATGACGGCGGACACGACCGTGCCAGCGGAAGCGTAAGCGTCCGCCCGGTAGGCCGCCTTGTCCAGCGACATCGCCACGTACAGCAGGAACCCGGCCGCGAGACCGCCGACCAGAGCCGCCGCCAGGGACGTGGCCTTGGCGAGCGCGGCCATCCTGGCCACCGCGATCGGCGGCACCGGCCTGCCACGGCCGCGCATGCGGGCCCGCAGGCTCCGGCCACTCCACGCCTCTGCCACCGCGAGCAGCAGCAGCGCGGGCACCCCGGTCCACGGCAGCGGCGGAAGCACAGAATAGATCTGCCGCAGCAGCAGCCAGGAGACGGCGGCGGACACCACGGCGATGATGACCAGCGTCCGCACCCGGGTGGGGGTCATGTGGCCGTCATGCGGGCGGGTGCAGCACGGCGTCGTCCAGCCGTCGCACGTCAGCCGGGCCCAGCTTGGCCAGCAGATCCGGTACCCGGCCCCAGCCGGGGACCTCCGCGGCCGGGTCGATGTCGTGCCAGGGGGCGAGGACGAAGGCCCGCTCATGCGCCCGGGGATGCGGCAGGGTCAGCTCCGGGTCGTCGCTCACCACGTCACCGTAGACGATGATGTCCAGGTCGAGCGTGCGAGGCCCCCAGACCTGGTCCCTGACCCGCCCGAAGACGGCCTCCACCCCCTGGCACCGTTCCAGCACGGCGTGGGCAGGCAGCGTGGTCGTCGCGATGAGCACGGCGTTCAGGTAGTCGGGCTGCTGCGGGCCACCGACCGGTGCGGTCTGGTAGACGGGCGACACCGCGACCAGGGCGAGCCCGGGGGCGTCGAAGAGCGCATCAATGCCTCCTTGCAGGTTCTCCAGCCGGTTGCCGAGATTGCTGCCGAGCGCGATGGTGACCCGGGATCCGCCGATGGCCGGGCGGGGCCGGCCAGCGGGCGCCGGCCCGTTTCCCTCGCTGCTCACGTGCGCCGCCGCCGGATCGCCACGGTCACGTCGCTGAACCGGTGGGGAATGGGGGCATGGGGCTTGTGGACGGTGATCTCTACCTCCTCGACGCCCGGTTCCGACAGGCAGCCGTCTGCCAGCCGCTGTGCCAGCGTCTCGACGAGCCGGACCGGCGGCCCGCTGGCCAACCGCACCAGCCGATCGGCGACGGCGCCATAGTCGACCGTAAGGGAAAGATCGTCATCAGCCGCCGCTGCCCGCGTATCGAGCCACAAAACGGCGTCGATGACGAATTCCTGGCCGTCGCGCTGTTCATGCTCATGCACACCGTGCCGGGCGAACACGCGCAGTCCCGCCAGCGTGATCCGGTCGAGGGTCATGCGGCGCCCCCCGCTGCCCCGGCTGCCTCACGCCAGGCCTGGCCGACCCGCACCGCGTCGGCGTTCGCCGGGACCTCATGGACCCGGCAGCACCACGCGCCCGCCGCGGCGGCCAATGCGGTGACCGCGACCGTCGCGTCGTCGCAGCCGGCGAACGGGCGCACGGTACCGTCAGCGCCCGCGAGCAACCTGCCGAGGAACCGCTTGCGTGAGGCCCCGATCAGCACCGGGAAGGCGGGACCGCCGCCGCCGAGCCGTGAGATCTCCGCGAGGTGGGCCAGCAGCTGCCAGTTGTGCTCGGCCAGCTTGGCGAACCCGAGGCCGGGGTCGATGATGATCAGCTCCGGGGCGACTCCCGCCGCCACCACCGCATCGACCCGGCGGCGCAGTTCCTCGCACACCTCGCTGACCACGTCGCTGTACACGGCGCGGTCCTCCATCTGGTGGCTGTGCCCGCGCCAGTGCATGACCACGTAAGGGACGCCGGCCTGGGCGACCAGCCGGGGCATCCCGGGATCGGCCAGCCCGCCGCTGACGTCATTGACCAGCCGGGCACCCACCTCGAGCGCGGCCTGCGCCACCTCGGCCCGCATCGTGTCCACGCTGACCGGCACGCCGGCCGCGGCCAGCCCGCTGATGACCGGCGCGACCCGCCGCAGTTCCTCCTCCGCGGACACCCGCTGCGCCCCCGGCCGGGTGGACTCCCCGCCCACATCGACGATGTCCGCCCCCTGCGCGGCCAGTTCCAGCCCACGGGCGACCGCAGCGTCGGCGCCGAACCAGGAGCCCCCGTCCGAGAACGAGTCGGGGGTGACGTTCACCACCCCCATCACCTGGCACCTGGCCGCGCTCAGCAGCCCCGGTGGGCCCGGTGGGCCCGGCGCTCCCAGCGGGCCCATGCCGGTGGCACCCGGCTCTGCATCGCTCGTCATTGGTAGTCAGGGGCGCGGTGCCCTGCGGGCCCGTTTCCCCATCCCCCTTTCAATCCGTACGTGCGGTTTTCCCGCATACGGCTTACCGATGATCTTCTGTGCATGGTTACGCTGCCCTCGGATAGCGGATGGTGCCGCGCAGCCGGTGCAGGCCGTGCCCGTTGAACCAGTCCTCGTCCCACTGCCCGGCCTGCCCGGCGTGCAGGTTCCGGCCCCGCTTCTTGATCATCAGGGTGCGGAGCCGCCGCACGGCGTAGTCATCAGCCTGGCGGAACTTGGCGGCGGCATTCCCAGTGCGGAAGTAGTTGCCCCAGCCGCGCAGGACCGGATTGATGTCCGCGATCACGTCGCGGATATCCGCCCCGGCGCGGTTGCGGCCGGTGCGGTCCCGGATCTTGTCCCGGAGCCGGTTCATCGCCCGCTGCGAGGGCCAGCGGTGCAGGTAGTAGCGGATGATCCGCTGCTGCTCCCACAGCTTTCCCGACATGCGCGCGTGAAAGTGGCAGCCGAGGAAGTCCAGTCCCTCCCGGCCCTGCCTGAGGTCCACTACCTTCGTCTTATCCGGGTGCAGCTGAAGCCCCAGCGAGGCCAGGATGTCCCTGACCGCCTCCAGGGCCGCCCCGGCTTGCGCCTGACTGCGGCACAGCACCACGCCGTCATCGGCATAGCGCACCAGCTCGCCCAGCCTGCGCCGGGCCAGCTCGGTGTCCAGGACGTGCAGGTAGATGTTGGCCAGCAGGGGCGAGATCACCCCGCCCTGCGGAGTGCCCGCGACCGTCCGCGTGACACCCCCGTCCTCCATCACTCCTGCCTGCAGCCACAGGCGGACCAGCTTCAGCATCCGCCGGTCCGACACCCGCCTGGCCACCTCGGCCAGCAGGCGATCATGATCGATCGTCCCGAAGAAGTTGCGGATGTCGAACTCCGCGACAAAGACGCAGCCCTCGATGAAGCCGGTGCGAAGCCGTTCCATCGCCTGCGTGGCCGACCGGCGCGGCCGGAACCCGTACGAGCACGGCCTGAAGCCCGCCTCGAAGAGGGGTTCCAGCACGAGCTTCGCGGCCTGCTGGGCCACCCTGTCGCGGACCGTGGGGATGCCCAGCGGCCGCTTGCTGCCATCTGGCTTCGGGATGTCCACGCGCCTGGCAGGCGCGGGACGGTACCACCCTGCACGCAGGTCTGCCTGAAGCTCGCCCAGCATGCGGCGCACCCCATAGACCTCCTGCACATACGCCAGGGTGACCCGATCCACCCCAGCCGCACCACGGTTCCTGCGGACCCGCTCCCACGCCTCCCACAAGACGTCACTCCTGTGAGCACGGTCATACAGAGCGTGGAAACGCCGCTCCTCAGACTGCTTGGCCGCAGCCCATAGCCGGCGCTGAAGCCGTCGCACGTTCCCAGAGGACGCCGGCCCGATGACCGGCTCACTGCCCACCAGTACGGCAGGCGATGACCTGCCGGGGTAGTTGGACCGGGCAGACCCGGTCATGCCCTGACGCGTAACCTCATTACCGGCGTGATCAAAGTAAGGGCCCTTCCCTCCCAGCGCGTTATGCTGCACGCCGATCAGCGGTACTACGGCCCCCTCGGACTCCCGCTGCCCTCCGCTGGACTTCACCATCGGCTTATACCAGCGGTCTTTGCCCGACGCAGGCCAGGCAGACGGGTCTCTCCTGTTCCGGCCCAGACCATGCACGCGTGCCGCCCCCCATACCCCGGAAGAACCCAGCGGGCTGACCCCGGAACAGGGCCCGCCAGGCATGGCCTTCGCCGTGACATGAGCGGCTCGGCTTCTCCGTTGTGATTGTGACGAGGCTGCAAGGTTCGCTTCACGCTACGGCCCGCGTGCTTGCTCCCTCCAAAGAGGCTCTCGACGCCCCGCTCAGCCCGCCGCCTCTCAACGACGAACCGGGGCCTGCTACCGGGCACTCCGGTGTCTACCCGGACGGGACTTCCACCCGCAGGCCTGGACCAGCTTCCAGGACGCAACATGAGCGTCACCCTAGTGCCGGGGGCGGATCATTCCCCAGCGCCACCGCGCCTGGGCACGATCGGCGGATCAGCAGCGGACCAGCGGGGTCAGCGGATCCGCGCGGCGGGCCCGGCAGCGAGCAGGCGCCGCAGGTAGCGCCACGCCTGAGCAAGCCCCAGCTTGTGGGCGAGCGGGCGCAGTTCCAGCCTGGGCCACACCAGGAACGCCTCGGCTTCCAGCGCGGCCACGCCGACCCGGACCGCGTCCTTGGTCCCGGGGAAGACGAAGAAGCGCGGCACCCACACCGGGCAGAACTTGGCGTTGAACTTGTACAGCGACTCGATCTGGAACCACCGGGAGATGAAGATCAGGAAGCGGCGCCAGACCCGCAGCACCGGGCCGGCCCCGATCCGCTCACCCCGTTCCAGCGCGGACCGGAAGACCGCGAAGTTGAGCGAGATCCGCTTGACCCCCAGCCCGTGGGCCGCCTTGATGGCCTCGGCGATCAGGAAGTCGTTCACACCCGGCTGGGCGCCGCGGTCCCGGCGCATCAGGTCCAGCGACAGCCCGTCAGATCCCCAGGGCACGAAGTGCAGCAGGCCGCGCAGCACCCCGTTCTCGGTCGCGGTGGCGACGACACACCGCCCGTCCTCAGCCCCGCCGACCCTGCCGAGCGCCATGGAGAACCCGCGCTCGGTCGGGCTGCCGCGCCAGGAGTCGGCCCGCGCCACGATGCGGTCGATCTCGTCCCGGTCGATGTCCGCGACCCGCCGGACGTCCGCGACGTAACCCTGGCGGCACACCCGTGCCGCCATCTGGCGGACGTTGCGCATGGCCCGGCCCTGCAGCGAGAAATCGGCCACCTCCACGATGGCCTCGTCGCCGAGTTCCAGGGCGGTCAGGCCGCCCTCGCGGCACCAGATCTCCGCACCCAGCTCCCCGCAGCCCATGACCGCGGGCACCCAGGCGTGCCGCGCCGCCTCGTCGAGGAACGCGTGCATCGCGCCCGGCCACGCCTCCGGGTCCCCGATCGGGTCGCCGCTGGCGAGCATCACCCCGGACACGACCCGGTACCCGATGCAGGACTTGCCGCTGGGCGACCAGATCACGTTCTTGTCGCTGCGGAGCGCAAAGTAGCCCAGCGAGTCGCGGTCGCCGTATCTGCCCAGCAGATCCCTGATCTGGCGGTAGTCGGTCTCGGTGGCCCTGGCGGCCGGCTTGGCGGGACGCAGGAACAGGTACGCGGTCACCACCAGCGTGAATACCCCGAGGGTGGACGTCAGCAGGTTGAACAGGTCGGCCCGGGCGTCCGGGACGAACCGGACCGGCCCGGAGACGCCCACCAGGCCGTAGACCACGTGCACGGTCCGCTGCCAGAGCGAATAGTCCATGGCCAGGCGCCGGGCCAGCAGGATGTAGGTCAGGCCGATCGCCACGTCCGCGACGACCAGGCCGGTGAACACCCCGGCCGCCCGCCACCGGGTCCGCGGATCGCCGACGGCGTAGAACTCGTCCCGGAAGAAAAGCAGCACAGCCAAAACGACCGCTGCCGCGATTGCCTGCCCCCGGTAGGGCGGATGCACGGCGTGGATTATCGCGCTGGACCCGAGCAGCACAGTGGCTGCCTGCCAGGCACGGCGTTTGCGCCGCCGCAGCCCGTGGGAAAGCATCAGCAGCAGCAGCCCGATGATCACAGTCGCCGTGCTGGTGACGTTCGTCATCGTGCCGGGCACGAAAGGCGCGATGCGGTGCAGCCGGTGATGCAGGTGCAAGCTCGGGATCGCCACCCCGACAATGTCGGCGAGCCCGATCAGCAGGCAGAGCCATCCCGTGGTGATCGGCACCCACCTGCGGCGATGCCGGCGGTCGGGCGCACGCGTCATGTGCGCCCTGGTATGTCCGCCCTCGTCACCCTCGGCGGGCGGTGCGGGCGGTGGGGCGCTGGCCTCTTCTGTCTGCGGCATATGCTGCTTCAGGCCCTGCGTCACGGTGGATCAGCGTAGTCGTGCCGGTCCCGGGCGCGGGCAATCTCCCGGAATAGGGTTACCCCCGGTTGTGCCTCTCGCCAGTGAACAGCTGCCAAGCATCTGGCAAGGCATTCGTATGGCCGCGCGCTGGCCGCTGGATTTGACGGCCCCGGCCCGCGAAAAACACCCTAGCCGCGATGCGGCAGTGGATTGGCACGGCGCGGCAGTGGGCTAGCGACAGTGGGCTAGCCGCAGTGGGCTAGCCGCGGCGCAGCAGCAGGCTCATCGCTTCCGCCCTGGTGCGGTCGCTGTCCCGCATGCTGCCGCGTACCGCCGAGGTCACGGTCTTCGCGCCCGGCTTGCGGACGCCGCGCATGGACATGCACAGGTGCTCGGCCTCTATCACCACCAGCGCGCCGCGTGGCTCGAGCACCCCCATCAGGGCATCGGCGATCTGGCTGGTCATCCGCTCCTGCACCTGGGGCCTGCGGGCGTAGATGTCCACCAGCCTGGCCAGCTTGGACAGGCCCGTTATCTGGCCCTTCTCGTTCGGGATGTACCCGACGTGCGCGTGGCCGAAGAACGGGACGAGGTGGTGCTCACAGGTGCTGTAGACCTCGATGTCGCGGACCAGGATCAGCTCGTCGTGGTCGGCGTCGAACAGCGTGGCGAGCACGTCCTCGGGGCGCTGGGAGAGCCCGGAGAACTGCTCGACGTAGGCGCGCGCCACCCGGGCGGGCGTCTCGGCGAGCCCGTCCCGGTCCGGGTCCTCCCCGATGGCGAGCAGGATCTCACGCACCGCACGCTCGATGCGCCCGGTGTCGATCGGGCCGGTGTCGATCGGCCCGGTCAACGGGACTCGCCGCCGCCTTCGCCCTCGCCCAGCGCGGGCAGTTCCGCGGTCGGGCTGCCGTACGGGCTGGCCGAGCCGGACCCGTTGCCGGGCGCCGCCAGATCCTTCACGTCCGCCGCTGCGGTCAGCGCCAGCTCCTTGGGGGTCAGCACCGGCGGGCGGTCCGAGGGCAGCCGCTTGCCGTAACCGGTGTAGGAGCCGCGGGAGGGCCGGGTCTTGACAGGGGCGAAGATCCGCAGGACCTCCTCCCGGCTCAGGGTCTCCTTGTCCATCAGGTTCAGGACCAGGTCGTCGAGCACCTCCCGGTGCTGGACGAGGATCTCCCACGCCTCGTCGTGCGCGGACTCGATGAGGCGGCGCACCTCCTCATCGATGGTGGAGGCGATCTCCTCGGAGTAGTCCCTGGTGTGGGACATCTCCCGGCCGAGGAAGGGCTCACCGTCGCCGCTGCCGAACTTGCGCGCGCCCAGCCGCTCGCTCATCCCGTACTCGGTCACCATGCCGCGCGCGATCGAGCTGGCCTTCTCGATGTCGTTGGCGGCCCCGGTGGTGGGCTCGTGGAACACGAGTTCCTCGGCGGTCCGCCCGCCGAGCAGCATGGCCAGCTGGTCCATCATCTCCGAGCGGGTGACCAGGAACTTGTCCTCCTGCGGCGCGGAGGCGGTGTAGCCGAGCGCCCGGCCGCGCGGGATGATCGTGATCTTGTGAACCGGGTCGGCGTTGGGCAGCGCGTGGCCGACCAGGGCGTGGCCGCCCTCGTGGTAGGCGATGAGCTTGCGCTCCTTCTCCGCGAGCAGGACGCTCTCGCGCTCGGGGCCGGCCATGACCCGGTCGATGGACTCCTCCAGCGCGGCCATGGAGATCTGCGTGCCGTTGTGCCGCGCGGTGAGCAGCGCGCCCTCGTTGATCACGTTGGCGAGGTCGGCGCCGGTGAACCCGGCCGTCCGGCGCGCGATCATGTCGAGGTCCACGTCGGGGGCGAAGGGCTTGCCGCGGGCGTGCACCCGCAGGATCCCCTTGCGGCCGGCCAGGTCGGGCTGGGCGACCACGATCTGGCGGTCGAACCGGCCCGGGCGCAGCAGCGCCGGGTCGAGGATGTCGGGGCGGTTGGTGGCGGCGATGACGATGACCCCGCCCTTGACGTCGAACCCGTCCAGCTCGACCAGCAGCTGGTTGAGGGTCTGCTCACGCTCGTCGTGGCCGCCGCCGAACCCGGCGCCACGGTGCCTGCCGACAGCGTCGATCTCGTCCACGAACACGATCGCCGGCGCGTTGGCCTTCGCCTGCTCGAACAGGTCGCGCACCCGGGAGGCGCCGACGCCGACGAACATCTCCACGAAGTCGGAGCCGGAGATGGAGTAGAACGGCACGCCGGCCTCCCCGGCGACCGCCCGCGCGAGCAGCGTCTTGCCGGTCCCGGGTGGGCCGTAGAGCAGCACGCCCTTGGGGATCTTGGCGCCGATCGCCTGGAACTTGCCGGGGCTCTGCAGGAACTCCTTGATCTCCTGGAGCTCCTCGATCGCCTCGTCGGCCCCGGCCACGTCGGCGAACGTGGTCTTCGGCGTGTCCTTGGTGATGAGCTTCGCCTTCGACTTGCCGAAGTTCATGACCCGCGACCCGCCACCCTGCATCTGGTTCAGCAGGAACAGGAAGAACAGGATGATCAGCACGTAGGGCAGGAAGCCGATGATCAGGCCCAGCACCGAGTTGCCGCTGGGGACGACCACGTTGTAGCCCTGCGGCGGCAGCTTGTTCTGCAGCTCGGTGGCCAGCTGCTGGCCCTGGTTGCCGACCCAGCTCGCCTGGTAACGGCCGGAGTCGGTGGTGATCTGGATGGTCTGGTTCTTGTCGGTGAGAACGGCCGACTTGACCTTGCCCTGCTCGATCTGCTGCACGACGTACGACGTGTCCTTCTGCGTGTACGACGTGCCGCGGTTGGCGTACGAGAACACGACGAAGAAGAGCAGCAGCATCACAAGGACCGCTATGAAGGGCCCGCGGAAATAGCGCTTCAGATCCATCGGCGACCGACCCCGCCTGCTCGGGACGGGTTCCTCCTGACCAGCGTCGTGGCCCGCCGACCCCCGGCGGGACTGTCATGCGTCCCAGTGACCATGCCCGGCTTCCTTCTCATTCCCGGCTGTGGTGCGGGGATACCTGACGGTACACCGCGACCGGGACCCGTTGGGCGCAGGAGACACCGGGATCCCTGCGGCCCTCTCCAGGCATGAACGCTATCGATCACTGATCGTGTTCCCCCTTGGGGTGATCAGCCGGCTCCCCGCCGTAGACATGCGGCGCGAGGGTCCCGATGAACGGCAGGTTCCGGTAACGCTCGGCGTAGTCGAGCCCATATCCGACCACGAACTCGTTGCCGATGTCGAACCCGGTGTAGGCGGCCTCGACACCCATCCGCTCCGCGCCCGGCTTGCGGAGCAGCACGCACACGGCCAGCGAGGCCGGCTCCCGGGACCGCAGGTTCCCCATCAGCCAGGACAGGGTCAGGCCCGAGTCGATGATGTCCTCCACCACCAGCACGTGGCGGCCGCAGATGTCGGTGTCGAGGTCCTTGAGGATCCGCACCACGCCCGACGACTTGGTCCCGGACCCGTAGGAGGAAATGGCCATCCAGTCCATCTGCACCGGCAGCCGCATCGCCCGCGCGAGGTCGGCCATGACCATGACCGCTCCCTTGAGCACGCCCACCAGCAGCAGTTCACGCCCGGCGTAATCGGCGTCGATCTGGGCGGCCAGCTCGGCGACCCGCTCCCGCACGGCCGCGGCCGGGATGAGCACCTCTTTGAGGTCAGCTCCCACGTCAGTCGCGTCCAACCATGGCCTCCGCCTCGTCGGGCCCCGGCCGCTCCCGCTAGCGGCCCTTCCCCGTCTCGCGGCTGGCGAGGCGGTTCCCGGGGCTGTCACCGCCGGGCCCGGGGGGATGACCGGCCGCGACGGCGAAAATCAGCCTGTCACACCGCAACATGGCGCGCACTCCCCCGGGCAGGGTGGTCCAGCGCTGCCCGTGCCAGTTCGTGACCAGTGCATCGAGTGCCCCGACATGGCCGGCGGTGAGCTTGCCCGGAGGGCAGCCGGCCTCGATCGCCGCCGTCCGCAGCACCCGGGTCCTGAGCGCGGGCTCCGCGGCCCGCAGCGCGTCCGCCCGCCAGCCGCCGTCCGGGTCGCGCATCAGCGGCGCCTGGCCGGCCGCCCACTCGTCGAGCGCCTCGGCGTCGGACCGCAGCTGGCCCGCTGTGCGGGCGAGCGCCTGCGCGATCCCCGGGCCGAGGGCGGCCTCCAGCGCCGGCAGCGCCTGATGCCGGACCCGGGCGCGGGCGAACGCGGGGTCACAGTTCTGCGGGTCGTCCCATGGCCGCAGGCCCGCGGCGTCGCACGCCGCCCGCAGGGTGGCCCGCCGCACGCCCAGCAGCGGCCGCCGGTAGTGGCCGCGGCGGGCGGGCATCCCGCCCAGCGACCTGGCGCCCGAGCCACGGGCCAGCCCGAGCAGCACCGTTTCCGCCTGGTCGTCCAGGCTGTGGCCGAGCAGGATGGCGCGGGCACCGGTGCGGCTGGCCACCTCATCCAGCGCCCGGTAACGCGCGCCGCGCGCCGCGGCCTCCGGGCCCCCCGCGCCGGGCCCGGCAGCGACGGTCACCGGCACGGCCTCCACCGGGTCAAGGCCGAGGGCCGCCAGGACCGCCGCGATGCGGCGGGCTCGCTGCGCTGATCCCGGCTGCAGCCCGTGATCGACGGTCACGCCGCCCGCCCGCAATCCCCGGCGCGGCGCCTCGTGCGCCAGGGCCGCGGCGAGCGCCAGCGAATCCGCCCCGCCCGAGCAGGCGGCCAGCACCAGGTCGCCGCCGGTGAGGCCATCCAGCCCGCGGCGGACGGCCCAGCGGACCTGCGCCACCGCGGGCGGGGGCCCCATCGCCGGTCAGCCCTCCAGCGCCTTGGCGCCGTTCCCGCCGACCCGCTCCAGCCAGCGGGCGGGGTCGGTGATCTCATCCTTGGTCGGCAGCGTCTCCGGCGAGGTCCAGACCCGGTTGAAGGTGTCCATCCCGGCCTCGGCCACCACCGTCGCCACGAACTGCGAGCCCTGTGCGTACTGCTTCATCTTCAGGTCGATGCCCAGCATCCGGCGGATGGTCTGCTCCAGCCGGCCGGCCGATCCGCGGCGGGCGTTGAAGGCGGCCCGGATCTCGGCGACCGAGGGCACCACCTGCGGCCCGACAGCGTCCATCACGTAGTCGCCGTGGCCCTCCACCAAGGTCATGACGGCCGTGAGGCGGTCGAGGATCTCCCGCTGGCGGGGGGTCTGGATGGCCTCGATGAGGCTGTCGCCGTCGCCGCCCCGGACCGCCCCGGCCACCGCGTCGGCGGCCGCGCGCACCCGCTCCAGAATTGTCGCCGGGTCGAGGTCGGAGGCGAGCAGGAACTCGGTCATCTGCTCCTGCACGTAGCCGCGGAGCCAGTCGACCGAGGTGAACTGGGTCCGGTGGGTCTCCTCGTGCAGGCACACCCAGCGGCGGAAATCGTGCGGGTCCACCCCCAGCTCGCGCTCCACCATGAGGATGTTCGGCGCCACCAGGGTCAGCCGGCCCGCTGGCGCGGCGCTGTCCGGGGTCTGCGGGTCCGGCGGCAGAAACAGCTCGTACTGGCCGAGTACCCGGCCCGCGAGGTAGGCGAGGATGAGCCCGGCCTGCATCCCGGTGACCCGGGAGCCCACCGCGGCGATCACCGAGCCGGGCTCGGGCGCCCGGCCCTGCTCGCGCAGATGCACGGCGAGCGGGTCGAGGACCACCCGGAACCCGTCCACGTTCGCCCGGATCCACCCAGGGCGGTCCACCACCGCCACCCGGCCGGCGTCCTCGGCACTGATCATCCCGGTGACCTGGTGGACCGGTTCCGCCACCGCAGCGGCGAGCTCACGCAGTTCCTCGACCACTGACCTCGCATCGGCCAGGCTGACCTGCGGCCCGGGCCGGACCCACCTGACGCCGGTCGAGATCGCGACATCCCAGTCGATCATCTGTCCGCTGTTCACCCCTCCACCGTACGTGCTCTGGGGGATGAGCCGGTGCTGGCGGGGCGTCCTCGCCCGCTGCGCCGCCATCAGCCGCTGGTACCGCCTCTGGGCGGCTGGCGCCGCTCCCGGCCGCCGGTGCCGCTATGAGCCGCAGCCGCAGCCGGCCAGCGCCGTGGCCATCTTGTCGATGACACCGGCCGCGTGCGTCAGCTGCCCGGGCGGGAGCTGGTCGGCCATGAAGGCGAACGCGAGCAGCCGGCCGCTGGCGTCGCTGACGATCCCGGCCAGGCTGACCACGCGCGTCAGGTTGCCGGTCTTGGCCTGCACGGTGCCGAGCGCGGCCGACCCGAAGCCGCCGAACACGCTCTGGCCGGGGGCCAGCGTCCCGGAGAAGCCTGCCACCGGCATCCCGGTGATGGCAGCGCGGAGCGCGGCCTGGCTGGCGTCGCCCGCCAGGCGTACCAGCCCGGCGAGCGCCATCGGGGAGATCCGGTCCCGCGGGGACAGGCCGCTGCCGTCCACCAGGTGGATGCCGCTGCTGATGCCCAGCTGCGCCACGCTGGCTGTCACCGCCTTCGCCGCGCCAGCGAACGAGGCGGGCCGGCCGGTGCGCAGCGCGACCTGCCGGGCCAGGTCCTCGGCGATCACGTTGTTGCTCTCGCGGAGCATCCACCCCACGATCGCGGACAGGTAGGGCGAGTGGACGCTGGCGATCGTGGCGGCACCCGCCGGCGGGGTGGCGGCGGAGACCGGGCCGCGCACGCGGATGCCCTGGGCGCGCAGGAACGAGGCGAACGCCGCGGCCGCTTCGGTTGCCGGGACGAAGGAGCGGGGGCGGAAGTTGCCCGGATCGTCGGCGTCCTCCGGCTTGCCGGAGCGCGTCAGCCTGCCCTGGTCCACCTCGAGCGCGGTGATGGGGGTCACGTTCCCGGTGGTGACGTAGCCGCTGCTCCAGCCCGGTGCGGTGGCCGGGCCGGTGAACAGCGAGACGTCATAGCCCAGCCGCACCGAGCGCAGGCCCTGCGCGCGCAGCGAGCGCGCGGTCAGCCGTGCCAGGGATTCCAGGGTCGCTGGCTGCGGGTAGTCCGAGGCGGGCGGCTGGCCCGCCGCCAGGGTGGGGTCCCCGCCCCCCACCAGGACGACCGAGCCGGGCGCCCGGCCGCGGACGACGCGGGTGGTGAAGCGCGCGGCCGGGCCGAGCTTGTCCAGCGCCGCCACCGCGGTCGCCAGCTTGGCGCTCGACGCGGGCGTCGCCGGGGCGTTGGCCGCCCGCGCGAAGAGCACGCTGCCGGACCTCAGGTCGGTGACGACCACCCCGACGTGGGAGCCCAGCGAGCGGGAGGCGATCAGATGCGCCAGCTTCGCGGTCAGGCCCTGGCTTGTGGGGAGCGGCCCGGTGGAGACTGCTGGGGTGAGCACGGCAGCGGGCGCGGCGATCCGGACGGCCGCCACCTGTGGGACCTGCCAGAGCTTGAGCCGGGCTGGCAGCAGCGCGGCGACGGCCACCCCGGCGCCCAGGGTGAACACGTTGAGCATCGCGAGCGCAATCGCCGCGGTCAGCCGGACGCGGTTCGCCACTACCCGTCCCCTCACGAGATGCTTGGCACACCAGCCACGCGTGCCCAGGGCGCCGGTTCCTCGCGGTACGCCGGGAACCAGCCCGCCGGGCACACAGGCCTGCTGGGCAAGGAGTAAATCATCTTCCGCACGCAGGGAGCGACCTGATGCAGTTCGATGTGGTCATAGAGATCCCCAAGGGCCAGCGGAACAAGTACGAGATGGATCACGAGACCGGCCGGATCCGGCTGGACCGGATGCTGTTCACCGCCACCCGGTACCCGTCGGACTACGGCTTCATCGAGGACACGCTGGCCGACGACGGTGATCCGCTCGACGCCCTGGTGCTGCTGGAGGAGCCGACCTTCCCCGGCTGCGTCATCAGGTGCCGGACGATCGGCATGTTCCGGATGCGCGACGAGAACGGCGCCGACGACAAGGTGCTCTGCGTCGCGGCGACCGACCCCCGGATGGCGCACTACACCGACATCAGCGACGTGGCAGAGTTCGACCTGCTGGAGATCCAGCACTTCTTCGAGGTGTACAAGGCCCTGGAGCCCGGGAAGGCGGTGGAGGGTTTCACCTGGGTAGGCCGGGCCGAGGCCGAGGCGGAGATCGACAGCTGCCGCCGCCGGCTGGCCGCGGCCACCGAGGCCCCGCCCGGCTGAGCCGTGGTCACATCCACGTCCCTGCATGCGCGACACTGATAAACGGACATGTGCGAGGAGGCACCCCGTGGCTCACGCTGAGGATGTGCTCAGCCGGGCGCCACTTTTCGAAACGCTCGACGACGAGGGAGCGCGTGCGCTGCGCGCCGGTGTGGTCGACGTCCAGCTGGCCAGGGGTGACCGCCTGTTCGACGAGGGCGACGCCGGTGACCGGCTGTACGTCATTCTCGACGGCAAGATCAAGCTGACCCGGACCGCGGTGGACGGCCGGGAGAACCTGCTGAGTGTGCTCGGGCCGGGCGAGATGTTCGGCGAGCTCTCGCTCTTCGACCCACGGCCGCGGACGGCCAGCGCGGTGGCTGTCACCGACTCCCGGCTCGCCGGGCTGGGCCACGACTACCTGCGGCACTGGCTGACCGGCCGGCCGGACGTGGCGCTGCACCTGCTGCAGGCGCTCGCGCAGCGGCTGCGGCGGGCCAACGACGTCATGGCCGACCTGGTGTTCACCGACGTCCCTGGCCGGGTCGCCAAGGCCCTGCTCGACCTCGCGGACAGGTTCGGCGAGGAGCAGGCGGAAGGGCTCCAGGTCCATCACGACCTCACCCAGGAGGAGCTGGCGCAGCTGGTGGGCGCGTCGCGGGAGACCGTCAACAAGGCGCTCGCCGATTTCGCCACCCGGGGCTGGCTCCAGCTCTCCGCCAAGTCGGTGCTGATCCTGGACCGGGAGCGGCTGGCCAAACGGGCCCGCTGAGGGAGCGGGCTGGTACCAGCCCCTTTAGAGCTCGACGCCGGGCGGGAGGTCCCCGGTGGCAGCAAGGTAGTCGAGCTGCGCGCGGACCGACCACTCCGCGAACGGCCAGAGCGAGCGGTCCACGTCCGCGTACACGCGGGCGACGATCTCGGCCAGGGTGCGGTCCCCGGCGGCCAGCGCCGCGGCCACCTCGGCCAGCCGCTCCCGGCGGTGGGCGAGGTAGTAGTCGAGCGTCCCGCCAGGGTCCGCCAGCAGCGGCCCGTGGCCCGGGAGCAGCACCCGCAACTGCGCTTCGCCGGCCAGCGCCCGCAGCCGCTCCAGCGAGCCGAGGTAGTCGGCGAGGCTGCCGTCATCCGCGATCACCGTGGTCCCGCGGCCGAGGACGGTGTCTCCGGTGAGCAGCGCCCCGTCGGCGGCCAGGAGCAGGCAGACCGAGTCGGCCGAGTGCCCGGGGGTGGCCACTACCCGCAGCTCGCAGCCGCCCGCGGTCACCGTGTCCCCCGGCGCCAGCCCCTCGCCGCCGAGCCGGTGGGCGGGATCGGCGGCGAGCACCGGCGCGCCGGTCATGGCCGCGAAGGCGGCCGCGCCCTCGGCGTGGTCGGGGTGCCCGTGTGTAAGCAGGATCTTGCTCACCCGCTGGCCGGCCGCGGCGGCCAGGCCGGCGACCCGGCGCAGATGCCCGTCGTCGCCCGGCCCCGGGTCCACGACCAGGGCCGACGAGGACCCGGGCTCGGCGATGAGCCAGGTGTTGGTGCCGTCCAGCGTCATCAGGGAGGGGTTGGGGGCGAGCACGCACCGCGCCCGCGGTGTGCCCTGGCCGTCGACGCGGCCCGCTCCGGCGTTCACACCATTGCCTCCCTCGCGGGCGCTTCGCTGGCTTCGGGAGGCGGGTCCTCGGCGCCGGGACACCGCTGACGCGGCGTTCGGCCCGGCGCCTGCGGCGTCACTGGCCAGTCCGAGCTCGACAGAGGTTCCCTCACAGCGGATAGTCCAGCCCGGGCGGGACGGTCAGCCAGACCGCCCCGTCGGCCAGGTAGACCTCGGGGATCAGCGCCGTGATCCGGCGCCGGGCGGCCAGCGCCGCGGCCGGGTGCCCGCAGGCCGCCAGTTCGCCGAGGGTGACCGCGGTCGGCGGCAGCAGGAAGATCTCTTTGCGGCGGGCTGCCGCGAGCGCCTCGCCGGGCTCGGCCCAGGCCGCGCCGTCGGCCTCCTCGCTGACGTCCCGGGCCCGCTGGCCATCGGGCAGGGCGGCCGCGAAGAACCTGGTGTCATAGCGCCGTTCCTCGGTCACCGGGGTGATCCACCGCGCCCAGGGCCGCAGCAGGTCGCTCCGCAGGACCAGGCCGCGGCGGCGGAGCAGGCCGGCCAGGGACACCGAGCGCGCCAGCAGTGCGGCCCGGTCCGCCTCCCAGTCCTCGCCGCGCGTGTCGGCCACCACGGTGCCCGCGGTCGGCCCGGCCAGCAGCACCCCGCATTCCTCGAATGTCTCCCTGACCGCGGCGCAGACCAGGGCACGGGCGAGGTCGGCGGGGGCATCGATCATCCGTCCCCACTCCTGCGCGTCCGGGCCGGCCCAGCCGACCTCGATCTCGGCGTCGCGGGTGTCCACCGAGCCGCCGGGGAACACGAAGGCGCCCGGCGCGAACGCCATCGAGGACTGGCGCCGGAGCATATAGACCTGCATCCCCGGCGCATCCGCCAGGCCCGGCGGATAGGGCGGGCCCGGCGCATCTAGCAGGCCCGGGGCATCCGGCCCGGCTCCGCCCGGCAGCGGGCGCAGCAGCATCACCGTGGCGGCGTCGCGCGGTTCCACCGGGGGTTTCCTGCCCTCCAGGACGTCGCGGGCACGCTGGGCCATCCAACTGGGCAGCCGGATGGCGGGACGTGCGGCCGGGCTCATGTGTGGCTGCCGGTCAATCCCTGACCTCGGCGATCAGCTCGACCTCCACCGGCGCGTCGAGCGGCAGGGCCGCCACCCCCACCGCGCTGCGGGCGTGGCGGCCCGCCTCGCCGAACACCTCAAGCAGCAGCTCGCTGGCCCCGTTGACCACCAGCGGCTGGCCGGTGAACGAGGGGTCGCTGGCCACGAAGCCGGTCACCTTCACGATCCGGGTCACCGCGGAGAGCCCGCCCGCCACCGACGCCACGGCGGCCAGCGCGTTCAGCGCGCAGGTCCGCGCGAGCGCGGCCGCCTCGTCCACGCTCACCTGTGCGCCCACCTTGCCGGTCTGAGGCAGCTTGCCATCGGTCAGCGGCAGCTGCCCGGCCGTGTACACATACGGCCCGCTGCGCACGGCGGGCACGTACGCCGCCACCGGGGCCGCCACCGGCGGCAGGGCAAGGCCAAGCGCGGCGAGCCTGGCCTCGGGCCCGTCGCTCACCCTTTCGGCCGTTTCAGGTACGCGACCAGCTGCTCGGAGTTCGGGCCGGGCACCAGGGCCACCAGTTCCCAGCCGTCGTCTCCCCAGTTGTCGAGTATCTGCTTGGTCGCGTGCACGAGCAGCGGCACGGTCGCGTACTCCCACTTGGTCATAGCCGAACACTAGCGGGGACGCGAGGGGCGGGCGTCACTCCGGTTCAGGGGGCGCCCGTCCGCGCAGCTCCGGCAGTGCACCTGGCTCCGGCAGTGCGCGTCCGGTTCGGGCCATGCGCCCGCTTTGGTTACCCGCCCGGCTCGGGCCATGCGCCCAGCCCAGCTATGCGCCCGGCTCGTCCGCGGAATTGGCGCGCCCGGCCTCGGTGCCCTGCGCCGGCACCGAGGTGGTGCCGGTCTCCTCGGCCGACACGCGGGCGGCGGACAGGTTGCCGTCGCCCAGGTCCGCAGGGATCGCGGGGATCGCCGGCACCTCGGGTATCTCGAGCGGTGCTCCGCTCTCGATTTCCGCCTCTTCGGTGGCCACGTCCTCGTCGCCGAAGTCAGCCAGCGAGGCCGAGTCCGCGGCTGAGGCCGGCTGGCCCGCGGGCGGCTGCGGGATCATCTTGTCGAAGAACCGCAGCAGCTCGACCGGGACCGGCATGACCAGCGTGCTGTTCTTCTCCCCGGCCACCTCGACCACGGTCTGCAGCAGCCGCAGCTGCAGCGCCGCGGGATCGCGGGCCATCACGTTCGCCGCCGCGGCCAGCCGCTTGGACGCCTGGTACTCACCGTCGGCGGTGATGATCCGGGCCCGGCGCTCCCGCTCGGCCTCGGCCTGCCGCGACATCGACCGCTTCATGCTCTCGGGCAGCGAGACGTCCTTGATCTCCACCCGCTCCACCCGGATGCCCCACGGCCCCTCGGTCGGCTCATCGATGATCCGGCGCAGCTCCCGGTTGACGCTGTCGCGCTCCGACAGCAGCTGATCCATCTCCGACTGGCCGATGATCGACCGCAGCGAGGTCTGCGCCTGCTGGGACACCGCGAACAGGTAATTCTGCACGTTCACCGTGGCCTTGATCGGATCCACCACCCGGAAATACACCACCGCGTCCACCCGGACGGTCACGTTATCCCTGGTGATGCCGTCCTGCGCCGGGACCGCCATCGCGACGATCTGCATGTTGACCTTCTGCATCCGGTCACCGACCGGCCGGATCACCGTCAGCCCGGCACCGCGCGGCGGCGACTGGATCTTGCCGAACCGGAAAATGATCCCCTGCTCGTACTGCTGCACGACCTTGAACGAGCGGCCCGCCACCACCAGCGCGGCCACCACCAGCACCACCACCACGGCCACCAGGACCACCATCACCAGCACCTCTTCTCCGCCAGACACCGCGGCACCCGGCCACCCGCGGCGGCCGGTCCCCGGCACCCACCCCAGCTTATCCACGTAACCAGAAACTAGCAAAATATTTCTAGAAATTTCAACGGTCCTTAGGCTGCGCCAGCCGTGATGAGGAAGATGTCCATGCCGGCACCCATCGCACCAGCAGATGGCGGAACCGGCGGAACACGATCAGCGCCAGCAGCAGCAAATATCCCGCGATGACCGCCGCCGGCGCCCGTCCGGCAAGACCGGCACCCGCGCCGGTGCGCCCTGCGCCGGGCTGGCGTTCACATATACCCCCGGTGCAGCAGGGACCGCCAGGACAGCCAGCCTGGCAGGACCGGCAGCCAGTAGGCCGCCAGCCGGTACAGCAGTACGGCCGAGACCGCGGGCCTGGCCTGCATGCCGACGCCGGTCAGGCCGGCTTCAGTGCCAGGCGGTGGTCCTGCGGTTGCGGCGGCGGGCGGAGTGCTGACAGGCCCGCCTCCAATCCAGTTGCGTGGTAGTTCTCCATGGGCTCATCCGGCATCTCGGAGGGTCCGGCCCTTAGCGGTCGTCGCGGCCCGGTGGGAGAGCCCCGGTCATCGGCCTGCCCCCGCTCGGGGCCGTAGCCGGACAGGTTCTCCAGCACCATCAGCGGCGCACCGGTGCATTCGGCAGCAGCCAGCACGCCCCGCTGCAACGGCGGGAAGCGCTCCGGCCCCTGCGTGTACGGCCCCAAGCTACGCTCGCAGCCCGAAACTAGCAATAAATTGCTAGAAAGATCCTGGTAACCTGTCGGCGTGACGAACTGGGGTTTCCTGACCAACCACGCCCGGGTGCTGCTGTACATCGCCCATGATCCGGGGGCGCGCCTGCGCGACATCGCGGCCAGGATGGGCATCACCGAACGAAGCGCATACGGCATCGTCACCGACCTGACCGAAGCCGGCTACGTGGTCAAGCAGAAAGACGGCCGCCGCAACCGCTACCAGATCCAGGCCCACCTGCCATTGCCCGACCCCACCGGCCGGGAACGCACCATCGGCGAAGTCCTCGCCCTCCTCGCGGGCGAGGAGGGCGAGGACCAGCCCGGTACCGGGCTGCCCCCGGCCGGCTGACTCATTTATCTGGAACTTATTGCTGGCTGATGCCGGCTAACCGCGTTCCTCGGTGCCCCATAAGCGGCTGCCGAATTCTGGAAATAAGTTGCTAGTTTTTAGATGTGAGCGTAGCGTGCAAGACAGGCACCAGACCTCAGCCGCCGAGGGCGGCCAGCTACCGGGGCTACCGGAGGAGCGCATGGCCTGGCCCAGGCATCGTCAGGGCCGCGTCTTATGGCGCTTGCAGCGCCGCGTACCCGGCTGAGGTTGTCGGTGCTCCACCCGGGGCAGGGGCCTGGCGGCTGCGCTCGGCATAGGCCAGAAAGTGACACATTCCCCGGCGCCGGCTGATCGAACTGGCCAGCGAGCAGGCCCCGCAAGCAGGGCCGCAGCCGCGCAGGTTCCTGCCCGGCCTGGCCGGCTCCGGTCCGCTGTGGCTGCGTAGGTGCGATCAGGTGGACGCGGCCTACTGCGGGGGCGAGTGGCTCGCGCTGGCGGGCGAACCCGGAGCCGGCAAGCTGGCGCTGCTGCGGGCCGTGCACCGGCACCGCAACCCGGCCGGCACTTTACGCGTGCTGGACGCCGCCGAAGCCGCCGATCACCACTGGATGGTGCGGGCGCTCGGCGAACTGCTTGAGGGCCAGGGGAGCCTGGTCATCCGGCACGTCGACCGGCTCAGCGCCCTGCGGCTGCGCACCCTGTGGATCGCGCTGGAGCACGCGCTGGCCGTCGGCAGGCAGAAGACGCTCTGGGTCTCCGTCACGCTCAGCCAGAGCCCTGTCAAGGCTGACCTGGCCAGCCTGCTCGGTCGTTCCCGGACACCGTGGAGCTTCCGCCGCTGCGCCACCATATCGAGGACCTGCATCAGCTGGTGCCGCTGTTCCTGGCCAAGCTGAACCATGACGCCCGGCTGGCCTGCTCACCCGAGGCGATGCAGCTTCTGCTGCGGTCCAGCTGGCCGGGCAACACCGGGCAGCTCTGGCAGGTGCTCAGGCGGGTCGTGCACCACAAGCGCAGCGGGACGATCTATCCAGCTGACCTGCCGCCAGAGTGCTGGAGCGTGAGCCGCCGCCTGCTCCACCCGCTGGAGGCCATGGAGCGCGACGCCATCGCGCAGGCTCTGCTGGACTCCCACGGCAACAAGGTCAAAACAGCCGAATCACTGGGAATGTCGCGGGCGACCATCTACCGCAAGATCCACCAGTACGGGATCGTCGCCCCGGCCAGCTGACCAGCCGCACGAAGCCATCTTCCCCAAGCCTGGAACGGCAACAGCGCCGGGTCCGCCAGAAGATCGCGGCTCCCGGCCCCAGCTATCCACACGCAGAGCCGAGCGGGGCGCGCTCGCTGCGGCAGACGTGGCCATCTATACCCGCAACTCTGGGCCATTAACAGCGCCCGGGAATTGGCTTGGAATAACACCCGGCTGCTGTGGGCAGTGCGTAATGATCCGCTCGCGCGGGCTCTTCATAGACGACCTGGCCGCCTCGACGGCACTGGCAAGCCGGATGCTGCTGGTGGTGGCCTCAGACCGCCCCGGCGGGAGCACCCCCTGATCAACCGGGGGCTGTGGCGCGGCCGTTCCAGAAAACCAATGACCTTTCTCCGATATCGAGGGATTGCTGTCAGACTGGGCTGATGGCGCAGGTTTTGTGCCCGGTCGTAATCGGCAGGGACGCCGCACTGGAGGCGGTCGACGCGGCGCTGACGGCGGCTCTGGCCGGGCACGGCGGATGTGTAGTGATCACCGGGGAGCCGGGGATCGGCAAGTCGCGGCTGGCCCTGGAGACGGCCAGCCGGGCGGCCAGCCGTGGCATGCGGGTCGTTACCAGCCGGGCGGTGCCGCAGTCGGCGACCACTGCTTACCGGCCGCTAACGGACGCGCTTGTGCAGCTCCTCCGGGACCGGGCCGTTCCCGATGACGCGACGATGGAGCCCTGGCTGCCCGCGCTGAGCGCGCTGCTGCCGGGGATGGCTGGCCGCGCTCCGGCGGGGGGAGAGGTCTCACCTGGGATCCGCGGTGAGGCGCTGATCCAGCTTCTCCGGCGCCTCGCGCCCCAGGGCCTGGTCATGGTGCTGGAGGATCTGCACTGGGCGGACCCGGACACCGTGGCCCTGATGGAGTACCTGGGCGAGCACCTTGATGGCGAGTCGTTGCTGTGCGTACTTACCCTGCGCGCCAACCGGCCGTCGGCGGCACTGGAAGTGGCCCGCCGGCAGCGGGGCCGGCCCGGCGTACTTCACCTCGATCTCGGCCGGCTCAGTGATGAGGACATGGCGCGCATGGTCCATGCCTGCATCCCGGGAGCAGAGGCGGAACTCCTGCGCCGGGTGCAGGCCTCCGCCGAAGGAATACCGCTGCTGGTGGAAGATCTGCTGGCATCGCCCGGGCTGCCGGAGTCGTTCACCGAGACGGTCCGCGAGCGCCTGGCCGGGTTCAGCGAACCGCAGCGATCGGTGATCGAGGCCGCTGCCATCCTCGGCCGCCACTTCGACTGGGAACTGCTCCCGGCCGTCAGCGGCCAGACTG
>Ga0335079_10001525_pt1 | contig 26428 bp, 25 predicted proteins | sample Lox_Sample_33_FD_206719 | JGI IMG/M metagenome (GOLD analysis project Ga0335079, IMG submission 206719) | Soil microbial communities from Loxahatchee National Wildlife Refuge, Florida, United States - Lox_Sample_3.3 | ecosystem: Environmental > Terrestrial > Soil > Wetlands | place: USA...
AACGACAACGGGTTGTTCCCGGCCCGGCCGGGCTTTGACATGGCCACCGGGATCGGGACGCCCATCATGGCTTCGCTGATCACCGCGCAGGTCTGACCCGGCCGACCGCGCCTCGGCGCGCGGGAGGTATCGCGCGGGAGGTATCGGGAGGTATGAGGCCTGGCGCCGGGGGCGGGATCATCCCGCTCCCGGCGCCGCGGCAGCCCCTGGGCGTCAGCCCGTGCCGCGCGCTTTGACCAGGCCGGTCTCGTAGGCGAACACGACCGCCTGCACCCGGTCCCGCAGGCCCAGCTTGGCCAGCATCCGGCCGACATGGGTCTTCACGGTCGCCTCGGACACGAACAGCCGCCCGGCGATCTCGGCGTTGGACAGGCCCTGGGCGACGTGTGCGAGCACCTCCCGCTCCCGCCCGGTCAGGCAGGCGAGCCCGGGCGGGGCCGGCCCGTCGCCGGCCGGGAACAGCGGCGCGAAACGGTCGATCAGCCGCCGGGTGGTGGACGGGGCGACCACCGCGTCGCCGGAGTGCACCGCCCGGATGCCGAACAGCAGCTCTTCCGGCGGCACGTCCTTGAGCAGGAACCCGCTGGCCCCGGCCTTGAGCGCGGAGTAGGCGTACTCGTCGAGGTCGAACGTGGTCAGCATGAGCACCCGCGGCCGGTCGCCGGCCTGGCAGATCTGCCGGGTCGCCTCGATGCCGTCCAGCCGGGGCATCCGCACGTCCATCACCGCCACGTCGGCGGCGACGGTGCGCAGCATCGCCGTCGCGGCCAGCCCGTCGCCCGCCTCGCCGACCACCTCCATGTCCGGCTGGGCGTCGAGCACCATCCGGAACCCGGCCCGCACCAGTTCCTGGTCGTCCACCAGCAGGATGCGGATGCTCATGCGGCACCGGCCCGGCCGGCGCCGGCCTGCGCATGCTGCGCCAGCGCGGGCGCGAGCGGGAGCCGGGCGGTGACCTGGTAGCCGCCGGACGGCCGCGGGCCCGCCTGCACCCAGCCGCCGTAGATGGCCACCCGCTCCCGCATGCCCGTCAGCCCGTGCCCCGCCCCGTCGGAGGCGGCGCCGCCGCCCAGCCCGTCGTCGGTGACCCGCAGCACCAGCGCATCCTCCAGGTAGCGCAGCGTCACCTGGGCGGTGGCAGCCGGCCCGCCGTGCTTGCGGGTGTTGGTGAGCGACTCCTGCACGATCCGGTAGGCGGCCAGCGCGGCGCCGTCCGGCAGCGGCTGCGGCACGCCCTCGACCATGAAGCCGACCGCCAGGCCGGTGGCCCGGGTCTGCTCCAGCAGCTCGCCCAGCTGGCCGATGCCGGGCAGCGGGGCCCGGTCCGGCTCGGTGCCGTCGTCATCGCGGCGCAGCACGCCCAGCAGGCGGCGCATCTCCGTCAGCGCCTGCCGGCCCGTGCTGGCGATCGCGGCGAGCGCCTGCCGGGCGCGGTCCGGGTCGGAGGTCAGCGCGTAGGAGGCGCCGTCCGCCTGCACCACCATGACGCTCACGTTGTGGGCGACCACATCGTGCAGCTCGCGGGCGATCCTGGCCCGTTCCGCCGCGGCCGCGATCTGTGCCTGCGCGTCGCGCTCGGCTTCCAGCCGCGCCGCCCGGTCCTCCAGGCTGATGTAATACGCCCGCCGATAGCGCATCGAGTCGCCGAACACCCAGGCGATCAGCGACGGCCCGGCGAACATGATCGAGCCAACCGCTATCGCGTCCAGCAGGCTGAGCCGGTCCGGCATCCACCGGGCCACCGCCACCGCCGAGCCCAGCAGGCAGATAACCAGCCCGGTGACCGAGACCCGCCGCGGCGTGTAGGCGGCGAGGGTGTAGAGCAGGATGACGATGACCAGGTCGGTGGCGCTCGGCCTGACGTTCAGCAGCACCTGGATCCCGCCGATCACGACGGCGGCCGCGAAGGCGCCCACGGGGTGCGACCGGCGGAAGATCACCGGGACGGCCAGCAGCAGCGCCAGCGGGATGCCGGCCACCCGGCCGAGGCCCACGGCGGCGGACCCGGGGCGGAAGACGATGACCGCGGCGGACGCGACGCCGAAGAAGGCGAGCACGGCCGCCAGCCCGCCGTCCACCAGCCTCGGGTGGCGGCGGAGCCAGGCATACAGGGCGGACATGGGTCAAGGGTAAGCGTGACCTGCCGCGACGGTCGTCATCCCCGCGGCCGGCCAGCGGTCATCATCCCGGCTGACACCGGCCGCGGCCAGGCGGATGCGCAACGGCGGCGCGGTCATCCCCCCGTGCCCGGCAGCGGGCTGACGGGCAGCGTGGTGTGGGTGAACCCGCCGGCGCCGTCGGGTGCCACCAGGTAGCCGGCCGCGCCGGGCAGCCCGGCGACCACGTCGTCCAGCTCGTCGTCGGCGAAGTGGGCGCCGGCGCCGTCGTCGCAGGCGATCCCGGCCGGCAGCACGCCGCCGGCGATGAGCGAGGTGAACAGGGGGCGGCGGCCGGGCTCGGAGTCGTAGTGCGGGCAGTAGCTGCCCGCGAGCATGCCCAGGCCGTCGGTGAAGGGGCGCAGGTCAGGGCCGAACGAGTCGGTCGTGCCTGCCGCGAACCAGCAGATCGCGCCCGCGCTGACCCCGGCCAGCACCACCCCCGCCTGCCAGGCGGCGCGCAGGATGCGGTCGAGCTGGTGGACGCGCCACACCGCGAGCATGTTCGCCACGCTGCCGCCGCCGACGAAGATCAGGTCGCGGGAGAGCAGGAAGTCCTCCGGGTCGGCCACGCTCGGCATCGGGAACAGCGCCAGGTGGCTTACCTCGGCCCGGGTTTCCTCGAACCAGGCGCAGGCCCGGGTCACCACGGCCGGGTCGTCGCCGACGGCGGTGAGCAGCAGCCCGACCCGCGGGGCCGCCCGGCCGGTCAGCCCGCACAGGTAGTCCTGGATGACCTGGTGCCCGGGGGAGTCCGGCGCGGGCAGCCCGCCGAAGGCCACCACATGGCGGCGCCCGTCCACTGCCACGGATGCACCGTAAGGCCTCAAGGGCCGCGGCTGCCAGTCCATCCCGCTGGCCACCCACGGGGCCGGTGCCTCTGACAGGCCTCTAGAGTGCCGGTCGTGAGCGACTGTGTTTTCTGCGCCATCGCGAGCGGGGAAATCCCGGCCCAGATCGTGCTCGCCGACGAGGTGACGGTGGCGTTTCTTGACGCCCGGCCGCTGTTCAAAGGCCATGTGCTGGTGATCCCGCGTGAGCACCACGAGACGCTGGCGGACCTGCCGGCCGACCTGGTCGGGCCGCTGTTCACCCGGGTGCAGCGGGTCAGCGCCGCGCTGCCGGCCGCGCTCGGCGCGCAGGGCAGTTTCGTGGCGATGAACAACGTGGTCAGCCAGAGCGTCCCGCACGCCCACGTGCACGTGGTGCCCCGGACGCGGGGCGATGGCCTGCGCGGTTTCTTCTGGCCGCGCCAGAAGTACGCCAGTGACGCCGAGGCGGCATCCTACGCGCAGCGGATCAGCGAGGCACTCGCCGCCTCAGGAGGCTGACCGGGCCGCTGGCCACGCCACCGTCACTTCTGTATGTCTCTTAACAGCTGCCGCTCTGGATCTAAGCTTGTCCCGCCTGTTCCAGAATGGCCAGGCTAACGGGCGCGGTTCCGTCCATTAAGGGAGGCTGTCCATGTCCTTACTCGCAAGCATCACACTGCCGCAATCGCCGTTCCCGCCGATTGCCTTAGGCTTCTTCGGGCTCGGCACCGGCTACCTGATCTACGGCCCGCAGGAGTTATTGGGCTTCCCCAAGCGCGACGCGAGCGTTGACTTCGGGACCGGCGTCTGGGGCATCTGGATGCCCGGATTCTGCCAGTTCCTCACCGGTACCTACCTCTTCCTCGGCCTCACCCTCTTCGGCACCTTCACCGCCTCGCCGCCGCTGTACATGGCGGCGCTCGCGTTCTCCGCCTACGGCGTGCACTGGTTCGCGCTCGGCTGGAACCGGCTGAAGCAGGTGGACCCCCGGGTGAACTTAGGCATGGCGGTGGCCTTCACCGCCATCTCGGTCCTCGGCATGATCGTGTTCTTCAAGGCTGGTGACAACGGGGTCGGCGGCCTGTTCATCGGGCTGACGTGCGTCTATCTCTCTGACATCCTGGCGAGCCTGGGCGCGAGCGCGCCGGGCGCGTCGAGGCTCGGCACCAGGCTCATGGGGTTCTTCCACCTGGGTGTCGGTATCTGGCTGATGTACCTGATGTTCGCCGTGGTGCTGGACCTGGCCCTCAAGTACACGCTGTACTTCTGACGCGGTGGGGACACGGCCCCGGCTGGCCGTCCCCGGCCGTGTCCCCATGGCCCCCCGTGGTGTGTCCCGTGCCGTGGTGGCGTGCCCGCGCCGCCCGTGGCGAAGATGCGGGCGGGGCCCTGAGCGCCTATCGTCGGGGGTATGGCCGAATGGTGGTCGATCGAGGTATTCCACAGCGAGTTTCCCGCTGGGCAGTGGCGGGATGCCTACTCGTCCATGCTGATCGAGTCGGCGGTAACGGCCGGGGCCACCAGCTGGGAATGGCACGAGCACCGCTGGGGCGTGGTCTTCGAGGTGGAGTTCGGCGCGGACCACCAGTGGGAGGCCTTCCGCGCCATCCCGGCCGTCCAGGCCGCGCTTGACGCCGTGCCCGACCCGGTGAACGGGCTGCTCGTCTACCGGGGGCGCGGGGGAGGGGCCGGTGCGACGTCACCGCGCAGGCCGCGGCCGGCCGCGGGGGCGGGGGCGATGGCCCTGCCCGAGCCCGCGCCCGAGGAGCGGGCCGACCTCACCACGACAACCCCTCCTGGACTTCCCCACCCGGCCGGATACGTACCGTGATCAGATCCCGCCGGGCGTCCGCCGCCACGCGGGCCCACGCCGCTGATCCGTGGTTATGCCAGCACAGGGTCAGGGAGAGTGCAGGATGGAGCAATGAGGGATATCCAAGCCACAGCTGACGGGCTGCGGTCGGCGATCGAGCGGAGCGGGTACTACCCCGGCCTGGTCGCTGACGCGGTGTCCTCAGCCCTGGGCTCCGAGGGCGTCGTCTCGTTCTTCGTGCACCACGACGCCCTGTTTGACCCCGCCATGGAAGTCCGCCGGCACATGAGCGTCCTGGTGCTGACGCCGACCAGGCTGATCTACTCGCACACCGACGAGAACCCGGCCGAGGAACCGCCCGCCCGCCCGCAGGCGGAGACGAGCACCGAGGCGGTGCATTTCTCCCGGATCTCCTCCGTGGCGGTGACCCGGGTGGTGTCCGACCCGGCCTCCTACGTGCCGGGGGTGACGATGCCCAGCGAGGTGGTGCTGACCATCGGCTGGAACGTGCTGTCCCACGTGGAGCTGGAGCCGGCCCACTGCGGGGATGAGAACTGCGAGGCGGACCACGGCTACAGCGGGACCATCACCGCGGACGACCTGGCGCTGCGGGTCAGTGAGGCGGCCGACGGCGAGGAAGCGGTCCGCCAGGTGCTGACGTTCGCCAGCGCGCTGGCATCGGCGACCGCCCAGCCGGGCCATTGATGGACGGGCTGATGCCAGCCGGGCCGGCGGTCGCGCCGGTTCTGCCCCGTTACGGCGAGCGCAGCCTTTCCGATCTCGCTTCCTCCTTGCTGGCTTCGCTGGGTGCCCCCGGGGAGCTGAACCCGCTTGGCCTGCCACCGGCCGCCCGGGTCTGCCTGCTGGTGGTGGACGGGCTGGGCTGGGAGCTGCTGCGTGAGCACCCGGCGGCGGCGCCGTTCCTGTCCGAGCTGGCGCTCAGCGGCGGCCCGCTGACCGCGGGCTTCCCGGCGACCACGGTGACGAGCCTGGCGTCCCTGGGAACCGGGCGCCCTCCCGGGCAGCACGGCATGCTCGGCTACCAGGTGGCGGTGCCTGGGACGGGCAGGCTGCTCAACGCGCTGCACTGGGATTCTCAGGTGGACCCGGTCGCCTGGCAGCCGGGGTCGACCATCTTCGAGCGCGCCGCCGTGGCGGGGATCGCCGCGTTCCGCGTGGGCCAGTCCACGTTCCAGCAGACAGGGCTCTTTGTCGCCACGATGCGCGGCGCGGACTACGTGAGCGCCAACACTCTCGGGGCGCTCTCGGCACAGACCGCGGCGACCCTGCGGTGCTCGGACCGGGCGCTGGTGGTGGTGTACCACGGCGAGCTTGATGCGACCGGGCATGCGTTCGGCTGCACCTCGGATGCCTGGCGCTACCACCTGGAACACGTCGACAAGCTGGCGGAGCAGCTGGCTGGGGCGGTGCCGTCGGGCACGGTGCTGCATGTGACCGCCGATCACGGCATGACGGATGTGCCGGCGCAGGACCGGATTGACGCCGACACGGTGCCCGGGCTGCGCGCGGGCGTCGCCCTGCTCGGCGGCGAGCCGCGGGCCAGGCACGTGTACACCGAGCCCGGCGCGGCGGGCGACGTGCTTGCCGCGTGGCGCGAGATCCTCGGCCACCGGGCGTGGGTCGTCTCCAGGGAGGAGGCGATCGCCAACGGCTGGTTCGGCCCGGTCGAGGCCGGGCTGGCGCTCAGGATCGGTGACGTCGTGGCCGCCCCGGCCGGGCCATGGGCCATCGTGGCGACCAAGGCGGAGCCGCGCGAGTCCGCGCTCATCGGCATGCACGGCTCGCTGACATCCGCGGATCAGCTGGTGCCGCTGCTGACGTCCACGGCGATATAGCAGAGCGATACGGCGGAACTGGCAGATGATCCTCAGACGTGAGCTCCTGACCGCCGAGATGATCGAGCCCGGCACGGCCAAGCCGGTACGCACCACGATCGATGTCCGCTTTGATCCGCTGACCGGCCATAGCTCACGCATCCTGCCCGAGCGCGGCCTGATGCCGCGCAGCGACTTTGACCTGGCGGCGTTTGCGCGGCAGACCCAGCCGCACTGCCCTTTCTGCCCGGGCCGGATCGACCAGCTGACCCCCCGGCTGCCGCCCGGGATTCATCCCGATGGGCGGATTGCCTGCGGCGAGGCGGTCCTGTTCCCGAATCTGCACGCGTACTCGTCGCACAGCGCGGTCTCGGTGTACTCGCCCAGGCTGCATTACCTGCCGCTGGGCGAGGTCACCCAGCGGCTGCTCGCGGACAACCTGGCCACGCAGGCCGCCTTCGCGAAGGCGGTGATGGCGGCAGAACCACAGTCGCGGTGGGCGTCGGTCAACGCCAACCACATGCTGCCCTCGGGCAGCTCGCTGTTTCATCCCCATATGCAGGGGATCGTTGATTCCCAGCCGACGACGATGCAGCGCCTGCTCGCCGACGTCCCGCCGGAGCGGTTTGCGGCCTATCTGGACGCCGAGCGCCGCAGCGGGGAGCGCTACCTGGGCGATACCGGGCGCATCCAGTGGCTGGCCAGCTTCGCCCCCATCGCCCCCGCCGAGCTGAGGGCGTTCGCCCCGGACGTCGCCTCACCCGCGGAGCTGACCGGCGACCTCATCGGCGAACTGGCACATGGGCTGGCGCTCGCTCTGGGCGCGTACGCGGAGATGGGCTTCGAGAGCTTCAACCTCGCGATCTACGGGGCGCCGCCTGGCACCAGGGACTACCCGCTGAACCTGCGGCTGGCCTGCCGCTCGAACCTGACGCCCTTGTACCGCTCGGACTCCACCTTCCTGGAGAGGTTGCACTGGGAAGGCGCCGTCGACCTGGCGCCGGAGGACGTCGCGCAGCGGGTCGGCGAGCGCTTCCGGGGCTAACGGCGTTGGACACCACATCCCTGCCGCCGCCGCCACGGTACGGCGAGCGCAGCCTTGCCGATCTCGGATCTTCCCTGCTGTCCTCGCTGGGTGTGCCCGGCGAGGACAACCCGCTCGGCCTGCCGCCGGCCGCCCGCATCTGCCTGCTGGTGGTGGACGGGCTGGGCTGGGAGCTGCTGCGCGAGTACCCGGCGGCGGCGCCGTTCCTGTCCGGGCTGGCGGCCAGCGGCGGCCCGCTGACCGCGGGCTTCCCTGCCACCACGGTCACCAGCCTGTCTTCGCTGGGGACCGGGCGGCCGCCCGGCCAGCACGGCATGCTCGGCTACCAGGTCGCGGTGCCCGGCAAACGCAAGCTGCTGAACGCCCTGCGGTGGGACTCCTCCGTCGACCCGCTCGCCTGGCAGCCGGGCATGACGATCTACGAGCGGGCCGTGGCGGCCGGCGTGAGCAGCTGCCGGGTCGGGCCGCCGAGACTGGAAAAGACCGGGCTGTCCGCCGCCGTCATGCGCGGGAACGCCTACCGGCCCGCGAACAGCCTCGGCGCCCTCGCGGCCGAGGCGGCGCGGGCGCTGCGGCTGGCGCGCCGGGCGCTCGTCACCGTGTACCACGACCAGCTCGACGGCACCGGGCACCTGTTCGGCTGTGGGTCGGAAGCCTGGCGCTTTCAGCTCGGTCACGTGGACATGCTGGCCGCGCAGCTCGCAGCGGCGATCCCGGCGGGGACGCAGCTGTATGTGACCGCCGACCACGGGATGGTCGATGTGGCACCCGGGGACCGGGTCGACGTGGACACCACCGCGGGCCTGCTGGACGGGGTCGCGCTGCTGGGGGGCGAGCCGCGGGCCCGCCACCTCTACACCACCCGCGGCGCGGCCGGTGACGTGCTCCAGACCTGGCGCGATCTCGTCGGCGACCGGGCCTGGGTGCTCTCGCGGGACGAGGCGGTCGGGGCAGGCTGGTTCGGCCCGGTGGCGCCCTGGCTCGCCGACCGGATCGGCGACGTCGTGGTCGCCGCGGCAGGCTCGGCCGCCGTGGTCGCCACCAGGACGGAAGTGCTGGAGTCCGCGCTCATCGGCATGCACGGCTCGCTGATCCCGGCCGACCAGCTGGTCCCGCTGCTGCACCTGGTGGCCTCGTGAGCACGGCGCCGCGCTGCCCACAGCGGTGGACCGAGGGTTATCCACAACCTCAGCTGCGGGAACGTGAGGCACAGTGCCAGCGCATCCACAGGCGCGGGTGAGTTACCCACAGGATGGTCCCAGGGGATGTGCGGGCGGCCAGCGCCCGCCGGCCCGGGCGTGCTGGTAGCACCGGGCTCAGCCCGGGAAGGGAGCGTGGCATGGAGCCGCTGGTCGACGTGGCGACGCTGGCCCGGAGCCTGGCCACGGAGCCGCCCCCGGTGCTGCTCGACGTGCGCTGGCATCTCGGCGGCCCGCCCGGCATCGCCGCCTACCGGGCCGGTCACCTGCCCGGCGCCGTGTTCGTCGACCTCGACCGGGACCTGTCCGGCGCGGCGGGACCGGGCGGACGTCACCCGCTGCCGACGGCGGAAGCGTTCCAGCTGGCCATGCGGCGGGCCGGGGTCAGTGACGGGCGGGACGTGGTCGTCTACGACGAGGCGGACGCCACCGCAGCGGCGCGCGGCTGGTGGGTGCTGCGCTACTTCGGGCACACCCGGGTCAGGGTCGCCGACGGCGGCTACCGCGCCTGGGTCGCGGCCGGCCACCCGGTTGCGGCCGGCGAGGAGAGCGCGCCGCGGCCGGGGGACTTCACCGCCCGGCCCGGAGGGATGCCGCTGCTGGACGCGGGCGGCGCAGCCGAGCTCGCCCGCCGCGGTGTGCTGCTGGACGCCCGGGCCGGGGAGCGGTACCGCGGTGAGACCGAGCCGGTCGACCCGGTCGCCGGCCACATCCCCGGCGCGGTGAGCGCGCCCACCGCGGGCAACCTGCGCGGCGACGGCCGCTTTCTGCCCGCGGCCGACCTGCGTGCGCGGTTCGGCGCGCTCGCGACGGCGGCCCTGGGGGCTGCCCCGGTCCAGGACGGCGGCACCGCGGCCGGTGTGGGCTGCTACTGCGGGTCGGGGGTGACCGCTGCCCACGAGGTGCTCGCGCTGGCGGTGGCCGGCCAGCCGGCCGCGCTCTATGCCGGTTCCTGGTCGCACTGGGTCACCGACCCGGCCCGCCCCGTGGCTACCGGCCCGGACCCCGGCTGACCGCGCCAGCGGCCGGCCCGGGTTCCGCGGGCGGCAGCCGGGCCAGGCCCGGGCGGATCCCAGGCAGGAATTCCCGGCCGGGGCGGAACCGGGCGGCGCCGGGCCCCGTCCAAGGGATACGGCCCGGGCCGCCCCAGGCACGGTCTGGGCCGGCCGGACAGGCCCGCCGGGTCCCGGCCAGGGCCCCGTCAGCTCCCCGCGCGGGAGCCGGCCGGACCCGGCAGGCCCTCCGTCAGGCCCGCCGTGGGTGAAGGGAGGCCGAGATGGTGATGCGGACCCGGCAGGCAGGCGCGCTGAGCCAGGTGCTGCTGGCGGCGGTCGCGGCGGCCGTGCTGGCCGCGGTGGCCGCGTGCGGCAGCGTGGCGGCCGGGCCAGCCAGCCACCCGGCCCCGGCCGCGGGCGCCAGCACCCCGGCGGTGGGCGCCGGTACGCCGTCCGCCGCCGTGCCGTTGTGCGCGGACGCGTCACACCTGGACCGGGTGGTCGTGGTCGTGCTCAGCCCCGGCCTCCTGCGCAGCCAGTTCCGCGAGGCGCTCCCGGCGGGCATCACCATCACCGACCCGGCGCAGGTGCGGGCGGTGGCGGCCGCCCTGTGCGCGCTGCCGGTGCTGGCCGGCACGCACATGCAGTGCATGGATACCCACGGCGATGGCTACCGGCTGACGTTCGCCGCCGCCGGGCGGGCGTTCCCCCCGGTCCTGGTCGAGCTGGGCTGCCGCCGGTCGGTGTCCGGGCTCGGGCCGCCCCGGATGGTGTCGGTGGCGCTGTGGAACCTGCTGCGTAAGGACCTCGGCACGCCGGCCGGCACCCCAGCCGCGGTGGCTCCCTGAGCACGGGCCGCCCACCCGCCCGGGTCCGGCTCAGCGGCTCACGGTGGCGGGGCGAGGTCGTGGCGCGCTGTGAGCAGCAGCCACGTGAGCGCCCCGGTGATCAGCGCGGGGGTGGCTGGCGCCCGGCCGGCCACGGCCACCGCCGTGGCACTGACCGCCGCCACGGCGGCCACCCGCAGCGCCAGCAGCACCGGCCGTCCCCGCCGGGCCCGCGTCAGTAAGCGCGCCGCGCTGGCCAGCGCGCGCCGCCAGCGCCGCCGGGCGGCCAGGCCTGCCGGGGCACCCGGTCCCGGCAGGCCCACCCGGCCCGCCCGGCCGCGGGCCCCGGCCAGGTCCGCGAGCGCCTCACTGCGGCCGAACCCGGTCCGCAGCGTCGTGTAGGCGGCGGCGGCCGCCGCGAAGCGGGCCGGGTCACCGCCGTCGGCCCGGTCGGGATGGGTCGCTGCCGCGATGCGCCGCCACGCCGAGCGCACCTCGTCGTCGCCGATCCCGGGACGCGCCGGCAGCCCGAGGACGGCGAACGGGCCGGCCCCGCGCGTGCTCATCCGGGCCCGCCGCCACCGGCCGCGCAGGGCGGTGCCGGGCAGGGCGGTGCCGGGCAGGGCGGTGCCGGGCAGGGCGGTCTGGCCACGAGGCGAGTGTACGGGCAGCCCGGCGTGGCAGCCGGTGCCACATACCCGGGGCTGGGCGGGATGCCCGGAGCGAGGTGACGGATCCTGGCCCGCCGGATCCCCCCAGGACCGCGTCGGCGGGAGCGACCCCCGCCTGCGTTCCTGCCCGCGCCGTGACCCTGCGGCCCGGCCCGGCCCGCCTGCCGAGTGGAAGACAGGTCCTGCGTGCGGTGTCCGTACCTCGCCCCGGACCCTCCCCAGCCAACCGCGCGAACCAGCGGCGGGCCATCCCCGGATTCGTGGATCCGCCCGGCCGGGCGGCCCGGCCTAGACTGCTGGCAACCAGCGTCGGCGCATCCCTGACCTGCTCTCTGTGCCGCAGTTTCCCGCGCACTGCCGTCCAGGCCCGTGAGGATGCTCTCACCTCAGGCAGGACGAACGGCCATGGCAAACCAGCCCACCCCTTCGGTGGCGGCCCGGGTGAGCACCCCGTCAGGGCTGGTCGTGGGGATACCCGAGGGCAGCCGCCTGGTCTTCGGCCGGGGCCCGGACGCCGACCTGACGGTGGCGGCGGGCCGCGGCCTTTCCCGCCGGGCCGGGGTGATCAGCGCGGTCGCGGGCGGCGCATGGATAGCCAACATCAGCCAGACACACGCGCTGTACACCGAGGGGGAGGGGTACCGGATCAGGCTGCCCCGGATGGATGAGCACGGCGTGCCATCAGGTGGCTGGTTCGTGCGGGCGGGCACGGCCCTGGTCGGCTCGCGCGCGATGCTGGACGAGGGGCAGCCGCTGTCAGTGATGGTCGCCGGGCGGGGCGACTGGCTGACCGGCGACGACGGTGCCCGGATCCTGCAGGACGGCGACCCGACGCTGCTGCCGCTGTACCTGGACCCGATGACCAAGCTGTTCCTGGTCGCACTGATGTGGTGCCGTCCCTGGCTGCTCGACCCCACCGCGGTCACGCCGCTGCCCCGCACACCGGAGATCGCCCGGGCCGCGCTGGAGGTGACCGGCGCCTACCACGAATTGGAGCGCTTCGACCGTGACCCGGCCTTCCGCGACCGGCTGTCCGCGCGGGTGGCCGAGCACATCAAGGTGCTCCGGCACAAGATCACCGACCGGGGCCTGGTCCGCGCCGACACCCGGCTGTCCGACGAGGTGGTGGTGCGGGTGCTCATCGAGCACGGCATCATCACCGCCGCCGACCTGGGCAGGCTGAACGACCCGGCGTGGTGCTCCCGGCAGGAGGACCTGTGGTGGACCCATGCGCCCTGACCGTCAGGGGCCGGGCGAGCCCCGGCCCGGCGGCTGCGGGTTGACCTGGAAGCGGGCCCGTGCCTGGCGCCCGCCCGGGCCGGTCACCACCACGTCGTACACCCCCGGCGGGATCTGCCGCGGGAAGAACTCGTGCTCCTGGTTGACCGCGTAGTTGAAGGTCCCCTGCTGGTCGACGACCGGCCGGACCGGTGACGTGCCGTGCCCGGCCAGGGTCACCGTGACGCGGCTCTGCGGGACCCAGCCGGTGCCGTGGATCAGGAACTCGGTCGCCGGGTCACCGATGGGCTGGAGCATCACGACCTGCGGTGAACCGCGGGGCGTGGCCGGGAACGCGGACGGCGGCGGCCCCGGCGGCGGGCTGATGGTGCCCGCGGCGGCCGCGGCCGCGCCGGCCGCGCTGTCGTGGTCCGCCACCGTGATGCCCACCACGATCCCCGCGCCGACCAGCGCCGCGGCACCGGCCAGCCCGGCCACGATCAGGGCAGGCCGCCGGTGCCGGGCCGGCCGTGAAGCGGCCGCCGCGTCCACCGGGACCAGCCCGGGGTGCCCGGGGCCGCGCACGGCAGGTGGCTGGCTGGCGGGTGCTGGTGCTGGCAGCCCGGTGTGAGAGCCGAACGTGGCGTCGTCCCCTGCCCCGCCGGTGCCATCGCTGGTGCCTGTGCCGCCGTTGCCGCTGCCGTCGCTGGTGCCGCCACTGGTGTCGTCGGCGCTGCCGTCGGCCGCGGCGCGGACGGCCTGACGTGGGCCGTGCTGGTACCCGCTGATCACGGCCATCGCCGGCGCGGGCAGATAGGCGTGCGCCGAGCCCGGGCCGGACGGGCTGGTGACGAAGGGCCCGAGCTGGTCGAGCAGCGCGGCCGACGTGGGGCGCTGCTGCGGGCTGCGGGCCAGGCAGGCGGTGACGATGCCGGTCAGCCCGGCCGGCAGCCCGGACAGGTCGGGTGGCTCGGTCGCCAGTTTGACCAGCACGTCCATGACCGTCTCCCCCCGGTAGGGAGCGTGCCCGGTAGCGGCGAACGCCAGGGTCGCGCCGAGGGAGAAAACGTCGCTCGCCACCGATGCCTGCCGGGTGTCCCGTGCCTGCTCGGGCGCCATGTAAGCGGGCGTCCCGACGGCTCCCCGGGTGACGGTGAGCTGGATGCGCTCGGCGGCGCGGGCCACGCCGAAATCGATCACCCGCGGCCCGTCCGGTGAGACGAGCACGTTGGAGGGCTTCAGGTCCCGGTGCACCAGCCCGGCACTGTGGATCGATTCCAGCGCCTCCGCGCACCCGGCCGCGAGCCACCGGGCTGCCGGGACCGGCAGCGGGCCGCACTCGGCCACCAGCTGGCTGAGCGAGGGCGCGGGCACGTAGGCGGTGGCCAGCCAGGGCATGTCCGCCTCGGAGTCGGCCGCGACCACCGCCGCCGTGAACACCCCGCTGACCCGGCGGGCCGCGGCCACCTCGTGCGCGAACCGGGCGCGGAACCCGGCCTCGTCGGCGAGCTCGATCTTGATGGTCTTGACCGCGACCAGCCGCCCGGCCGTGGACCGGCCCAGGTAGACCCTGCCCATGGCGCCCGCCCCGAGGCGGCCGAGCAGGACATAGGGCCCGATGCGCTCCGGGTCCCAGCGGCGCAGCGGCTCCAGCGTGGGCTGCGGCACCGTCATCACCTCCCCGGCCGGGGTGCCGGTCTCTATGATGCCGAATCCACCGGGGCACCAGTGCCAGCGCGCGGATGGTGGGCCCGCAGCGGCCTGTCCGTTGGACCCCCGGAAGAGGCCGCCGTTAGCGGACCGCGACCCGCACGGCGCCCCCGGCCGGGTCGGCGCGGGCCATCCAGCCGGCGTCCAGGTGGAGGGGCCGCCCGGGCACCAGCCGGGCCCGCGCCGAGCTGAGGACCCGCCCGTCCTGGCGTACCTCCAGCCGGGCCAGCCGCCGGAAGGCGTGGCTCCGCAGCAGGAAGTGCCCGCGCGCCGGGGGTGGGCCGCCGGCCCGGATGGCGTTGGGCGAGATCCAGCTCAGCGGGGCGGCCACGGTGACCGGGATCCGTGCCGCCCGTGGCGGGCCGCCGCCGGACAGCGCCGCCGCGATCTGCTGGGCCGCGTGCCGGCCGCTGACGGCGGCCACGTCCGCGGTCTCCGCGGCGTGCACGAGGTTGCCCGCGGCGAAGACACCCGGGAGGGAGGTCTCCAGCGAGGTGTCAACGGCCGGGCCACGGGTGCCGGGGTCGATCTGCGCCCCCGCCAGCCGCGCCAGTTCGTGATCGGGGATCCAGTCCCCGGTGAAGACCAGCGTGTCGCACCGGACGAAGGAGACCGTGCCGGTGCGGAGATCGGCGAGCTCGACCCCTTCCAGCCGGTCGTGGCCGGCTATCCGCTGCACGGCCGCCGAGGCCCACACCGGCGCCCGCCAGCGTGCCGCGGCGGCGAGCGCGAACGCGGGGTAACTCTGGTGCCGCGGCTGGTCGGTGACCAGGGCGACCACCCGGGCGCCCGCGTGGGCGAGCGTGACCATTGCCGAGAAGCTCACGTGCTCGGCGCCGACGACCAGCGCGCGGCCAGGCAGCCGCTGCCCGTGCAGGTAGACCCGCTGCTGCAGCTCCCCGGTGGTCATCACGCCGGGCGGCCGCCCGCCCGGGATGAGCCGGGCGGCCCGCGGCCGTTCCCGGCAGCCGGTGGCGAGCAGCACCGCCGCCGCGGTGACGGTCTCGATGCCATCGGCGCCGGTCAGGGAGGCGTACAACGGGCCGGTTGGGCCGGGAGGGCCGGGACCGCCGGGACGGCCGGGCGGGCCGGGCAGCTCAGCGGGGCCAGGCGCACCGGGCGGGAGAGGCTGGCCCGGCCCCCCCGGCCAGACGGTGACCGTGGTCCCGGTCCGGACCTCGGCGCCAGCCCTGACGGCGGCCTGCGCATAATGCCGGGCGTAGCCCGGCCCGGTCATCAGCCGGTGCAGGTCGCGCAGCCCGTAACCGGTGTGCGCGCTGTGCCGCGGGACGCCGCCCGCCTCGGTCTCCCGGTCGGCGATGAGCACCCGGCTCACCCCGAGCCGGCGCAGCTCGATCCCGGCGGCCAGGCCGGCCGGGCCCGCACCGGTGATCAGCACGTCGACGTTCACGCCCGCCTGCCCAGCTCGGGCGATGCCCGTGCCGGGGCCTGGCCGCCCGGCGCGGCCCGCCCCTCCCGGCCGGTCTGCTCCGCCCGCCCCGGCTGCCCGTCCCGCCTGTCCTGACCGGCACCGCCGGCCGTCCCGCCGACGCGGCCCCGGGCCGCCGCCATCATCGCCGACACCGCCGCGGCGCAGTAGAAGCCCTGGCACCGGCCGTTCATCGCCCTCGTCCGGCGGCGCAGCCCGCCCGCATCGGCGGGCGGCACGGTGCTCACCAGCGCGTCGCGGATCTCGCCGCGGGTCACCCGTTCGCAGTGGCAGACGACCCGCCCGTAGTCGGGGTCGGCGGCGATCCGCCGGGCGTCCTGGTACGGCCGCGTTCCCGCCTCGCCGATGTAGGGCATCGCGGGCGGGCCGGCCGCGGCGCCGCCGCGCTCGGCCAGCGGCAGCCCGGCCCCGCCGAGCTGGTCGACGACGTACTCGGCTATCCCCAGCGACGCGGACAGCCCGGTGGACCTGATGCCCGCGACGCAGGCATAGCGCAGGCGGGAGTCGACGCGGATCTGGTAGTCGCGGTGCTCGGTCGCGGCGCGCAGCCCGGCGTAGGTCGCGGTGACCTCCTCGCCGGCCAGGCCGGGCAGGATCCGGCGGCCGGCCTCCAGCAGGGCGGCCAGGCCGGCCGCGGTCGTGCCCGTGTCCGACCGGTCCTCGACGTCCTCGGCGGTGGGCCCGAGCAGGACGTTGCCGTACACGGTCGGGGCGATCAGCACCCCCTTGGTCTGCGCGGTCGGCACCGGCAGCAGCACCGAGCCCAGCAGCGGCCGGGCCAGCTTGTCGAACACGATGAGCTCGCCGCGGCGGGGGCGGATCGTGAACCCGCCACCACCGCCGAGCATCGCGTCGATGCCGTCACCGCCCAGCCCAGCGGCGTTGACGAGCCAGCGGCAGCGGATGGTCCCGCCGGTGGTGGCCACGTCGTGCCCGCCGGCCCTGCTGCGGACCCCGGTGACCAGGCACCCCAGCCGGAGCCCCACGCCGGCCCGCACCGCCTCGGTGGCGTAGGCCAGGGGGGTGGTCCAGGGGCAGATGACGCTCTCGTCGGGGATCTCCAGCGCGGCCAGTGCGCCCGGCCCCAGCCGGGGCTCCCGCCGGTAGAGCTCTGCCGCGGGGACGGGGCGGATGGCGGTGTACCCGTTCTGCCTGGCCTTGTCCTCGATTTCCGGCAGCGCGCGCCGCTGGCCCGCCGTCCAGGCGATCAGCAGGGCACCGGTGCGCTCGACCGGGATGCCGGCCCGGGCCGCGTAGTCGCGCAGCAGCGCGCTGCCGCGGCGCAGCAGGCGGCTCTCCAGGCTGCCGGGCACCGCGTCGAACCCGGTGTGCAGGATCGCCGTGTTCGCCTTGGTGGTGCCGGTGCCGACGTCGGTGGCCGCGTCCACCACGATCACGCTGAGGTCGTAGCGCGACAGCTCGCGGGCGATCGCGGTGCCGACCACCCCGGCCCCGATGATCACGACGTCGGCGGCGGGAGCGGGCGCTGGGGTCACCGCGCCGCCGCCAGGGTCGCCTGCAGCGCCGCCTCGAAGCCCGCCATCCGTTCCGCCGCCTCGGCGGCGTCGATCCGCGGCTCGATCACCGCCTCCACCCCGGCCGGGCCCACGGCCTGCTCCACCCCGCCGGCCTGTCCCATCCCGATCCTGGCCAGCGCCGCGACGCCGAGCGCGGTCGCGTCCGCGGCGCGGCACACCTCGACGGGCAGTTGCAGCAGGTCCGCCTGTGCCTGCATCAGCAGCCGGGACCGGGACAGGCCGCCGTCGGCGCGCAGCACCGTCAGCGGGCCGCCGAGGTCGCTGGCGACCGCGCCGGCGAGCAGCGCGACCGATGCCGCCAGCCCGTCGGCCACCGCCCGGATGAGGTGCGCCCTGGTGGTGGACAGGCCGAGCCCGAGGAACGCGCCGCGCGCCGACGGCCGCCAGTGCGGCGCGCCAAGCCCGGCCAGCGACGGCAGGAACACCACGCCGCCGCTGTCCGGGACGGACCCGCCGGCCCCGTCGATCTCAGTCGCGTCCCGGAGCAGGCCGACCTCGCTGAGCCACCGGACCGCGGCGCCGGCCGTGTAGACCTGCCCGTCCAGGCAGTACACCGGCGTCCCGGCCAGCCGCCAGGCGACCGACGCGGACAGGCCGCTGGCCGACCGCACGGCCGCGGTACCGGTGGTGGCGAGCAGGAACGCGCCGGTCCCGTAGGTGCACTTGGCCTGGCCCGCGGCAAAGCAGCGCTCGGCGAGCAGCGCGGCCTGCTGGTCCACGGCGAGCCCGGCCACCGGCACCGCCGCGCCGAACGCGGTGGTCTCACCGGTGATGCCCGCGCAGTCGGCGACCTCCGGCAGCGCGCCGGGGTCCAGGCCGAAGACCGCGCACGCCTCCGCCGACCAGTCGGCCGCGTCGAGGTCGAGCAGCAGCGTCCGGGACGCGGTGGACGCGTCGGTGACGTAGCCGCCGCCCAGCCGGGCCAGCAGCCACGTGTCGGTCGTGGTGACCACGCCGCCGGCGGTGAGGTTCTCCCGCAGCCAGGTCATCTTGGGCGCCGCGAAGTACGGGTCGAGCGGCAGCCCGGTGAGCTGGGCCAGCCGGTCCGCCGACCCCGCGAGGCGCTCGCACACCACGGCCGACCGCCGGTCCTGCCAGACGATGGCCGGGGTGAGCGGCGCCAGCGTCCGCCGGTCCCAGGCGAGCACGGTCTCGCCCTGGTTGGCGAGCGCGACCGCGTCCGCCGGGGCACGGGCCGCGGCCAGCGCCCGTGCCCCGGCCCCGATCACCGACTGGTAGAGCTCCTCCGGGTCGGCCTCCACCCCGCCGGCGCCGACGGCGCGGGCCCGGACCGGCACCTCGCCGGTCCCCAGCACCTGCTGCCCGGGACCGACCAGCAGCGCCTTGGTGGCCGAGGTGCCCTGGTCGATCGCGAGGATGTTCAACGGCTCAGGGCGTGCCGCCGCTTCCGCCGCCGGCACCGGGTGCCGTCGGTCCGTCGGCCTGCCCGCCAGGACCGCCTGGCCCGGGCTGCCCCACCGCCTCCAGCGCCGCGGCGCCGTGCGCGCCCTCCTCGGTCCGCATCGCGGACGGCTCGAGCAGCCACTGCCCGATGTAGAACACCAGGCCCACGCCCAGGGCGCCGAGCACGTAGTACTGGGCGTCGCGGAACTCGCTGGGGCCGATGAGGATGATCAGCTCGTAGGCGAGCCAGATCAGCGCCCCCGCGATCACCGGGATCTCCCACCGCCCGAGCGAGAAGTAGCCGGTCTCGCCGCGCCGCCTGCGGCCGACGAAGACGTACAGCAGCACCGTGCTCGCGTACAGCAGCGCCGGCATGATCGTTGACGCGGTGAACAAGGTGACCAGCGCCGACGTGTGCGTGCGCAGGACCAGCGTGATCACCGCGCCGATGACCGCGGCGAGGATCGTGGCCCACGACGGGCCACCGGTCGCCCGCGGCACCTGCCGCCACAGCTGGTAGCCGGGCAGCCGCCGGTCACGGGACATCGACCAGATCAGCCGGCTGTTCGTCACCATGATGATCAGCCCGCAAGCGAAGATCGAGATGACCACGAAGATGAGGAAGAGCTTCTGCACGAAGCCGCCGAGCACCTCGTTGACGATGAACGCGACCGGCGCGCTGCTCTTGCTGACCGCGGTGATGTCGCTGATCGAGTAGGCGAGCGCGATCAGGAACGCCATGCCGACCACCCCGGACGCCACCACGGCGCGCACCATCGCCCTGGGGATGACCCGGTGCGGCTGCTGCGTCTCCTCGGCGAGGTTGCTGGCGGACTCGAAGCCCACGATGGTGTAGGCGCCGAGCAGCGTCGCCAGCATGAACGGGCCGAGCCAGGCATAGTACCCGGCCGCCGGGACGGTCCCGGTCGAGGTCAGGTTGGACCAGTGCCCGAGGCCGCGGATCGCCGCCACCACGATCAGCAGCACGGTCAGGCCCAGGATCCCGATCAGCTCGGTCGCGACGGCGGTGTTGTTGACCCGGGTGGTGATCCGGGTCGACCAGATGATCAGTGCGGCCTGGAGCGCCAGCACCACCAGCGTCTCCAGCGCGGCGCTGGTCGGCGTGTACGCCTGGCCGATCAGCGGCTGGAAGGCGACCTGGACCAGCCCGTAGTCCACCGACACGGTGACGATCGACAGGAACGCGAACGACATCCAGCCCAGCCACCAGCCGACGTGCACGTTCGCCAGCCGGGAAGCCCACTGGTAGGAGTAGCCGGACAGCGGCACCCGGGCGGCGAGCGCGCCGTAGACCAGGGCGACCAGCGTCTGGCCGACGATCACGATCGGCCAGGTCCAGATCGCCCGCGGCCCGCCGGTGGACAGCGCGAACCCGAAGGTGGTGAAGATCCCGGTGGTGATCGAGATGAACGAGAACGCCACGGCGAAGGACTCGAAGTGCCGCAGCGAGCGCACGAACTGCTGCCGGTAGCCGAACTGGGGGAGTACGGCGTCGTCGTCGTGCTCGGTGAGGGTGGTCACCTGTGCATCACTTCCTTGGCCGCTAGGGGGGCGGCGGTCAGCCGCGGCCGCCCACCGGCCGCGGTCAACTGCTGCTCCGGGACCTGGGCCCGGAGCAGGGTGAGGCCGGCGGCGGCCAGCGCCGCGAAGGCCGCGTGGTTCTCCGCGTCGTCGGTGAGGACCGCGGTGAGACGGTCGAGCGTGCAGACCCGGTGCACGGCGATCTCGCCAAGCTTGCTGGAGTCCGCGAGCACGTAGGTGGCCGCGGTGTGGTCGATGATCGTGCGCCGGACGGCGACCTCGGCTGGGTAGTAGTCGGTGAGCCCGGCCTGCGGGTGCACGCCGCCCGAGCCGAGGAACGCCCGGTCGGCGTAGAACTCGGCGAAGAAGGCCTCCGCGTGGGCCCCAGCGCAGGCGCCGTCCCCGGCCCGTACCTGCCCGCCGCACAGCAGCAGCTCGACATCGCTGCGGGCGGACACCTCCATCGCGGCAGGCACGGAGTTGGTGAGCACCCGGCCGCGGAACCCGGCAGGGAGGGCCCGCGCCACCTCCAGCGCCGTCGTGCCGACGTCGATGACGACCGTGTCCTCGGGCTGCACCAGCGACGCGGCCAGCGCCGCGATCGCCCGCTTGCGGCCGGAGTTGCGCACGCTACGGGCCGCGAAGCTGCCCTCGCTGGAACGGCCGGAAGGACGGGTGGCACCGCCGTAGACGCGTTCGAGCAGCCCGCGTTCCTGCAGGCTGCGCAGGTCCCGCCGGATGGTCTCGACCGACACCCCGAACTGCCGGGACAGGTCCTCGGCCGAGACGGCAGCCCGCTCGCGGACCTGCGCGAGGATCGCCTGCCGTCGCTGTGTCGGCAGCATTCGCCGCTCCGATCACCCAGCCGGGCCATGGCCGTCTATGCCCGTTGTTGACCGATGTTGATCTCGTCTTGCCCGGCTGTCAAGGGCAGCACCACCTACGCCGCGAGCCTGTCGTGCACGAGCCGCGAGGCTTGGTCAATAAGGTCCCATCCGGCGGCCGCTTCTCCGGCAGCACCGGCCAGGCTGCCCTCCGTCACGGCAGTATTGTCCTGCGATCCGCGCACAGAAGGAGACAGAAGGAGGCTGTGGTGGGTGAGGTCGCCCCCTGGCAGTGGGACGAGGCCACCTGGCGTGGGCATGTCGGGCATGTCCGGGCGGGCCGTCCGCTGCCGCCTGACTGGCCGGGCGGGGCGCGGGTGGCGGTGGCCCTGTCGTTTAATCCCGATCATGAGGCCATCCCGCTCCGCGACGGGCAGACCGGGCCGGGGGAGCTGTCACGGGGGAGTGTGTCAAGAAGCTGCCTGTTCCGCTCGCGGGTGCATGGGCAGCCAGAACACGAGGACGAAGGCGGCAGCCAGTGGTGGCAGGCAGGCCCATGCGGTGATCTGCAGTGCGTGGACCGGCAGGTGATGGCCGAAGGCGGAGAAGAAGATGGTGCCGAGGACGGCGACGCCGAGCGAGGTCGAGAGCTGCTGTGCGGCCTCCAGGACACCTGAGGCGGATCCGACCTCGTCCATGTTCACGCTGGTCAGGATGAACCGGAAAAGCTGCCCGATGCTGGCACCGACGCCTGCGCCGATGAAGAAGAGCCCGGGGACGAGGTCCCAGCTTGAGGCGGTGTGGTCACCCGTGAGGATCAGGGCGAGTCCGGCCGTGCCGGCGGCGATGAGCAGAATCCCGATGTGGAGCAGGTGACGTCCGAGCCGGCGGACAGCGGCGAGGGACCCGACCATGCCGAGGATCATTCCCACGACCATCGGCGTCAGCGTCAGACCGGCGTGGATCGGTGACCAGCCTTCGCCGAGCTGGCCGTAGAGCGAAATGCAGAGCAGAAGCCCGCCGAAGGCGCCGAAGAGGGCCAGGGCGACGGCGATGCCGCTGAGGTAGGTGCGGTTGGTGAGCAGTGTGGGTTCGATCAGCGGGATGTTCTTGTGGTGCCGTTCGTGGCGCAGGAAGACCAGGAGCAGGATCACGCCAGCCGCGAGGATGGCGAACGACCAGGCGGGCCAGCCGTCGGTGCGGCCCTGGATGAGCGGATAGATGATCGCGACCAGCGCCAGGCCGACCAGCCAGACGCCACCGATGTCGAGCTTGCCGCCGGGGTGAGTGGCACCGCGGCGGGGCAGCGAACGGATCGCGAGGGGCAGCGTCAGCGCGCCGATCGGGACATTGATGAGGAACACCAGGCGCCACCCGATGCCCCAGAGGTTGGCGTCGATGAGCGCGCCGGCGGCGATCGGCGCGGCGAGCATCGGCACACCCGTGACCGGACCGAACAGGCCCAGTGCCTTATCGAGTTCGGCGTCGTCGGCGAAGACCTGCTTCATCAAGCCGAAGCCCTGGGGGATCATGAGCGCGCCGAAGGCGCCCTGAAGCGCCCGGAAGGCGATGAGCACGCCGATGGTTGGCGCCACGGCGCAGCCGGCCGAGAAGATGGTGAATCCCGCCGAGCCAAGGAGAAACAGCCGGCGGCGGCCGAGGATATCTCCGAGTCTTGCGCCGGCGATCAGCAGAACGGCAAAGGCCAGGGTGTAGCCAGCGCTCAGCCACTGGATGGTGCTGGCACCTCCGCCGAGGTCGCGATGGACGGAGGGGGCGGCGACGTTGACGATCGTGGCGTCGAGCAGATCCATGACGTTGGCGGCCAGCACGACCGCCGCCACGACCCAGCGCAGGCGGTAGGGCTGCGTGCTGGTGGTACCGGCCCCGGCCGGCGAGGGGAGGGTGATGGGGGTGGGGTCCATGAAATCCTCCTGAGCGGAGCCGAACCAGGTCGCACACGGGTACACTGACGTACAGTGTTCGGCTCGAACGACGTTCGTCACGAACAGTGTACGTCCCGGACAGCGTTCCCGCATGCGGAGTCGCGGTCCGCAGTGTCTTGCCGGGAGGCCCACCACCGATGAACCCCACAAGCCGCCACCGCTCGACCCGTGATCGCCCCGCAAAGGCACCGCTCAGCCAGGACGCGGTCGTCGACGCGGCCCTGGCGATCCTCAAGTCCGAGGGTCTGGAGGCAGTGACGATGCGCCGGGTCGCAGCCGCCCTGGATACGGGAGCTGCCTCGCTCTACGTCTACGTCTCCGGCCGCGAGGGCCTGCTCCGGGCGATGCAGGATCGCACTATCGCCACGATCGAGCTCGAAACCCCGGACCCGTCACGCTGGCGTGCTCAGCTGCACTCGCTCCTGGAGCGCATGCACCGGGCACTGGTCGCTCATCCTGGAATCGCCGCGACGGCCATGGCCAATCCACCCACGACCGAAGCGGCTCTGCTCCTGCAGGAGAATCTGCTGGCAATCCTGCTCGCCGGCGGCCTCGATCCCCAGGACGCCGCCTGGGCTGCCGACATCTTCGCGGCATTGGTGACCTACGCCGCCATCGAGGCCGACGTGCGGCGCGCCGACCGCCAGGAGCTGGGCGACGAGCTCTACGAGCTGTTCGCCGGCCTACCGCCCGGCCGGTTCCCTCTCGTCACCGCCCACGCCGCGCAGCTCGTCGCCGGCAGCGGCGACGAGCGGTTCCACTTCGCCATCGACGTTGTTCTCGACGGCATGCTCGCCAGAGCAGCCCGGCGGTAGCCCCGTCCGCGGCGGACGTTCATTGCCTGGTGCCGCGCTCAGGGCGGCCGTCATCCGGGCGGCGACAGCTGCGACGGCGGCGCGAAGCTCGGTCCCGCCCTCGACATGGAAGCGGATCGGGATCGCGGCCAGCCACTCGCCGGCATACATGGCCGGATTGCTGGTGGTGCCGGTCAGCACGCATCGCCTGCCGTCGCCGGTGCGCTCGAGACGGCCCATCGGCGGCCTGACGTACCGGGCGGCCTCATCGTAGGGGGCATCGAACACGACCTTGGTCTCGAACTCCCAGCCGGTCCCCAGGTGCTGCTCCAGCAGGTCCACGTAGTCCAGGTCTCCCGGTGAGCGGAACTGCTCGTCGCCCGCGGCGACCGACTGAATGCGGTCGATGCGGTAGGCGCGGACCGCGCGGGCGTGATGGGAGTGGCACAGCAGATACCAGCGGCCATGCCGTACCACGACCGCCCACGGGTCAACGTCCTCCACCCACTGCCTGCCGGACTCGCTGCGGTAGCCGATGCTCACCCGGCGCTCGGCCGCGACGGCGGCCACCAGGGTGCTCGTGGTCTCGGTGCCCGGGCGTGCGGCCCCGCGGTCGGGCGCGGCGCATGCGTGCCGGCGCATGGTGGCGGCGTGGCGGCCGACGTTCTCCGGCAGCGCCCGGATGATCTTGCCCAGGGCGGCGCCGACCGGATCGTCGGTGTCGGCGGCTGCGTGGCTGCCGTCGAGCACCGCCATGACCAGGCCGAGCGCCTCGGCGGCGCTGAACACCAGTGGTGGCAGCCGGATGCCCCGGCCGAGCCGGTAGCCGCCATAGGGTCCCGGGGCCGACTCGACGGGGATGCCGGCCTCGCGCAGGATCGCGATGTAGCGGCGCGCGGCGCGTTCGGTCACTCCGAGCTGTGCCCCGAGCTGGCTGGCACTGACGCTGGGCTGGGCCTGCAGCAGCTCAAGGGCCCGCAGCGCCCGCGCGGTGGGGCTCATGCCGGTTTTCACAAGAGAAGGCTAATCAGGAACCAGATCGTCCGGAACCACACCTATCGTCGGGGACAGCACAAACCTCCGCTGGCCGCATCGCACGGGACCGCACCGCAGCAAGGAGAACTGGCATGGACATCCTGCTGATCGCCGGCCTCTGGCTCGACGGATCGGTCTGGGACAAGGTGGCCGCCCAGCTGGAAGCCCGCGGGCATCACGCCGTGCCGGTCACCCTGCCGGGCCAGGGCGACGGCAATACGTCGGCGACGCTCGCGGATCAGTCGGACGCGGTGGTCGCGGCGGTCGATGCGGCTGCCGGCCGGCCCATGGTGGTGGGCCATTCCGCCGCGTCCACCCTGGCGTGGCTCGCCGCCGACGCCCGCCCCGCCAAGATCAGCAAGGTCGCCATGATCGGCGGCTTCCCCTCCTCGGACGGCGAGCCATTCTTCGGCGGCTTTCCCGTCCAGGACGGCACGATGCCCTTCCCGGGCTGGGGCGAGTTCGAAGGGCCGGACTCCGCCGATCTGGACGACGCCGCGAAGCAGGCCATGGCGGCGGCTGCGATCCCGGTCCCGGAAGGGGTCATTCGCGGAGTGGTCAGGCTGGCCGACGAGCGCCGCTATGACGTCCCGGTGGTGCTGATCTGCCCGGAGTTCAGCCCGGCCCAGGCCAGGGAGTGGATCGGCAACGGCGAGGTGCCCGAGCTGGCGAAGAGCAAGAACGTCTCGTATGCCGACATCGACTCCGGTCACTGGCCCATGATCAGCGCGCCGGCCGAGCTCGCGGATCTCCTGGCGCAGCTGGCTGAGCAGTCCTGAGCTGACGTGGCAGCACTCACCGTGGGAGGACAGGCCATGCGGTATACGACCCGGCCGCTCGACGCATCCACGTGGGCGGCGTTCGCTGAGCTCGTTGAGCGCAACAACGGGATCTTCGGCGGATGCTGGTGTATCGCCTACCACCTCGAACGCAAGCAGCCGGAAATGAACTACCGGGTGGCCAAGGAAGACCGGGTCCGCACGGGCCGCGCCCACGCCGCGCTGGTCATCGACGAGAACGGCTCCGCGCAGGGCTGGTGCCAGTACGGCAGCCCCGCGGAGCTTCCGGGCATCAAGCACAGGCGCGAGTACGACAAGGACCCTCCGCGGACGCCGGACTGGCGGATCACCTGCTTCTTCGTTGACAAAAGGCACCGCGGTCAGGGCATCGCGCGCGCGGCGCTGGAAGGCGCACTCGACCAGATCGCCCAGCTGGGCGGCGGGCTTGTCGAGGCGATCTCCGAGGTGACCACAGGCCGCCAGGCGCACGGCCGCTTCCTCTTCAGCGCGACGGTCGAGCTTTTCGAGCAGAACGGCTTCGCCCGGGTCCGCCAGGTCGGCAAGCACGCGTGGATCGTGAGCACGGTGATCGAGCCGGCCTGAGCACCGGGCTTGGGGGCGGTGTCAGGACAGGCCCGGCCGGACCAGGCCGGTCTCGTAGGCAATTACCACCAGCTGGGCCCGGTCTCGCGCGCTGAGCTTGGCCATTGCCCGGTTGATGTGGGTCTTGGCGGTCAGCGGGCTCATGAACAGGGCCGCGGCGATCTCGTCGTTGCTCATGCCCGCAGCGACCCGGGCGAGCACCTCACGTTCCCGGTCGGTGAGTACCGACAGC